>ENA-UOTZ01001017-UOTZ01001017.1-compost-metagenome-genome-assembly--contig:-NODE-1017-length-21342-cov-16.862826_pt1 | contig 21342 bp, 12 predicted proteins | sample MGYA00238144_ERZ746983 | MGnify/ENA primary metagenome ERZ746983 (study PRJEB28759, sample SAMN06268863) | compost metagenome | isolation source: single cell | place: USA: California, Emeryville, Joint... | reverse complement strand
TCAACTTGCTGAGGTCGAAATTTCCATATATTCTTCCTTTGTTTGTCGATACTGATCATTTTCATTCTTGAGTTCTAAACAGTTTAAACTAGTCATACAAATATATTAATTTCGAGATATTCAGTACCGATAATCTGCGAATATATTATTTCAAGAAGTTTCAATTTTCGTAATAGCAATCAGCATACTCTTCCATTATTTGGGGGAATTAGCTTTTACATGTTTTACGATTCCGATTGGAATATATTTCCATTGTTCCTAACACGCTTTGTTTTCGTCTCGAAAGTTTCGGTTTGTTATTTTTCGAAGCAACAAAATAATGCAACCAGAGCGAAAAAGTAAAGAGACTATAACTGTAAAATTTTACTATTTAAGATACTTCCATGAATCCAAAGGATACTTTTTTTATAAATTTTTTAGTTTTCCTTTGATATCTCTGGGACCAATTGAATACTAGGCTAAGAATATTTTGTAGTGTAATCTTATATTATCTCTGATTTCAGACGAAAAACAATTAGAATGAGATGTATTCAATTTACCAACATAATTTTTCTAACCGATTTTTTTGTTGTGAGCTCTAAGTAATCGAAAGAATTACTGATTTCTAAAAACCGCTAAATTTCCTAATTACTATTTTCAGAATCCCTCTGAGAAAAACATTCGCTGCTTGCCAGAAGAGCTCTATTGGACGCCATTGAGAGTCCGAGAGAACATATACTCGTTGATTTGCAATAATACTAGTACTAGTAAGAATTAACTGAAGTCATAGCATATTCAATAGCATCATTGAAAGATGTGAATGCATCATAAGGATTGCCGGCAGCTCAATTTCGTGGCTCTATTGGAATAACGCTCTCACTTTTTCCAATATTCTTGTCTTTACTATCCCATTGACGCTATTTTTATCTTGAATTGAGTTTCGATTTATGTATTTAATTTAGGTAGAGTACCATACACTCACATCTGTTCGAAAATAAAACAGAAATACTCTGATTCAACAACCTGAACTCTATCTGAAAATAATGATAAAGCGAGAGTCTGGATTCGTTATACCGACCGTCATCACCACACGCGACGAAAACAGAGCCTCCGTTATCCAAAAAAGGAGGCTGCTAGACGAAATAAACTGTCAAGTCTCTGAAAAAATGCTTGAAACCACAAAGATCAACATTCAAAATCCCGAGCACGCAAAGGTTAGCACTTCTTTATGAGCGAGGCTCTGTAACAAGCAATGCTTCTAGATTGTCACAAACATTCTTAAAAAGAAACCAGCCGCAAGATTTGACATTGAGCTTCAATACCTCAACGAGGCATTTGAAAATATCCAGTTTTTCGAGAATATCAAAACCGAGCTGAGTCCTGAAGACGTAATGCATTTACTGAAACGACTGACAGTCGAGGAATTTACTGCAGGCCAATCTGTTTTCAATCTAGGTAACTTCTTCATTATTATTGCGATGAAATAATGTGCAATTGCAGGTGACTGGGGTGATAAGTTCTATATAATTATTCAAGGAGCTGTGTATATTCTGCTGAAGAAAAATGCTGAGCCCAAAGAGGCCGCAACACCAAGGAATCCAGGATCTCCTTCTAAATCAAAAGCAACTTTTAATTTCATGCATCAGCCGAAAATAGAACCATCAATCTCATTACAATCGCAAAAGTCTTTAGGAGAGATCATCGAAAGGAACTTTTTGGAGGAATTTCCTCATCTAACTGAAGAAGACAAATTAAAAGCAATCAAGAACGAGTATCCCGGATTTTTCATAGGAAGAATCATGGAAACTGGCGCAGCTTTTGGTGAAATCGCTTTGCAAAATAAAGTTCGAAGGTATGATAAAATCATTGATCTCAAGACATTGTATCTAATATTCTGGATTGTAAAGGACGGCGACAGTCGTTTGCAAAGAGAACACAATATTTGGCGTACTTACAAGGGAAGATTATAATCGCTTGCTTTGTAAAACAATCGAGTTGAGAAACTCTGATTAATCTTTTTGATTGGTTATAGACAAGGTGATTAAAAATCGAGACCGAGATAATTTAGAATTTCTCAGAACGTTCAATATATTCTCTACTCTCTCAAGGACCAGGCTCCAGGAGATATTTCTTCAACTTCAGAGGAAAACTTTTACGAAGAACCATGTTTTTTATAAAGAGGGGCAAGAACCGGAGAGCGTCTATTTTGTTATATCTGGAGAAGTGGAGGTATGTGATTCTTTGTTTAAATAGTTACAATTATTGGATAATTCCATCTAGCTTTCGAAAAAGATTCCCGTGAACCAACCTGAGGACACTGAGAACGAGACATCTCGACGCCCGTTAACTGCAAGCAAAAGAATAAACCATGCTATGTATCGGAATCCAGTTGAAAACAAAAAGACAGCTCGGGTAATCATGTTTTTAGGGGTTTTTAGTTAAGAGGGAATTTCATTTCGAAATAGTTTGCGTTGATACCCAAAGGCCATTATTTCGGCTTGGAAGAATATTTCACAAAAACTCGTAGGACGAGCACTGCGATCGTTTCATCGTGCTCTTGTGAGGTTTATTTGATACCTTTAAAGGTAAAATTATCTCGATTTTCATGAAGTCATGCCTTTTGATGCATCAGATTTTTAGGAAGATTGTCAACGATAGAAACATGATCAAGGTTGCTGAGCAAAATCTGCAAAAACGAGACTGGATGATTCAGAAAGTCGCAAAAGATATCGCTGTCGTGGACACGCTCATTTCTAAAAAGCCGAGCAAAAAGATAATAGAGCCATCCACTGAGCAAAGTTCAATAGAATTACCTTCAGAAAGAGCATCAGAGGTGAAAGCAACGAAGAAAAATGACGACGAACCACATCCGTTGAATCGATTGACCCTTCGGATAACTGTGCCTGATAATCTGCGTGCCACATACGGTCCTACGAATAACTGGGTCGATATCAAACCAAAAAATATATCATTAGGTACAGGAAAAAGGCCAACCTCCAGACCAACCACTCCGATGCCGGAAGTCCCTAACAGAAATCTCATTGAATACTTTGTAAATCAAGAAAGAAAGATTTTGACTGCTCAGAAGAAAAAGAAATTTGCACCTTTGCGTGGATTGAGTAATCTTAGAGGAACCGCGAGTAGTCCAATGCTACTGAAATCGGATGACTATGCTATGAGTCGCCTTGAGACCTCAGGGTCAAAAATACAAGCAAGAGAATCTATGGAAGGTGGCGGGCATTACACGTTCAGGCCAGTTAGTGCACTTAGTGGTAAAGGAGGGTTTAGATCTTTTACTGATGCTTCACCCTCAAAGCGCGAGGAGATTTATATCGCAGATAAAGGCATAGTCTCGCAGCCCCTCGATAAAAGTTTTACTCATAAACAAAGGGCCTATGTCCCTGCGACGGCAATGTCCGATAGTAAAGTTTTCAAAGAGGGACAAATGAAAAAAATAGACGGATTCAGATCTCTTTTCGTAAAACTAAAGCTCGATAAAGTGTTTGGAGAGGGGAAAGATTTAGTAGATTCGATGTTTTCGGGCTCAAAGATAAGATCTACCAACAATACACAGAACCAAGAACTCTCCTTTGCAATCAAGAGCTTTGCAAAAGATAGCACGATTATTAATAAATCTACAATAGGGAGTCCTACTCTACTCGATAATTCAATGAACGAAACTTTGAAGCAGCCCTCAGCTGCAAGAGCAAAACTTCAAAGAATAATCGCAAAGCAAAGCACAAGCAAAACCACAAGATAATTAAATATATGTTGAGCGTATTAGTGATAAAATAAATTGTTTTTCAATGTTTGTAGAACTCAAAAGTTACATAATAAGATTCGTGTTTTTTGACTACACATAAATTGATCCCATTCATTTTATTTTTGCATTGAGATTTTATTCTCATTCATTGTCCATGAACATGAGGAATACCTAACTCAACTCATAAAAAATTGGCGAAATTTTTGAAATGAATTTGTTAAATTTGCAGAAATGTTAACTTACAAGAAATGCCTCAATAAACTGATTTCTTAAAGAGCTTGTTCTTACAAATTCTATAACCAATTCGAATTAGCGTCAATTAGAATACCAAATTTTCATCACCAACAAGCTGCCAACATGCTATTACAAATGTAATTGATGACGATATTCTCTCAAGGCACGATTATTACTGAACTAGGCCGATTTAAAATTTTCTGTTTGATGTGTTTCTTAGGGTTTAATAGCATATGTATCGATTTTATTTATTTTTTTACGCGAAAAGTAGTCTGTCAATGAAATTGTCTGATCCAATAGAAATTTTGTTTCTCAGCCTAAAGCTATCAATAGAAAAGTAAATGCATGGAATGAGCTTGCTTTGGCTCATGATTTCAAGGCGTAAGAGCATCCATTACTCAAAATAAGGCTTTGAGTTTACTCTTAACTCTAACTCCCAGTTTGTCTTCATCCAAGGCCTTAACTTCTTCATAGAACTGCTTGAAATCAAATTGCTGCTTGCTTGCATTCTCGAACTTGAACACGTTATCCAGGTCAATGCAATCCAACAACTGGTCAAGGTGCAACCAATATCCATGAGATTCTTCTGGCTTGCATTTTCCATCGTTAATGAAGCTCACGACTTCAATCACATACTCTCTCATCAAGCTTGAGAACACCTTATCAATGTTCTTTCTTAGATCTTTGTTGACGATATTGAGGAAATCACTTCCAATCTTCGGGTGCACACGTCTCAAATTCACGATCCTGTCGTACATGCAATTGAAATAGACTTCAAACACATCGTACTCTCCGGTAATGTATTTCACTATCGCCTCAAACTCTCGGGTCTTTGTGTAGTACGCCCACTCTTCGAGACCGAAAATATCCTCCTTTTCTGCAATTTTTTCCTTCAGCGAGGAAATCATAATGAGAAGTTTTTTCACGAGGACAAAAGCAGCGTATTCGGAAAGTCCGAGTCCTTTCGCAATGCAATCTTCTGCAACGGAAGCAAGGAACACGTACTTGTTTCTTTCATGGAGAATTCGGTTGGAATTGCGCTTCACAAGTCGGATTCGAGCCTCACGGAGACTTTCTTCTTTGGAAATGGTCTCATTCTCGGACTCTTCCTCCCTTTTCGAGTCTATGGTTTTCGTTGGGCTTTCTTCTTGCTTCACTTCTTCATCGGGGTCTTCCTTTGGTTTATAAACTGGGCCTTCGTATTTGTTGGCTTCTTTCTTTCCTTTCACGACTTCTCGAGTGAATTCATTAATTTCTTGCTTTTTCGAGTAGTCTTGGAGATTTTGAACGACTTTATTGTTGTTAATGTAGAACTTGCTCATGTTGTGCATGAGATTTGTGTCTCCGGTTTTTAAAGTGTCCTCCAACTCCTTCTTTACTTTTTCCTCTCGGTAGAAGTTTATTTTGTGTTTGAAGAGTTCATCCCATCCGATTCTCTCTTCTGGATTCACAGTGAGCATTTTTCGGATCACGTCTTCGCAGAGAGGAGAAATGTTGTTAATTTTACGAGGGAATTCGAGCTTCTTTGTCTTGACGTTCTTAGTCAGCTCAACGAGATTGCTAGCGACGAAAGGCGGTCTTCCAAATAAAAGCTCGTAAAGAACTGTCCCAATGGACCATATATCGGCTTTGTTGTTGTAAACACCGCCATCGAGGACCTCTGGAGCCATGTTTAAAGGCGACCCAAGCATGGTGGCAGCCATGCCGTCCTTGCCAAGCAGCTTGGAAAATCCGAAATCTGCTATCTTGATAATACCGTCGTGCTTTAAGATGTTTGCGAGCTTGAAGTCTCTGTGCATGATATTGTTCTTGGTAAGTGTCTTGAAGGCGTTGAGAATCTGGGCGAAGAACTCAACGGCTTCGTCTTCCGTGAGGTACTTTTTCTTTTTTAAGTAATCTCCGAGATCACCCTCATTGCAATATTCCAGGATCAGATAGAAGTTATTTGCAGTCTTCTTGATGTCATAAAGCTTGATGATGTTGATGTTGTCACAAGCACGAAGGACCTTAATTTCGTTTTCGAGCAGCTCGAGGAACTTTCCTGTAAGGAGACTTCTATTCACAACTTTAACCGCGATATCTTTGGAGTTGACTTTGTTATAGCCTTTATAGACTTTTCCGAACTGACCCGCTCCGATTTCTCTCTCCATAATGTAGTTGTCGACTTGTTTCGGCATCTTGCTTAGACAACAGGGTTTTTCCAATGAAACGATTTTAAAAGGATTATATTAATTTAATTCGAGCAGTGCTTTCGTGTACACCTTGCTATGACTTATAAAATAATTTTGAGCTTCTAATCAGCCAAAATTCTGTCTTGACCACCTGTGTCTAAATTGAGGTAAAGAACGGGAAAATTGCAAATAAGTCGGTCACCTTAGTAAAACATGATCGAACAATCTATAGGTGAAGAGGAGAATCCAGTCTTTGAGGCGTTACGATGGGATTTATTTCTTATTACTAATTTTTTGAGGGAAATTTTGATTGAGTTCTCAAAAGTTTATTGCAGATGAAAGGTGGCAGAGATACATGAGACAATAAACCAAAAAAATCACAATATCGAAAACATTTTCAACATACAATTAGCTGTAATCTGAATCGAGCTGTGCTTCTCTCCGCTCTATTGTGCTGTACTCTGATCACGGCTTTCTTCAAGATCAATAGTTCCCGCTGAAATAGATTATGAAGAGTTAATTGGTTCAGTCATATTATAGAGAGTAAGGCTACCTTTTTCCTCATCTTCTTCGCCAATCGCTTCAGAAATCGATTTAATATGCGAGAAATCATAAACTCCAGTTGTGTTGTTGGTCTCGATACCTAGACAAGAAAGTCAGTTGATTAGGTTTATTTATCAGAGCAGCTGCATACCGAGAGAAACCAAATAATTAATTCTGCTCATGTGATCGGTAAGCTTCTCAAACTCCAGAGTATTGAAAAGGATTACTGTATTTCCAGTCAATCCCTCGATGATTCTCTTTCTAAGTATCGCTTGGCCTCGAGGATGTTGCAGATCAATCGTAAGATCCCGATTTGTCAAAACTTGAAGCACGGCTTTCCTAATTTCAGACAACATAATCGAATTCAAAGTCCAGTCTGAGTTCTAAATACTTGGAAGGAATGACAACATCCGTCTTTAAGCCTTGGAATTCAGCACCTTCTTGACATTCGATCTTCATCACTTTCAAATACGAAGCAATCTACAGATAAATTCAAACGAATGTGAGAAAAATATTTGCTTACCAAAGCGCTGGCTCTCTCAACGTTTCTTGGCTTAAATTCGGGTTCATAGGAAAATTTCTTAACTGTTTCGTAATATTCGGGCTTATCTGGATAGACTGTTTTGAAAAACGTTTGGAGAAGGCCAAAATCTCCTACCTTTCCATCTCCTTTGACTCTGGAAAACAAAGTATCTAACAATTCTTTCTCATTTTTGAGTTCCAGGATCGGGAGGTATTGTATTAAAGCAAGAGTAGTGTCCAATCTTTCAGTTTTGCTCAATTCAACGAATTTGGCTACTTCATCCTTCACAAGCGCACTGTCAAATCCGACTCTGAATCCTGCGTCAAAGATAGACCTTAAATTCTCTCTATAGTTGTATGGCGCATGAAACACTCTTTGGAAGATTTTGTCAAACAATTCGTCATGCCTTAGGCTAACTTTAGAGAAAGCTTGTAGTATTCTAGCCTGTTCATCAGATCTGAGGTAATTAAAGTTGGCCCCTAAATCCGCGATTATCAGATTATAGAGAGAAAGGTTTCGATAGCCAATGCTTGAGAATTTTTCCAAAATGGCTAAAATATCAGAAATGCTGAATCTCTTGTTGAAATGTGTGTAACTTTTGGTAATCTCTTTAAAAAACTGACTATAAGCGTTATAGTTCGTTCTCACAAACTCCCACGAGAACGAATCGATAATTCTCAGATAGTCTTGAGAGTTTCCGAAACCAATATATTCTTTAAATGCCTTGAGAAGCGTATCCTTGTTTTCTGCAACATATGTTGGTGGGAAGCTAAGTAAGGTGGCAAGAGCAGGGAGGACAGTTTTGACATTAGCATCATGAAGTTTCCCTTCAATTTTAGAAAACAATTCCTTGAGTTCCTTCTCAATCGCTGGCTCAGTCACTGCCTTTGGGTTCTTTTTAACTAAAGCAGTCAGTAACTTCAAGCGGGTGTTAGGATCCTTAGAGAGATCTCGGAAATGGTCGCAAGCTTGTCTGATAGCGCCCTCAGCGAGGAGGTTGTTATCAATCATGTACTCAACGAATATATAATCAGAAGGTTGGAAACCATTTTCAAGAATTTTATCGAAGGCTTTTTTAAGGAGAGCATTCAGTGGTCCAATTTTGAGGTGTTGTGCGTCTGCTCTCAGTGCGAGGGGATATAAGCCTTGGAATTTGATTTCGTTAGCAATTTTATCGAAATGCTTCACGAGTATTGAGAAATATGCGACTGCGTTGGCGACGTTTCGAGCTCCTTCTGTAAAGAAATTTTCATTTTGTTTTGCCACCTTCAGCAACTTTCGCACGGAAATTGCATCTTCTTTGACGATTTGCAACGCTTGCACAAAGAAATAAAGCTTTTCTGCTGTGAGTTCCTCCATGAAAATATACACTTCGATGAGTGCACTCACATGCTGCTCATCCAGTTGATCTTTGTTTTTTTCGAAAAATTCAAGAGCTCTATCCATGGTGCCATATGTGGCCATTGAGGAGAGATTGTAAAAGAAGTCATAATCACTGATTTGCTTGTACTTGGCTTCTAGATCGTGAATCGCCTTATGAAAGTAAATTTGTCACTCATTGGGTTCGAAGAGGCTTCAAATTACCTTTAGGATGAGATCACGAGTCTTATTATTTTTTATGTAGGAAGCTGAGAGCCAAACGCCTTTTCTATACAGATCTGAGCTCGAAGTAATTTTTTCGAGCAACTGCTGCTCCAACTCATCGTATTTATGGTTCTGAATGTAGGTTAGTATCGCATAGAGAGACGTCAACGACTTTGGATCCATTTTCTCGAGAGGAATTGACTGAAGAACCTATCCGCAAAGGCTGCGTTGAAAAAAAAATTACTCCAAAGACAAATTTACCTTGTCAAGCATTGGTGTCACATCAACTCTCTGTGCGACCAGCAGCTCATAAAGAGTTCCATAGAAAGCAACCTCAGGGCTTTGAGTGATTTTCGTCACCACAGCCTGAAGAGTAGGTTCATGATGGATTTTTAGCTCATAGAGCGTTTCTAATATCTTTTGCATGTTTGTATATCTTCCCATGAAATCATCATGAGTGATTCTATTCGCAACTTCGTCCATCAGAGTCTTCCATTTTTCTTCAGCAAATCTCCGTGATTTCTTAAGTTCCGATACCGCAAAGAAGAACTCAAGCAGGAAATATGATTTGATACTCGAGTTGCTGTGCTGAATCGTCAGCAAAACCATTTCTTTGATTTCATTGAGGAGATCAGTGGGATACTCCTTAGGCAAGTATTTGTACGCCTGCACAATGTACAATACACCTTTTTCACTGCAAGTGTCGAACGATTCTTTCAACTGAGGACGTAGGGTATAGAGCATATAAGGTATTCTATATCTTGGCGGACTGAACTGCAAGTTAAGTGTTGCTATGAGTTTGAAAATATGGGCTTTTTGGTCCGTATCGAACTCGTTCATCATGTTGCTTAGATTTCTGAGTAAGAGGTCAATGAGCATGTATTCCTTATGGCCCAAAGCATTGCTGTTGCGAGAGAGAGCCTGCAAGAGCTGAATGGCTGATAACGCTGTCAGAGCCTTGCTGTCGTTGCGGATTTCATTGACAAGTTCATTAACAACGTCTCCACGGTATCTATTGAGAAATGAGAGATCATAATACAAATTCACAAGGTTTCTGAAATTGAAGGTCTTTGATTTAACATATTGGTTAATTTTTTCCAACAGCGCGGAAAGACGTTCTTCTTTGAAGTCGATGTGGAGTTTGTTCGATCTGAATTTTCGTATTGAGAAGAGCAAATCAAGACTTTCTGCAAGAAAATGAGTGAATTGGATGATATTAAATGAGAGATACCATAGTCATTAAGGCGCTCGATACTTTCTTGGGCTTTTGCAACAAGGCTCCTAAATTGCTCGTTTCTGACTAGTTCTTGAAGCTCGGCTGTGGCTGGGCCTTTCATTAGTCGAGCAAATATTCTGAGAGTGAGTACAATGTGCTCGTTCTTGAAGTGCGGGAGGTTTTGAGAGACAACGTTAACAAGAGCTTGATGATCGGCAGCATTGGATATACTCGCCACAAGATTCTCATAATTAGCGACCTTCTCATGCGTCGATTTCTCTGAAAAAGAGCGGGATGGAATATGATCATGCAGACTAACAGAGACTTGAACATGCTGTTTGAAATTGCAATGAAGACTTTCGCTATGGTTAATGTTTACCTGTTTTACCGGAAAAGAGGAGTTGATAAGTATGCTTGAATAGCGCGATGCATTTTTCCGAAGGCCAGAGCCAAGTTTTTTCAGAAAAGAGCCCTGCATTGTAGTTTCGCAAGTTGCGTACAGTTATTATTTAAGATTTGAGTTCAGATAATTTATCAAGAGTATCCTTGAAAACTTTTGAGGTGGCAATTCGACCGACATAAATTCAAGAATAGGCCACTTGAGGTTGGAATCTACTCTATCAAGGAGGAATCATTTTGAGAGTGCTTATTATTGGAAAGTATCTAGCGGAAATAATATTTTGAGTTTTCGGCAAGAAATAGCTATAACTGCTAAATTCTTCTTCTTTCTTTTTCTCTCTCTTTCTTTCGCAAGTGTTCTGCTCGTAATAGATAATTAGAAATTTTAGTATGCAGATTTTAATAGCAGAGCATGAGAAAATATATATATAGTGGAGAGTCAACCGGCTCTCTTTTGAATATATGCTGGCTATGAAGCTATTTCTTGGAGAAATTTGGTTCTAGAATATTCTAATCAAAATCAAAACTTCGATAACTTTTCATAGAAAATTTGCTCAATTTTGAATTTTACATATATCAGATCAAGGGCAGGACCTAAGTTTGATTTTAAGATACTGAAATTACTGAAATCACTAGATAAAACTTGATCATTCTTCTACGAGTCAAAGTCCTCCTCTGTGATTGAAACGACTATTAAGATATCCTAAAGAAATGGAAAAAATCCCATTTGATTGAATTTTTTCATAAAGTAACATTATCTCTGGGATGATAGCTAATAGGTTTCCGTAACTCCTCAGCGCGAATCCCTTGTGGGCGACGTTAATTTTATCTCAGTTCGGCTTTTTCGCTTTCATGTTGAATTCGTGAGCGTTTTCCCTTAATTTGATTTTAAGTTGATAAATAATTTTGAAATGGCCACTGGCAGCCAAGATAATCACCCAATTCAAGATGCCCACGCATTGACACCAGACCGGACTCGCATGTATCGGTTGATCGATACAAAAATCAAAATATGCTGCAAGGGCAGGATCACAGGAGGGTAAAAATTGTTAAACAATCTACATTCATCAAAATTTCGAGTCTCTTTGTCCGATTACTTTTTTTTTGAAGCATTCTTTCTTTTCAACTAATTTCACGAAATGTAGGTCCGAACTTAATATTATCTTCATTACTTTACTGCTAACAAATGTGCCAACGATACTCTTTTTTATTTTTACAACCACTGTAAACAAAGATCGTTTGAAATGTGGATAATAATTTTCTGCACGCGCTCAAGTATTTCATGGATGAATGGAACCAACCGGTGTTCTTAATCATAGGAGTTGTTCTCTTGGCCGCTGTCAATCTGTTCATGTTTTTGACTTTATTCACGGAGCCAGGCATCCTTCCAAAGCTCGTAAAACCAGTAGCAGTCTTCTCTTTTTTGATAAAAGCAATTTCCAGACCAAGAACATTGGTACAGATAAGGACCTCCAGGAAATCCCTTTTAAGAAGATTGAAGGGAAAATCTATAATGATTTTACCTTCAATGGACATGTGCAGAGAATGAAATTCTGTTACACCTGTAATTGATCACATGTGGCCTCTCTGTGAATTGTTGAATTATGCAGGTCGAGTGTTTCGTCCACCAAGAACATCACACTGCCATATCTGCGATAATTGTGTTGAAAGGTTTGATCATCACTGTCCCTGGCTTGGCTGCTGCGTGGGAAAACGAAACTACAAGTGATTAACAGCTTTTTTGACGAATTCTAATGTTAAAATTGCAGATTCTTTTATTGTTACGTGCTGCTGCTCGTTATTTTGGATATTTATTGCTTTACGATCAGTATCATTCAAATCTGCCTGGCTGCCAAGAACGACCCAGATTCCAATGCTGCCAAAAGTTATCCTTACAGCATAATTTGTGCTTGCTACTGTTTTTTGGTAAGAGCATCTCTTTTGTTTTGTTATTTAATTCATTTTTCACCCGACAATATAGTTTAGCTTCTTTGTGGTTGGATTATACGGTTATCACACAATGCTGATATTTATCAACCAAACAACGTACGAGAACCTGAAAAACACCTGGAAGCACCTACCTGGAAACCCTTTTGCATTGTATTTTCAATTTGATTGGATTAATAATTTATGACTGATCAAAGTCGTCGGAATTTATGCAGAAATCTTTGCAGGTTTCTACATATGCGAGTCCGTAGAAGCATGTTGAGCTTGCGAAAATTCGCAATTGTGCATTGGGAAATGGTATCGTTTTCGATTCTCTATGGTCTTGCAATCTTGACTAGGAAATGCCTGAGAAGCAACATGAATATCTTCAAGAGGAGAAAGGCCCACGTATTACAGAAGATATCGATGTTAGAGTCAAAGAGGCAGAGATAATCACAAATAATAACAAAAATCCCGTTGAAGGGGAGATAGTTATTGAAAGAATGCCATCTGAAGGTAATAAATTAAAAAATGAATTTCATCATTGGAATTGTTGTTATAGATATTGATGAGGTCGTCGACACTCCAAACAGAAAAAAAATTACTCAAAGCATACAGGTAACTTAATTCGCTCTGAGAAAATTAGGATTTAATTTCAATTAGATTGGTCTTCATATGCATGATAAACAGCCACAACTTCGAAATGAGACAAACGAGTCTAGGAGTTCCTGCTGAAAAGATTCCTTTCTTAAAAAAAGCATATTTCAATAGGAAATAAATTGGACACGGTGATTGTAGCGTTTATTTGAGCTTTCGATATTAATTTTATCGATTCGTGCTATTTTTGTAAATGGTTGTTTTGGTTGGCCATTCAGCAATATACTATAGTATTGTCAAAGGATTTTTGTTACGAGAGTGACCTTCTGGAATAGACCTAAGAATAAAATTGGATCGTTTAATTTGGATATCAGGGCTTGGCTCTTCTTTCTAAAAGTAGAACCTTTTTGGTTCTAGCAACTTTCTTCTTCGGTTTTTCATTATTTCACTCGAAATTATCCTAAGATTGTTTATATATGAGATTTGTTTTCGTATTAAGAGGAAATAATAATGGATCTACAGAAAATAGAAATATGGATGGATCATATTCTAACCATCATATGGTAGAAATTGCATTAATGTCCTTGACTAAATCATTTGTTTGTAGACCCTTTCCCCTATGATATCTGAATATCTGTCAATATTATGAAATTATAGCTACTACTGTCCAGGAGTAGTATGCATGCAACTTACTGTTCCGGCTTTCACCCACTGTTTTCTTGGGCCAACTAACCCACAGAGGCATTCCACAAAGTCTGATTTGGGATCCTCAAGATATCTTTTCTTCACGAAATATGTCGCATAATCTGTAAGTTCCTCTAGAGGAAGGATTCCCATAATATCTCGCATTATGACACCTCTACCGCAGTCTTTTTTGAAACATTTCCAATCGAGTTGTCTATTCCGACAGAGATTAATCAAATATGATTTAATACAACTGAAGCAATATTCGTGTCCGCAATCCAGAATCCATTGGTTACGAATAGAATGCGTATTACAAAGAGAACATCTTTTACTCTCAGGATTAAGGAGTTTGTGGGTATTTAGAATCTTCGTTTTGGCGTCGTGAATGCTATCTGCTGAGCCAATGAATTCGATAACGAACGATCCCTTGGAGATTTTTGGGTAGATATAAACCTCAGGGAACTGCCGCTGGAAGTATGTAATTCCTTTGCTGAAGAACATTGAGGCGTCAATGCTATCTGCTGAAAGACTATCCGTGATCATCGTATCCTTCTCCTCATCTAATATTTCACGCAAACTATATACAGCTGCTGCTATGTTGTCTTTTTTTCCATAGATTTGTAGAGTTCGGGTGGTTCTCTTTGCGCTGATGAACACTCCGTTATTCTGAGCGATTTCTCGAAGATGAGTTTTCTCATATTCTTTAGTAAAGATAAGCGGATAGAGTCTATGTTCAGAAAGACAAGTAACCTCCTCGCCTTTTGCAATGTTGCTAAGCTCGCTCTTGATTGCTGATATCGTGCTTGCGACCTCTCGAATGTTAGTGACAGGCGTCAGCGGTTCTATTCGGATCTTCACGAAGGAAGAAGATTCAAGTTGCTTTGGATGAGGAAGATAAATAGCGACCTTGTCTGAATGTATACGGTTCAAAGATTTTGCACATTCTTCAAAGTCCTTCTTAAATACCAGATATCTATCTCTAAATAAGCAGAGATCCGAGCGATCAATCAGAGGAGTACAATGGATCAACTTCTTAACGGTTTCTTTTTTATTAGTGAGTTTACAGCTCATCTGATGTCCATCCGTGCGTTCGATGAATTTCATTGCATCTTGACAATCAACGAAATCGAACTTGAAAATCATCTTTGTTCTCGTAGAAAACTCTTCAACGAATTCTCCTCTATATTGATCAGCTTCCGCTTTTAAAAAGGCAAAGATTTCCCTTTTTTCTTTTTCTTGGTCTTGAGCAAGCGCATACTCCCTTCGGTATACTGAACAAAATTCATAGTCTTCTTCTTTGAGAATTTTCTTCAATATAGCGTCGTCCACAGCTAGATCGAGGTTGCTCAAACGGACGCGGTTTCTTGCGCTTACTGCAAAGACTTTAGAATCGCATATGGTGGCTCCATCTAATTTTTTCGCTAGATTTTGGGCTTTTTTTTCTTCATCGAGGAAAATTGCAGCCTCACCTTTGGAAATTCCAGTGCATACAACAGCCTTACATCTAAAGCGGATCGTCTTCTCCTTTTGATAGCTAAACTCTTGAGGCTTAAACTGCAATTTCCTTCTTCCAACTATGATTCCTTGTTCAAGCAGGCCTTCAACATCCTTTCTGTTCTTACATACAACCGTCACAGTTTTTTGATTCGTATCTCCATCATAGTCAGGCATGATCTGCTGCAGTTTTGTTCCGCACGTTTTCTGAATAGCTTGGCAAATCTCATCTGTTGAGATATCATTATCAATGTCAGAAATAACGAGGGTGAGTGTCTGGTCATCAACAAGTAAATCTTTGATTTTGGCTTTAGTGCCAATGACTGCTCTAGCATTTCTTTTGACCTCTAGCTCGAAGACTTCGGCTTTCAAGTTCTCCTGTATGTCATTTATGTACCGAGAGATCTCTTGTTTTACCTCAGCATAAAGCGCTGGGATCCAAAATGTCATAATCCCTTGACGATGGTCCCACTTATAGAGGAATTTATTACTTTTCCTTCCTTTGTTTTGCTCAATTAGCCGTTTTTCTAATTCCTTGAGAGCTGAAGTTCCTAAACCGTCCACCTTCAAAGACTTGATGCTTTTGTCCTGTATAATCTTCATGATAGGTCGAACACGTTCCAAGTATCTAGAAAAGCGTACATAGTATTTCAACCTCTCTTCTGAAATATTCGTCACCGAGTATACGATCAATTGTTCGAACTCTTGAGCCTCCGAAAAAACAATCCATTTTGTATTAGCTTCCTTCATATGCAAAAGAGAATTCTGGTGGATGTAAACGTTATCAAGTCTGTCCTCCTCTCGGACGAGGAAATAGCCAAGAGATGGGTTATCTGAATAGTAGCACAAATTCAATAGATGAGTCGAGAAGAGACATTCTAAAATGGTGCTAACAAAATCATTGTCTTTCGGTTGCTGATGGTTTATTCGAAGGTCCTTCTGGAATAGTCTCACGAATTCATGATAGAGTTCTGCAGCTGCTTTGAAAGTATTATAAATGAGGTAGTTGCTGGTACACCAATCTTTTGCAGGATCACTTACTCGTTCTCCAAAACCTTTCATCTTTCTAGGCTTGTGAAGTTTCAGAAACTCCTCAAGCAGAAAAAGATAAAAGAAGTGATCACCATCTGCGCCTTTATATACTTCCTCATCGTACAGCTCATTCCACAATTTTTCCTGTGTTTTCTTCAGCTCATTGAAATTTTCACCCCATGAAAACAGACCTGACCCAAACTTAATCATTGCCACTATTTTTGCTACTTCGTGGAACACTCCGTGCTCAACGGCCATGAAAAGAGGCCTGCTAAGGAAAGGCTCAATCGGCAACGAACTCATTTGGATTCCAGTGTCAGTCAAATCTCCCGTCCTAGGGTTTATTGCTTTATAGCTGCTGAGATTCTGCTCGGCGTTTGAAATATTTCCTTCAGGTATCGGGTCCAGAAGCTCGAAGTTTGCTATGTTTTTGATCCCCAGTCTCTTCAGATTCAGTATTGGAAGCTCAATATTGCTTTTCAAGAAGTCTGCTTCTCGTGCTTCTTTTAGCTTGTTGTAGAAATCCAACGAATACAATCGGAAGCAAATTCCAGGTCGCGTTCTACCGGCTCTTCCTGCTCTTTGCTTTGCAGAAGATTTCGAGATTTTCACAAATTTTAATTCGTTAAGGTTTCTGAGTGGATTGTAGAAGGACTCTCTGTCAATCCCAGTATCAATTACGATTGATAAGTCAGGAAAAGTGAGCGAGGTCTCGGCGATTTTCGTTGCCAGAATAATTTTCGTTATTTTTTCTGGTGATTCAGGTTCGAAAATTTGATTGTATTTCACGAGCTGCATTTTGGAATGAAACTTCAGAATTCTCATCTTATGCATTGTACCTCTCCCTGCGCTGTCTTCTTTGTATTCCTTAACAAGCAATTCTTTAAGCCTCTCCAGATCTCTTATGGATGTAACAAACACGAGCATATGTCCTGTGTAAACGTTGATATCAATACTAACGTTTGGGTTGCTTCTATAGTATTTTGTGCGATCAGCAAGTATCCTCTTCTTGTCTTGCAACAGTTTCACGATCAAGTTTTTTATGTCAATAATGTTTATGTTCAAATTCGAATTGAGTGGCTCGTATTTTATCGTAATTGGGTGCTGTCTCCCCGATATTTTGAGTTCGGCAGCATCGTTGAGATATTTTGCGAATTTGCTGACATCGATGCTTGCCGATGTCACAATGACTTTGAGATTGTGTTCGATTTTCTTTTTGGAAATTTTCTCCATAAGCACTCCAAGAATGCTATCAGATGAGATCGTTCGCTCATGCGCTTCATCAACGACAACTACTGAATATTGTTTAAGCTCTGGATCATCGCTAAGAAGTTCGAGGAACTCGTTATCGGTCATGAGAATCACTCTAGTTTGTTCTGAAACGCACTTGTCGTTTTTTTTCCATCCTATGATATATCCAACATCGCTCCCAATACTTATATCAAGTTCATCACAAATTCGTTCTGCAAGTGCATGTGCTGCAATTTTCCTTGGTTGAACAATCACAGCTTTTCCTAAGTCCTTTCTCGACCTCAGGTACTGGAGAGTGTAAATCGGTATTTGTGTGCTTTTTCCACAACCCGTTTCGCCACTCAGAACCAGAAAGGATTTCTTTGGATTGTCATTTTCCAGGAAGTCAATCAAGTCGATCTTTTTGGCGTAGATGGGGAGAATTTTCAGAGCACAATCAGCCTCGAGTTTTAGATCTGTGAGAATATCGCTCTTCCGCTCTTTGAAATAGGCTAGGACCTGCAATACGATCTTGCTGACACTGATTATGTAATTTTCCATTATCATCTCGATCTGATCGATTCTATCTCTCACAGCTTCAATCTGCTCATTCGTATGAATTCGATTCTCTGCGATATTCCCTTCTGCTCCTGAATTCTCTTTTAGACCTATGACTTTCTTTTTGAGACTGCGTTTTTCTTCAGCGAGCTTGTTGAGAGTGATTCGATAATCTAAAATGTCTCGAAGCGTCAAACCAGTAAAGTTCCAGGAGTTCAAATACTCATCTTTGCTGAAACTCCCTGTAATCAGGAACATAGTAAGTTCGGACAAATCGAACAAATTTTACTCTTGTTGTAGAGAGTGGTTACTAGATCTGTGAAATGAATTCGTTCGCAACTATCATCGCACTTTGATTCGCCTTGGCAAAGGAGTGATCCGTGAAGAAACTGGCATTTTTCATCATAGCATTTTGCATTTTTGAAGCAAATGAGTCGCCCTTCTTGTAGCTCGCGCTCAATTTCATCATCCGACGGTAGAATATTGAATTTTTGACGACTCTATCAATATTAATCAAATAAGAATATTCATGACATTTGCTACCTGCTTTTCAGGATATTCATATGTCGGATTCTTGATTCGATAAACCTTTTGGTAGGAATGTTCATTGTAGTTCTTGGACTTCTGCTGCTTATTCTCCCATTCCTCTTCTTCTTGTGAATTCTTGCTTTTGTTGGCAAAATTTCTGCCGTTTTCGCCCTTGTGCTGATGATATTCTTGTTTGGACTCCCAATTATTATGAGATTCCTTGTCGAATTCTGCTTCTTTTCTGATATATTCCGTTTTTAAGTGATTTGGAGTTCTGTCGCGCTTTTGATGATCATAATGCTTTGATAAACTTGAATTGTTGAGCTTTTCCTGGGTAGCAGGCTCAGCTTGATACCCTTGTGGCAAACTCTGACTTTGCTTTGGAGAAGGTTTCTGGAGCTGTTGGTTTTGATTGGATAGTGATGCACAAAGATTATTCAAATAAACGAATTGATCGTTGACGTTACTTTGTCCAATATTTGGCTGATTGATATTTGTTTGGTTTAGGTTTGCTTGATTGAGAATTGCTTGATTTGATTCTCCTTGAGGTTGAGGTTGAAGCAGTTTGGCAAACAGCTGAGGATTCTGTATAAATAAATTCCTGAATTCGAGAACGCTGAGTTTCTGGAGATCTGAGGTGTTAGTTTGAGAATACGTGTTATTCTGCTGTTGCTGCTGATAATTTTGATTCGGGTTTTGCTGCTGGAAACTTTGATTTTGAGGCTGTTTTAGCATGCTGCTGTTAGGGATATCTTTCTCTATATGCTGATTACTCTGATTCAGGTGTTCAATTAGCAGATGAAGGCTTTTAGACGTAGAACGTGAATCATCAGAAGTTTGATCTTTTGATATACTGCTGATTTCATCCAATGATGAGTTTCCTTGAGGTTTAGGATGAAGCAGATTAGCAAACGGCTGAGATTTCTGTTGAAATAAATTCCAGAGAGCAATAAGTGGCTGAGAATCTAAGGTGCTAGCTTGAGAATACGTGTTATTCTGCGGTTGCTGCTGGAAACTTTGATTTTGAGGCTGCTTTAACATACTGCTGTTAGAGATATCTTTCTCTCTATACTGGTAGCTCTGATTCAGAAGTTCGCTTGGCAGATGAAAGCTTTCAGACATAGAAACCGAATCATTAGGAGTTTGATCTTTTGAGAAACTGCGAATCTCTTCCAATGGTGAAACTTCTTTTTTCGACTGCTCTTGAGGATTGTTCAGCAGCCGACGCCTTCGTACTTGATTTGGTTTTTGAGGTTCCTCCGATAAGGTGTCACTGCCTTTTATTTTGATATTATTTGCATATATTTTGGATTGAGTGGCTTGAATTCTTTCGTCATTAGCCTGATTAGAAGAGGGATGGAGTCTATTACTGGTAGAATTTTGTATCGGTATGGTATTTTGGGATCTTTGAGAGGAACTCCTTTCATTTTGATAATTCTGCTGCAAACGTGAGTTACTCTCGAAAACTTGAGGACTATTAAGGTCCTTTTTTCGAACACTACTGTTCATCTACAGAAGATGGTCGCAAAATTCAGAGGTAGATATGATAGCTATGGAACGAAGTCTTAATGCGAATGGTTTGGATTTTTAAAAATTTTTATTGTGTTTGTCGAATCGCTTCTCTTAGAATGAGAATTAATTTGATTTTGCCACATTTTTAAAAAATTAACAAGGTGCGAAATAGAATTTTCACCATTCATTTTTTGAAAGCTGTTTCATTACTAGAGAGTATTGGTTGGTTATTCGGATATACTGAATATAAACATTATGATTTTTGTTAGTATTTTTTTTTTGAAATGATCAATTTCAAAATTTGAGATCTCTCTAGTAGTTCGTATACGCGTTTTATAGTTTTGGAATTCTTATTTTGGCTTGGATATATTGAAAGTATCGGCATAAGCATGAGTCGCAATAAGAGAGGGGGCCGCAGCCGCCATTAATTGCTGCAACCAGACAATCTAAGTTTTCGTTTCTGATGAATTAGACAAGAGCATATTTATAGATCACATTGACGCTATTAGTGTCGAGACATGAGGGCAAGATATCAGAATTGGATACAAGTGATCCGAAGCTAATTCTTCAAAACTCAAATGACTCCTAAGCATCCTAATTTAAGATTGCTAGATTAACTTAGTCTCTCACTCACAAAAAAAGGGAGACCTATCTCTTAAAAGAGAAAAATGATTTTGGACTGAAAGCTGCTAAATTCACACGTGCCATATTTATGCTCACTACAACGAATTCTACATTAAACATTAAACTCTTGTGAGAGAGTAGTAATCTCAACAAGGATTAGCAACCAGAGTGTTTTTTTTTGTTGGGCTCCGTTGCCGCTAAGGAGCTGCTGGTGAACTTTGTATTTCATTTGGAGGATAAGACTGAAGCACAAGCAGAACACATAGTTTTCGTGCTCCTTGACAGGGATAAAATTTGAGGAGTGTAGTTGAAGTAAACCAAGCTAAGTAACATGAAAGATCTGGGTGGATGTTATTGCATCTACTCAAGCAAAGTAATGGACCTCGCGTTTAACGGGAAAAGGGTGATGAATGCCAGGGCGATTCTATCCGAAGCACCTCCAAAAATCTGAATTGGCAAATAATGATAGAGAGAGAGAAAGCTGAGACTCTTCCATATCTATTTCAGATACGCACAGAATGTCTGTTGATGATTGTTTATTTCTGCGGCATAACTTTTCGAGCAAAACTGAGTGTATGGATTCAGTCTTCCATGTTGCTTCTCTGTCCAAATGATTCATAACGCATTTCACTCTGGTTCTTACCAGGTTTATTTTTAGATATTAATTTTCACAATCTTGGAGAAATTCAAATATTAAGATAGTTCTTTAACAAAGGTAGGATACCGGAGAAATAATTCTTTATCT
>ENA-UOTZ01001016-UOTZ01001016.1-compost-metagenome-genome-assembly--contig:-NODE-1016-length-21355-cov-8.064104_pt1 | contig 21355 bp, 5 predicted proteins | sample MGYA00238144_ERZ746983 | MGnify/ENA primary metagenome ERZ746983 (study PRJEB28759, sample SAMN06268863) | compost metagenome | isolation source: single cell | place: USA: California, Emeryville, Joint... | reverse complement strand
CAGAATACTCAAATTAGATTCATCCTTCAAGCTTTTTCAAAAGCTACCAGCTAATGTAGCCCTGAACGACCTACTAACCAAGTAGGATGCCCGTTCCTCACTGCTCTATCAAATGTCCTCATCAATTCTAAATCACATTGAGCTCGTAACTCGATAAATATCCCTCAAATTTGAATCTCAAGTCAGCAGCCGCATTGAAATGCAGGCACTATCTTTCTTTAGTTCACCAATTGATTATCGACTACTAAACTTAATTTTATATATATTTGAAGCCAAACAACACATTGAGCTGGTCAGTAGGTGTTCCAGCCCTTTCCTTATGCAATTAATCGGGCTCATTATTCTCTCTTTTCTTCAGAAACCTTTCGATTTAGCGCTAAAAAATCTCGATCAGTGTTCTTGAGTTTTCGGGAACACAGAAATTTTTAATTCATACGAGGCTTTTAAATCAATGAATTATTTTATTAATTTATTGGGCTAGCTTCGAGACGCTGTTCGAATTTCCAATCTCAGGAACTTTCAGCAAAAAAAGAATAAAAGGACTCCCTCTATAGAAGGTTTGCGAATTCCATCAGAAAATTCAGGTCGAATTCAAAACAAGTCAACGCCGATTAGAATATATAATCATTCAGCAAAAGCTAACAACAACAATTCACAGCATGGACCAAACTCTCCAAACCATCAAGGAAAATTCAAAGACTCTAACCGTGCTTGCACCAATAAGCGTCTATGCCATCGGTCAAATCTGCGTTAGCGTCTCCACAATCCAATTGACTTTGATTTGCTATTTTTTATCCGCATTTGCATTCTTAATTGCCAGCCGCTACCCCAAGTTCTCTCGAACGCTTCTCAACTTCATCGTCGGAGTTTACCCTTTCCTCTGTCTAACGATTGACGACTCTTCTCGGATTATCGCAGCCACCTTCTTCTTCCTTGGGTCTGTCCTGCAATTCTTTCTTGGACGCGATTTGAAAGATTTCACCGCTTATATTATTGCAAATGTGATCGGTGCGGTCGTTTTTTCCATGGACATGTACTATTCTCCACATCACTACAGCGAATCCGTGTTTCTTCCAGTTTTCCAAAACACCAACCTCAGAGCCCAACTCTGGATGGCTGTCATCGCCTTGCTTTCTATGAGTTTCATGCTTGTGTTGAGCCGACAGCAAGCTATTGAACAAGAAAAAACGCATGAACAAAGCATCAATAAACTCAATGTGAGCCTCAGAAAAGCTATTAAAGAGAAAGATAACTTCATTTTGAGATTCTCTCATGAGATCCGCAACCCTTTGAATAGCTTGCTGGGCAACATCGACATGTTATCTGAGCTAATCACTGACAAAGCGCTGATTGAGATGATCACTGACACAAAGGTCTGCGGTGAAATCCTCTTGCAGCTGCTGAACAACATCCTTGATTCGGCGAAAATCAGTGAGAGGAATCTAGAAGTCGCTTTGAAACCCAGCGTAACCCGAGAGTTTTTTGAGAAAATTTGGGTCGTTTGCTCAGAAATGATCAAAAGTAAGAAGCTGTACGGAGCGCTCTACATGAACGAGAACGTGCCTGAGCATCTAATGCTAGACTCTCACAGAATCATGCAAATTATGATAAATATGGTCTCAAATGCAACGAAATTCACGGACCACGGTTACGTGTCTATCCATATTGATTTCGTTGAGGGCGATTTGCTGAGTAGCGTTAACATGGAACCAGTCTATGTTTCGTCTCAGTTCAACACTCAAAGCGACTCTGACGGCCTGGCAACTTACGCTACAGAGGAGGATATTAATGAAAAAGGCTCTTCTACCTTCCGAACCTTAGATCTCAAAAATAAAAAATTCCCAAAGCAAAAGGCTTCTCCTATACCACAAGTATCTACAACAGCTTCGCTTCAGACCCCGCAGTCCCAGATCGGTCTCGGGAGTTCCAATAACTTACCAGAAATTCCTCCAAAGCGTAAGGGATACCTGAGAATCGAGGTCAACGACTCTGGCTGTGGGATGGATGCTGCGAAAATCGGCCGACTTTTCCATAAGTTCTCACAAGTCAATGACCAATCAACCAAGAGACAAATTGGCACGGGTCTTGGTCTTTGGATCACGAAAGAGCTCGTTGAGCTTCTGAAAGGATATATTAAGGTGTATTCAGGCGTCAACCAGGGCACTTGCTTCACTATCGCTATTAAAACTGAGACTTGCCAACCAATTTCAAGCTTTTCTCATCTAAAGCAGCCTCCTCCTTCGTCAGATATCGAAGAGCTCCCTCAGAGACCGAAGCCGCTGCGTGTCCTAGTCCTTGAGGACGGACCTTACAACCAGGACGTGAAGCGCAGATTCCTCGGCCGATTGGGTTTCGATGAGATAAATATCGTTGGGGATGGGGAAGCAGGGCTTCAGATTTTCAAAACTCGAGGTCCGAATTACTTCGATTTGATTATTTCTGACCTCGATATGCCGATTCTGGACGGGTATTCGGCCTGTATGCTGATGAGGAAGCATGAGGTGCTCAATGGCTGGGAGAAACATCCAATCGTTATTGTCACTGGCCATCCGACTCCAACAGTCAAAAGTAAATGCCTTGACCCTAATGGCGAAATTCAAGCAATGCGATTCATTCCAAAGCCAGTTTCGTTTGGTTCATTGAAGGAAGTTTGTGAGGAGCTGGACTTGTCTCCTCAAATAAAAACGAACGAGGCGGTGCTGGTCGCAGAAGACGATCCCTTTAATCTCAAGCTAATGCAAGATTTGATAACAAGATGCGGGAAAAGAGTCATAGTTGCTCCTAATGGCAAGCTTGCGGTCGAAGCTTATATGAAAAATAAGCAAGATATCTCGTTGATTTTTATGGATTGCGAAATGCCAATCATGAACGGGATTGAGGCCGCAAAGACGATTTCTCAAGAGATTAAGAAACAGCCGAATGAAGCCCAGCGAGCAGTAAAAATTATAGGGCTCACAGGGCATATCGATGAGAAAATTAAACAGAATTGCTTAGAGAACGGAATGGAAAGTGTTCTTACGAAACCGATTAATGTTAGGACCATTGAGCAGATGATATGGTCGAGCAGAAGTACGAAATCAATGTTGTGAAAGGAGCTTGGTTAGGCCCGTTTTGTTTAGAAAATCCTAAGCATATGCGATATATATATTTAAGTAATTATTGTCTTGATTACAATTATTGTGCACGGTTGTAATTAGAGCAAACCTCTTCTATTTTCCTATTCGCAAAATTTTTAGTTTTAGCCATTCGCTGAGAATGTTACGTGGCGAATGAATTTATTCAATATAATAGATCATGCCTGAAAAAAATATGTTCATGTGCGGTTTGATCTCTTTAAGAGAAAATTAATGCTTGTAAATGCATTGCCATGAATAAAATGCACAGATGCGCATGCGCATTTAATCCAACTGAAAAGAAGAAATTATGTTGCTGTTGTTCGCTATGTGACTTCCTTCCTTATTGAAAATTAGGCTAGTGTGAAAGGAAGTTAGGAAGGCATTGCTTTTTTTCTTATTAACAAAAACTCAAATCAATGTTTTTATCAGCATTAGTAACCATTGAGGGAGGAATTCAAAACTTTGCTTTTTTTCCTGGTTGATTGATTGATAAATATAACAGCATATACAAAAGTTGATCATCAACAAAACTCGTAGTTCTACCATATTAATAAGTTATTCCAACATTAGCTTATTCAACCAGGTCAGCGAAGTCAGAAATTTCAAATTAGTCTGATTAGAGGTCGTTTCTACCTTCGAGCTTTCCATCAACATTGACTTTTCTTTCGCTTGTTGTATCACCTCTTTCGGCAACCCAGCAATTCTCGCTACGTTTATCCCAAAGCTCGGAGCGACTCCTTCCTTTAACTTATATAAAAACTTGATCTCTTCTTTCTTCTCGTCGGACTTATAGTCCATGAAGCAAGGCTTCAACGCTCTTACCCCTTCAAACCCGTTCAACAGCATCCGATAATGAGTCGTAAACAGCAAAAAACACCCTATTTTCTCAATCATGTACTTCAACACAGCGCTTGCAAGCGCTATCCCATCATAAGTCGCGGTGCCTCGCCCTAACTCATCCATAATAACAAACGACCTCGACGTCGCTTCTTTAACTATCGCTAGCGTCTCTTCCAACTCCAAATAAAACGTGCTCTTCCCTTCCATTATCCTATCTGACGCCCCGATCCTTGTAAAAATTTTATCGAAAGGCGTTAATTCTATGCTTTCGCAAGGCACCCAGCTTCCCACCTGTGCCATTATAATCGCAATACACGTCTGTCGGAGCAAAGTCGACTTCCCTCCCATGTTCGGCCCTGTTATCAGCAGCACTTTGGTGTCTTTATCGAAAACGAGGTCATTAGGAGTGAAATGTTTAACTAATTTCGCAACGCAAGGGTGCGTTAGCTCCTTTATTTTTAACACAGATTTCTCCTGATCGAGGATTTTTGGCTTCGATGAGCCTTTCATCTTGACTGACAGTACTGCTAGGCTACACAAGCAATCGAGTTCCGCGAGACAGGCGATCATTTGCTTCCATACCTGATGCTTTTCGTAGAAATTCTTAAAGTATTTGAGCAGAAACGGCACTAATAGGTCCTGAAAGCCTCTTTCTGCTTCCTCGAGCTCCTTTAGCAATTTTTCGGTCAGTGGCGTGTGATAGCGGTTGAACCCCTTTCGCTTTGAGGTGATCACGAAGCCATTGGGTCTGTTCGCTTCGTTGATAATGCTATCAGGAAATTCCATTTCGTATCGATGCTTTGTATGCACATAGCATATCTTTTGGGTCTCGTACTCGGTTCGGTACATCGTGAGTTGCTCGTCGAGTTGCCCTTTCATATCGTTTATCCTGCTCACAAAGCGATCGCAGTCTTCATCCACCCCAGCAGCAGGAACTGGAAGCCCGTCATAGTAGTCAATTTTGTTCTCGAGCTCTTCAATGTGCTTAGAAACCCTTGGGAAAAGCCCTGCTGCAGAAGGAATCGATTCACGACCGCTCTTGCCTACGGATTTCTTCTCAATCAAGTTGACTGTGACCAATCGTTTGAGCTTCGTGCTTTTAAATGAGGATTTTTCTTCTGCAAAGATTCCAATGAGCGGTTCTATTTTTTTCAGATCCGTTAATAGCTTCAAAAACTCATTTAATTTGTTTAGAGGCAGGTTTTCGTGAAAAACAGCCTCGTATCGTCGTTTACTGAGCAAACTGTAAAATTTATGGATAGTTCTCTCAATATCCGGTAATTTAGCTAACTGAGCCTGGAACTCGGAAACTTGAGGCTGGATTTGTCTCAAATCATCGACCGCGAGTAGTCGCTCTTTGATTTGCTGAGGATCGGCGAGAGGATACATCAGCCAATTGCGGAACAAGCGCTTTCCATAAGGTGAAGAGGTATTATCCATGAAATTAAACAGCGAATTTTGCTCGGTCGATTGTAAAAAGAAATCAACCTCGAAAATCTCGAGGTTATCGAGAGCCTGGCCGTCCAGTCTCAGATAATCAGGCTTTTCTGGATCTATCTCCAAAGGTTTATACTCAGCAAATGGAATTACCGTGTCTGCAAGTAGTAAATATTCCAGATATCCTGCAGCTATTTGAAATGCTTGTAAGCTATGATAAAACGAGAGGGAAGACTCCTTCCGTTTTTCAAAATCCCCCTTCCCTTTGAGGCTTTTAGATTTCTGATGCAGGTCGAAAATCTCGCTTAAAAAATCAGGTAACGTGACCTTCTGCGCCTTGAAACACTGGCTAATAGCTCCATAGATTTCATCAACACTTTTAGTTTTATCATTTCTACTGGCAGATACAACGGGTTTCCAGGAAAGTCCTTTGATAGCTTTGAGAACCTCTGGAGACACCGCGCTTCTCATATAAACGATCTCACTCGGCCTCGCTCGGTTAAGCAGCGATTTCAGCGTGAGAAGTCGGTCGTCCTCCACGAAATCCCCGATTTGAATCTCATGGGTGGTGGTTTCGACCAACGTCACTCCTATTACCTCATCCTCTTGATACAGGCTCATGAGATACTGCGGATGATACGACGCATTCTCATGCTCAGTGTACGTTCCTTTGGTAAGTACCCGGTTCAACGCTCGATTCATCACTTGCGCGTCCTCAGAGCGCGATTCTTCCATTTGCTCGATGAGGACGACCGCAAGGTTCTGCTCGAAAATTTTATGAATGTAGCGAAAAATCGTGTGTTCGTTCACAAATGTTGACGTCATGTTCTTGAATAGATTCAACCGGCTGTCCAGAACTCTATGCACGATGACGGCGTCTTGGAAATAGAACCAGTAGAGCCTCCCGATGCGGATTGCGACGAGCTTGTCGAAATAGTTGGATTTTACTTTCCAATACTGCTGCATGAGTAATTTCATTTTAGACCACTCAGAATCAGGGATATACAGCGTAGTCGGGTCGTAATCAGGATCAGAGCGAACTCTGAGCATTTTATCACGTATGTTCTCAGGTCTCACGAACGAAGGCAGGTACATTTGGTCAGAGCTCAGCTCCTCAGAGGCCAGTTCCTCAACGAGCATTTCATTACTCCCGTCTGCGTGTCTTCCTTTCACCACGATTTTTCCATTGGCATGAACGTTTTTCAAAGCTTTTTTCTTCATCCAGCTTTGACTTCCTGCATTTCCCTTTGTTTTCTTTGGCGCTTTGCCCTCTTCCTCAGATAGAGATAATTCACGGGGTTCCTCAGAATCTTTCGTCACCGTGGTTTTAGCTGATGAGTGCTTTTCTTGCTCAATCGAGAGAATTGTGAGCCTGGTACTCGCGTTTGGAGTCCTTTTCGCTGAAGCTGTATCGGGATCATCCTCTTTACGTGCAAGCTTTTGCAAGCCATGCGATTCGTTGGAACCACGTGCAGTGGGTCGAGCACGAGTGAATCTAAAGGATTCCATGTCCATTATAGTTGCTGTTTGGTGAAGCGTTTTTGACTCTGCATCCAAGTCTTTGATCTCGATGGTGATATATCGAGCTTTGGAGTTGCCTTCATCGCTATCGTGGTCGTTTCCGAACTTAGTCGCCGAACACTTACCTTTACGCTTTTGAGGGGAAGCTTTTATCATTACTTTGGAAATTTCAGAAATAAAAGATAAAATTTATTTAAATATTGTTTTTCGCGCGGATTTAGTTGAAATTCAGCTGAGTTCATCAATGATCTCAACAAAAAGAAAAAAGGTCGCTAGTTTTAAGAATTTCCTACTCGCAATCAACCTTAATAAATATTCATCGCGTTGGATCTAACGAGATTATTATTATTAATTATCGGGATCATTTTATGTCATAACTGCATAACATGACTGGCTTGAATGGTGGCATTTCCCTACAAAGTTATTTTGATTTCAGAGCATAATTTACTTAAAGTCTCATCATTAAAATCGCGCTTAGGCATGGGATACCACTTGTTTCATAGACTGCTGTTTTATGCATATCGGTAAATCCTGCTGTTTTATGCATATCGGTAAATCCTGCTTTTTTATACGCACTTATCGCAGCTTCATTATGAGGTAACACCTCCAGACTGATGGCCTTGTAGCCAGAGTTTTTACAGTATGCTATCACCTGCTTAATCAATTTCGATCCGATTCCTTTGCGTCGGTGCTCTTTCGCCACAGACAGCCTGTAAAGCTGAGCTACCTCTCCCCCAAACTCTTCTCATTGCTGTTTTTCAAGTCCGTACTCCAGTCATATTGTTTCACTCCAAGTATTTAAAAATTTATTTGAGATTAAGTAAAGTACAAATTAAAGGAAGATAATGGAAAACAAATTCGCAATGCTCAAGTCCGAAACAAAATCAAATGGCAACCAAGCGTAGATTCAATTCTTCTTATATGATTTATAGCTCAGTACGTTGTCTGGTGCTCATTGAAAACAAATCGGATTTATCTGAATAATCTACAAGAAGAAGGAGTAGAAGCAGGACAAAAATCTTTCGAAGGACTCCAACTTCCAAATAATTGTATTCCGGACTTTTAATATTTGATTGCATGATTCGTTCATTGAAGATAAGGATGATACATCCGTTCAATCTATTCTCGGAACTGACATATTGATTTCACTGCATCATGCGCCAGATGAAGATTACGCTGACTTCGCTTTGTATAGTTTATCCCAACAGAAACTCCTTTTTCAGTTTGGAGGCTCATATGGAAGTACCGATAAATTATTTATTCAGCCATAAGCAATTCATTCAATTATGATCTCAATTTCATAGGAGTAGGGGCGAGTGATCTCTCGATCAACTTGAAAAGACAAGTTGCCGCTCTTTTGCCGATTCAAAATAAGACTTTGTATCATTTATTTGACGTTGCTCGAATGGAAGTCATTAAAAAAGCAAAATGGTGTGATGCACTTGACAGTGAGCATTTTTACAAATTTTTGTAGCATTATTCAAATGATGAAAATCAACAGGGGTTATATCCAGTTTAGACTTCAATGCAGAAGGATCCAAAATCGGTTTGATTGGGGATGATGGAAAAGTAATTATTTCAAGTATTGATAACGACGAGCTTTTATGTGAAAAGAGAACAACAGGGAACGAATGTAATTGGCTTTGAATGAGTGCTTTATTTAAAACACTAATATTATCCTTAGCCTGGACAAATAAATGCCGATGGAATCCGATTTCTGCAAGTCCTTTAATTGCAGTTAAGTACAGTCAAGGAAGACTGACCATTGCTGATTTTGAAAAGACTGCTTTTAACGGACAGACCCTACGTGAATCCCTAAGACTACCAAAAGGCATGATAAATTTCGTTAATTTCTCAAACTGATTCTATATAGATCCTTTCTCTATTGACTGGAGATGCGATGGTAATCTACTCCTGCTAGGTGACTATGATCATCAACCTAAAATTTACGATCAAAGAGAAGGGAAAATTGTAAAGATCTTTGAAAACGTTGGAGATAGTAAGTGCCTTATCACCTAGTAGCTGAAAATCGGATCTCGAAATAGGCAGTGTATGGGCTGTTAAATGGAGTCCTGACGGACAACTGCTCGGATTCGGTTCAGGCGACGGAAAGGCTCTTGTAGTTGATTTCAGATGCGATAGAGTACTCTATATTGGAAAGACTTCTAACGGTATCTGCTTTTCTCTGGTGAAGAGTGTCTTATTTTATATAATTTGAAACCGTTATGCAGAAACAGTGAGCAGTATTTGCTTTTCGAGTTAAACCGGAATTTCATTTCAACTGGCTCGAGGTTTTTGGTCGGAACCGAAAACTTGACTATGAGCGGCTAGTATTATAGAAAAGACAGGTCTAACTAGTGCTCTTACCTGATAACTTTCATATTTAACAGCTGTATTACTGGTGGTAATGTCCTACTTGATGTTCTAAAGAAACGTCTTGTACGTTTAATAACTATTTTATTCATTTTGCCAGAAAGTAATAAACCGATGTATACAGAATTTTGATATTTTTTGACTAATTAAAACTAAAATACTACATACAATAATAAAGGACAATCATCAATTTCCGTATTTTCTGAGTTCATACAGATACTCTATTCCTTGGTGTTCCTTCTAACGTCAAGAATATTTATGATCTAGAATGAGAAACGGCGCAGAAAAATTTGAAGGAATACAATTTCTGAAGAAAAGAAAAAACTTTTTGTCTGTTCCAGAGCGAGAAAAGTCCTCACTCTGAAATTGGGTCCAACCTATTTTGAAACATGAAAGAAATGATGGTTCTCTGCTAATACTTCATTAAAATCAACAAGCATAACCAAATTCAAAAAGAGGTATAGAACAGAAATTCAACATTAAAGAGGTCGCTATGACAGCAGACAACAAAGATTCAAGAATGCCCTTTCTTCATTATCATGAGTAACAGCGAAATATCTCATTGGAGTTCCCAAAACACATAATATTTACGAACTACAAAGATAGAAGATCCACAACCCCTTTAAAGGGGCTCAGAGCATAACAAACTTCGAATACCCTTATCCAACTGTCTGATCTACATTGAGGATGGAACTGAGATGAGACTGCAATCCATTAAGAGAACAGATCCATTAGTTCCAGTATAGCATCAAAAAAAACGTAAACATAGAATTTATAGCTTGCCACAGCGGAAACGCCCTTTAACCTTTGGAGATATCGAGGGAAGGAGGTCTAAAAAGCTCTCTGATATTTCAGATTGTTCGTTCTAAAACAGAAGTCGGCTATCAAAATCTCTTTTTCGGTTACAGTGATCTTTCTGTAACTCAAAACGAATTCTTGTGGCATGCTTGTCTGGTTGATATAAAGTCTCGTGTCATTTGTTCGATGCAATTCGCATGAAAGTAATAAAAAAGTCAAGGTGAAACAGAACATTTTGAGGCGAGTCATATTTTATTTCTTTAGTTTCTCATTCAAGAACGAATGACAAGTCATGGCACCCTAGAGCCATAATCGCACCTAAGTATTCTGAAAGAAGATTGACAATAATTAATGCAGAAAAAGTCTTTCACATTTACATGTTTCAATAAACATGGTGGCTATCGAGATGATTAGAATAGATCCTCTTCAATTAATTGGAGAAGCGATCGAAATTTGCTTGTGCTTGGAGGTTCTCAGATGATCCTATGAAAGAGTTCCGTTTAAGGTTCTTCAGAAAATCTACTCAAAAATTGATATGTCTTCGGTTCATTCGGACTTTTTTCAAATGGTTGTAAATATGTCCTTTCTTTGGGTTACTCATAGTCAGAGGAGAATACTTAATTAATTCTGCTCATTATACGAATTAATATACCCATACGCAATATAATCAGTATGGTCAACTTTTCAAATTTTACATGTGCCTAATAAATAAGATAATACTTTTGACAATTAGTCTCTATTAATCTATATCCTCAAGAAAACGTCTCGCCAATCTATTGTAGCAAAGAATGCAAAAATTGCTGATCAATTATGCAATTAATGCACTTATGTGCTTTTATCAGAACTATACCTATTTACAAATAGCTTCCAGGGTCTGGAAATTCAGAGGCTTCGTGATCACATTCGTCATTCCACTTTCAATACACTTTGTCTTTATTGTATCACTTAAATGTCCTGTTAACCCAATTATTTTCACGGACTTCTTCGTATCATTTTTCATTTTCTTGAGCTCTTCCGAAATAATCTTCGATGCATCCATCCCATCCATCACCGGCATCTCGCAATCCATCAGAATCAAAGAAATCTCTTCTTTATGTTTCAGAAACTCCTCTACAGCTTGCTTCCCATTTGACACCGTGATAAACTTCTTTCCACATCTCGATAACATATCTCTCAATATTTTAATATTGAACGGATCATCCTCAGCCACTAGAACTGTTCCACTCTCTGATTTTGCAGAGGCTTGCAGGCCAAGCTCCTCAAATACATCCTTTAAGTTTCCGAAAGAAACAGGTTTTGGGAAGAAATGAAGAGCTTTGATCTCTCCATGAGGATCAAGGACTTTCTCTTTTATTGCAGGAGTGGGATGACCTGTGACGATGACAATAGGGTGACGTTTCCATCCTTTGGACTCCTCATGCTCTCTTATTTGCTTACAAGCGGAATATCCATCGAGAACAGGCATATCGAGGTCAGAGATAATTAGGTCGAAGTATGACTGTCCTTTTGCCTTGAATAACTGTAATCCTGATAGACCATCAGCAACAATAACTATCTCATCGAAGCCAAGTCGAGTAAGGAATCTTCTCTTCACGTCTTGGTTGTATGGACCATCTTCCATTACTAACACGTGGAGACCTTTCGTCTGCTGTAAGGCGTCGATTTCTGTTTTTTGAGTTGGAAGGGTGGCGCGTGAATGATCCAGAATGGGATCGCAGGTTTCTGCTTTGATCGCGACAATGAAGCACGTACCTTCGTTGACTCCCGAATACACTTTGATGTCTCCATTGAGAATCTCAACAAGTTGTTTAGTGATCCAAAGTCCGAGGCCTGTACCAATTTGACGCTTGATGGATTCATCGTGTACTTGGGTAAATTTGGAGAATAGTCGGCTAATTTTAGAAGGTTCCATTCCGCATCCAGAGTCATTCACTTCGATTCTTAGGTATCCCTGGCGCTTTTTTGAAATTGATTTAAGGGAAGTTTGCGAATACGATCTGATTTGAAGGAAACCATTTGATTGCTTTGGAAATCTCTTCTTTCTCGGGCTTAAAATATAGAAAAGGTCTGAGGTTCTTTCTCTAAGATCATATTCTCCACTGAATGCTGCGAGAGTTTCTTCACTTTTACTTTCACGGTTATATTGCGAGGAGACATAGACTGGCCACATATTCACTTCATTTACCAGACTCTTCTCAACGAAATCGATATGGATGTTCACAAAACCTTTCTCTGTGAATTTTGTCGCGTTAGTAATTAGGTTTATTATTATCTGCGTTATTCTGTGGCAATCCAGCATCAGATAGTCAGGAACGTTCTCGTTCATATAAAGCGTTCCATACAATTTTTTGCTTCTAATCATCTCAGAACAGACGATCCATAGTTTCTCAAAAAACTCAGACGTCGAACTCGGCTTCAGATTCACTTCAAGGTTCCGTTCAGTGATCTTGGCACTATCAAGAATATTATTGAGCAGCTGCAGAAGGATCTCTCCGCACACCTTCGTATCAGTAACCATTTCGACCAATCCCGGGTCAGTGACAGATTCAGCAAGGAGCTCAATATTTCCCAGGAGATTACTGAGTGGGTTACGGATCTCATGAGAGAATCTCAAAATGAAATTGTCTTTCTCCTCCATGGCTTTTTTGAGACTTGTATTGAGAATATCAAGATTGCGTTCAATGACCTTCTGCTTTTCAAGGGTATCATGACGATTCCAAGCCAGCATAAAGCTGATTGCAAGCGATGTTAGAATTGACGTCCAAAACTGAGATCTGAAGTTCTCATCATTAAAGATGGGAAGGAAAACAGATCCATTGTAATGATGAGGGTAATAGCCCATGTCAATGGCCAATGCAGTTGACCCAATGACAGTAGCCAGGGTATATGAAGCGAAATCCCACATGTCCTTCCCAAAAAAGAACTGTAACGCTGATCCAAGAAAAAAGAATGATATTCCGGTGAATCGTGAGGTGTCTCCTATCAAGAAGCATACGAACGGGTAGGCTCCTACAATGAAATTGATGAGCCACCTGGAGAGTCTTGGGTAGTGATCTTCGAAAACAAACACCCAAAACAAGAAGAAGAAGCAAAACAAATCAAATTGGATAGCATTCTTGATGCCGCTGGCCGTGGAGAGTTGAAAGACAGCTCGAAGGATGAGAGCGACTAGGATGGCTCTTACTTTCATTTTTCTTTTGATGGCTTGAAAAACTCGGTCCATTTTGCTGGTAATACACCGATTAATTGCTAATTTTTAGATTATAGAACTTTTCTTTCGAAAACCTTCCCATTTGAATCATAACTTTCTACCAGTTTTTTCTTTAATTAATTTCAAAGCAGTGGACGCTTTTTGTTATTATTAATCCCAACTGGATTTCGGATCCTTCTATCATTCGATCATTCCAAGCATTAGTTTCTGAAATTATTTATCGAAGCTATGAGATCTCTGCCTTCATAAAAAGGAACACGTCCATAAATTCCCAGACTTCCCAGCCTGGATGATTTTAAGACACAAGAAGGCATCCCGTCTAGCAAGAAGCTGTCGATTTAACAATTTTGAGTGCTATTCAGATAAATACTCTCAAATAAACCAAAGTAGATGATGTTAGGGGATTGAGAGAGCTCAAAGTCCTCGTGTAAGTGAATATGGCCGAGATTTAACAATATTGCTGATGTTTTTCCTTTAGAAATTCCTTTATAAACCTATCTCGAGTGAACTCAAGAAACATCGCCGTTAAATTGAGAGATAATCAACCAGAGCATAGAAACCCAAGTTTTATGGCATGAGGTGCACTGTATTTAAGACAATGAAGAAAGATGTTAAATTTAATCATATGTGTACGAATATTGTCAGATAAAAATAAAGAAATCTAAAATTTCGATTTAAATTTGCTGGATGTTCTAAAGGACCTGGCTTTGATGTAGAAGTTAGAGCAAGGTGCCTGTTGTTTCGTTTCTAACGATTGTTTTCTGGTAATCGAAGTATTTCTTCTTTGTAAATTTGGGGTAATTCTCAATTAATAATTTACTAATTTGGAAGGATGCTGCGAATAATTATTTGCTGAATCGGGTTTATTTTAATTTTTTCATCTCGAAAAGGTCTCGAAGCAAATTATTCGGATTCCGAATAAAAAGAGCAAATAATTTCTTAGAGGAATCCAAAGCAAAGCTCAAAAACTCATCTTCTTTGAGTGGAACATCCCAATAATTAATTAGTTTGAACTCGTAACAAGAATATCACAGTAGGAGGCCATTTCTCCATTAGATTTGTAGATAAACTGTTGCTTCGAACTATAAAATGAGGTCATAAAGTGCGATCTCTTTGAACAATACTTTGAAAAGAGCAATTTTCAAAGAATAATCGAGACGAATTTTCAACTACTTTTTTCCTTTCTTCCAAATTTTGAATCCGCTGATCTCTTAAGTTTTTCAAGCACAAGCATTATTCGGTCTTATCTTCGTGAATCAGTCGGCTTAGCTTGGCTCAGCTCAGAAACAAAGGTTCATGAGAGCCTAAAATTCATATGTATTTTTCCTCTTGTTCTGGAACAACTTAATAAAAAAAGAGCTTTTTAAATTTGTTATTGATCCAATTTCGTGCTCCTTTTTCGAATTCATTGGAAGGGCACTGAACTCTTCAATTGAGAAAAATTCACCAGTGAAAAGAGGAACCAATTCGTCGCTAATTTGTATAATAAAATAAAAATTCGTTTCGGTTTGCTTGAGAGAAAAACTTAGGATAGCTAGCTGTGGTCTATGAGAAAAACTTTAGGCAATTGGTGGAAGAGTTTTTGCTGCTTTTCCCTTCACAGCATCAAATTTCAAACTCATTAATCATGATAAGATGTTTTGAAAAAATAGTATGAATAGCGCTCAATATCATCGCGTTTGACATAGGAATTACTTAGATGGCTGTCATACTGAGCTGAAACTTCCTGAATTAAGAGTTGGATGAAAAAATAGCAAAGTGGGAATTTTTCGTTGATATCTCCCAATGTTACCTTGGAATCAAATTTCAAGCAGGGAATATCTTATCCAAACCTAATCTTCTGTTTAGCAGCAAATTATATGTAGCTTTCGTATGATAACCTGAAAGTAACTTCGAGCATCTAAGATTAACTTCGGCTTTTGTTTATCATGAAAATTACGTTTGACTTACAGATTCAGGTAAGCTACGCTTGTTTTGAATCAGGGAGGACTGACTTTAACAAAGCTAAATAAGATAATACGACTTTCTTCCCTTTTTCAATAATCTATTTGAATCATCACCTCAACATTCGGTTCTCATGAGTGGTCTCTGCTCATCAAGAAAATCCAATTAGAATGATAAGAATTTTTGTATCTCTACGAGGTTGTGATTTCCCTCCGAGCTGAAATAACTGAATAGGCTAGTGTGAATAGTTTTCAGCATTTTCATGTTCTTGCAGGACACCATTTACATTTTATCGTCAGTGAGCATGCTCTTTAATTTAGAATGGCTAAGAGAATTTTCCAATTCGTAAAGTACCTCAACGCCCACAAATTTTTATTTTTGGGTTACTGAATAAACTGGATGTTGAATGTCAGTAGACACATCCGCTTTCGAGGCGAAAAAAAGCTCATCCTAACTTGCGAATCAGTTCATCCATCTTTCATCTTTTTCCGATTCCTATCATCACATAGATATGCATATATACTCTGATTTCGGATGAATGCCCAGTACTTGAACACATCCATGAAAATTCTCCACATAATCGATAGAAATCATAAAAAGTCTGAACTAAATAATCGCGTCTGAGCCTCCTTGTGAATTCCTCCTCTTATCAAGTGACAAAGGCAGTCTTTTGTTTCTTCAAGGCTTTATTTTTCCTCGATGTGAACGTGAATAATAAATTCTATCAGGGATATACAAACAATCATACAATAGTCACGCCATTAAATTATTTACTCAAGGAAACACACAGAGTCTCAAAACAGTTTCATGATTTAAATAAAGTAAATGGACAATCTATTCCTATCTTTAAAAATCATTGTTGGATAAAGTTAGAAGCATTTGCAGCTACTGCTTTGAGTTTCAGCAATTTTCTTCTTTCTTATCCTTTCCATTTCCAACCTCCTCATTTTATCTTCCCTTTTCATCAGTTTATTTACCAGGTTCCAAACCACTTCCTTCAATCCTTTCCTTGTTTTAGCCGAAATCTCATAAAAATCTGCGCCATATTGCTTTGCAAGCTCGAGTCCCTCTGACGCCTTGATGTTTCTTGCTTTTATGAGATCTGTTTTGTTTCCAATGAGAAAAATAGGCGTTTCTTCCATTGCGTGTTTTTTCGCGAGGCTAATCCAGGCTTTTGCAAAATCAAATGAATCCCAATTTGTTATATCATACATAATGACCACAGCATTTGTTTTCTCTACACGATAGGAAAGAATAGCTGAATGTTTGTCGGACTCTGAGCACTCATAGAGGAACAGTTTGATTGCTTTATCATCGATGAATATGTATGTGTTTTTGTAATTTTCGCCGTTTGTTGGGACCAAAGCACTCGGGAAAGCGCCGTCCGCGATTTGGGATATGGTAGCGGTTTTTCCAGCACCTGAACTACCGAACAGAAGCACGGGAAAGCTGTAGAGAGTCCATGAAGGATCTATGTCATTCTGTTCTAAAGGTTCTACCATAATTTTATTGCCTGAATTAAAATAATGGTATTCAAAAATTACGTGCTAGCAGGCCAAATGTAATAAAACCCCTGTGAATATCGAATGTGTGCCGAATAGCTCTAGCCGCATGAGATTTCTTAATGGGAACTGAAAGGCAATATAATTACTATAAAATTGCGTAATTATAAATCTTTTAATCGCATATTTCCAGAGACGATCGAGAGATTAAGAAGTGAGATATGTTTGCTAGAAATGAGATAGATCATGCGATATATCCCAAGACAAATGCTAAAGCATCCTTTCAGAGCGATATTGAAAATTTTGTCGACGCTCTGAGCAGCTATGGTTACTTGAGGTCAATCTTTCAAATTATTATTTGCTGGTGACTTTCGTTACTTTTTGTCGATTATCAGCTCTCTGCTTATGGTTGCTGTCTTCAGAAGTGGCTTAAAGTTCCAAAGTTGTTTGCAGTTAGGAAAAACTTAAATAAAAGCATAAACTAAATGATTTGATCAAAATTTTACTGAGGTATGAAGTGCGTTGAGAATTCACGAATGAATGACATAGGCGGAGTCCATTTCAATTTTGAATATTTTTCAGAGGAGAAGTTTTATTGGTCGAGAATTGGAATACATTCATGAGTTTTTTGATTATCAAAGTTCATAAGAGCACGATGTTTTAGATAAGAAAACGAATTTTTGATAATGTAATAACACCAAGTTCAATTTTGTACTTGAATTCTAAGTACCTTTAGTATACAAAGCAAACCGAATTGACTCAGTCTATTTTAATATATACCCATAAATGCAAAAGAAGAATGTTTTATTACCCTTAAGTATACTTTTCGCCTCATAGAATGCTTTTTCTCGGTTGTAAAATCGGTGACTTTTATAGAATTGTCCAGTGAATATGTTGCTAATGATTCCTTCCGGATCCAATCTTACACAATTAACTTGCTCTTTCCAAATCAGAGTTCATGTTATTCAGGTTGAATTAATCCATCCCCTATCTTCATGGAGTTTATGAAAAATCTTGAAAAGCCTGCCTCTTCCAACGAAAGCTAAAAGATTCAGATCAGTGGCACCAGGGTCTAACCAAAGCACATAGACTTCAAATTCGTGATATGTCTGAGACCAACCAACAATCAAGTTAATACTGCAAATTGTTGATTATCAAGAGGAATATTTGAAAACACAAGATTCTGCTTTTTGACATCCAAAAAGCTGAGTTTCTGGTATGCATACTTGGTGTATATGAGAGGAGAGCCACTGAAAGAAACCCATCTGTATCGACAGCAATATTCTATTCCATATGATGGCTTTTTTGTTATGATTTGACGCTTTACCTTTAGTATCCCCGAAGTTTCTATGATAAATGAAAAAGTATCGATCTCCAAAAGCACACAATTTCCTTCATTATCCATTTTAGCGATGATACGCACTTTTCTTGGTTGATATCCAATGAACTCATAAAGCCAACAGGTAGTCAATATTCCCAAGAATAAAGTTTATGACTTCCAGAGGCACATCACTTGAATCTTGCTTAGGATGCCACTTAGCCCTCCTTACCAGAGAAAGACCTGGCTCGCCACTGTCTGTCGTAAGTTCAAAGAGATGGTATGATATCTTTCTTAACACAGGTATAATGGCCATCAGATTCCTCTGACTGTTCTGCCATATCACCGTATCCGACCTCTAGCAGCAAAAATACTCCAGAGCTCCAAATTCCCTCTCGGCTAATCAATCGGTCAGGTCGGAATTGGCACCTGAAACCATTCGATGACTGAGAGAAATCATCAAATTTATTCGTAAAACTTCTCTTACATGAGTCCAGGCTTCAATTCTCAGTAAAAATGTTATGATAGCTGATAGAATGCAGAAATTACATCCTGCTTCATTTTTTTTTTCAGCTTTATCGCAGGGTAGATTCTACAATTCCTTTCTGGAGGTCATAGAGTCTGAAGGTATGTTTTTGACTGGAACACAAATCTAACCCAGTTGCAGAATTTGAGATCAGAGATATTATTTTTTTAATAAAATAATTTGCTCTAAGCTACTGTGTTAGAAATTGAAATGTGCTATAATTAAATTGTCTACATACGTTTATTGAGATTCCTTCGGTTCTCTTTTCATTTCGCTGCTTTCAAGACTGAAACAAGAGAGAGTCCATTCAGCTATGTTAGTAACTGACTAATCACCCTGAGTTTACATCGATAAGACAGAAATTGCTATGATGTACTTGAGTAGCAAGGTTTTCATGGTTGGATTTGAGAAGTATTAGCAATAAGAACTTTTCTCTCCCACTTTATTTCTTCTTATATCCTATTTTCATGAGCTTACTTACAAGTTTAATGATATTTTTTTCCGATCCATTTACTGATTTGGCTGATATTTCATAAAAATCCGTGTTGAATTATTTCAAGCATCTCTCCAATATCATCAATCATCAATGTAGTCTATCTGATATCCATTTTATATCTAATGAGGAAAATTTCGTACTTCAATGTGATGAAACGCAGTCATTCGCGAAATTAGACGATTTCATGACTCATCGTGCAAATTGTAATGATGCTACTCTTTTCAACGGATTTGGCGACTTCCTATTTCCCTTGAGATACCCAAACGTTTCAAGAAAGATGATTTTGCACGTATATTGCCAAGGAATCACATCTTTATTTAAGTTCTGAAGCATAAGCTGAAGAATGATTTGGAGTGAACTTACTGTCAATAATTCGAGATATCGCGGCTGCTTTTCCTACTGTCGGACCACTACAGACATAAATTTCGCAAGTTGCAGTCTTTAGCAGGCTGTTCCATAAATTCATTCAAAAGGAATATAAAATATAACATAAGTAGCATAAGTAAAGGTATCTCCAGTGGCAAGAAGCAACAAATTCGCTACTATTTTAGTTGAACTAAGAGTGACTCAGCAACGAGACTGACATACCGGATCTTTGCTGATAAAATATTATATCGAATTGATTAAACGGTAAGCCTTCGGTTATTACCGTTATTTATTTCCATTAATTCGCACAGGAATAAGTAACGAACATTTATTAAATTCAGGACAATTTTATTTAAATTTATACTGTTATCCTACCCATCCTTACTCACTCCTACGATCAAGAAGAGGAGCGTTAAATAAGATTTAGAGGTAATGAAGTGAAGCTAGCCAGCTCTACGAAAAGGTTCCTCTTTCAATCATATTATTCCTTTCCAAAGTCTCCAATTCCTTAATAATGATACCTTAACTCTCCTATTCGAGTTCCTATATGTCGTATACTGCACTACCCTGTTATAGAGTTAGGTTCTCATGCGATGATGCAAGTTTTTTCCATTATTTTTCATAATTAATTATAGAGATACCACTTAAATAGAAAAACGGAAAGCTGGCCGTATCATCAAGTGGCTGTCTATATAAGGAGAGCGAAATTATCTATTTCATTATATAATTTCAAATTAGATCCTATTAATGAGACTTTCCTATTTGGTATTCCTCTTTGCATTTTTGGCTTTGGTGACTGCTGTAAGTAAACCCAAGATCCGGCGGGACAAAAGGGCTGAGCAGTTCATAGTCAGACGCGGCAAAAAGGCTGAGCAGTTGATCTACCCAACGAATACTATATCTCAACAATTCATACCCATGGCTACAACGACAGCTACTCCTACTGCTAGGACCACCAGCAGTCAGACAAGCACTGCAAATATTGGTAGAATAGAAGTCCCTGACAATGGCCAAGCAAGAGTATTTACTACACCGACCCGAAGCATGACTCCATCGAGAACGTTGCAAACGCAAACGAGAGCGCAATCCAATACCATCCCACCAACGAATTTGACCTCAAACTAGTAAGCAACACAGAAATCAATATAAGTATTGCTTGACTGATGAAAATCAGATAAGTCATTTATGAATTCAGTTGTCGATTTATTTAAAATAGATCGTTGAACATCTATGTAATTTTGATAAGTGACTAGGTGAATTTCATACTTGTGCTTTTGACTCTTATTAATTCTTCAAAAATAAGTATCATGGTATTCTTCTGAGAGGGAATTAAAGAAATTTCTCAAGTTTTATTCGTGAAAGGTACAATACTCAAAGTTTTATTTTTCCAAACAGCCTGTTGATTAGCTGTATAAATAATTTATATATCACTATTCTTAAATTTTTCTTCAATATCGTCGACGTACTAGTCAATTTTCAGTTAACTGGGTCTAGATTATTGGAAATCTCAACTTCAGATTTGAAGGCTCTTTATTGGTAAGCTGAGCCCATACTTTTCGCAATGAACTGGGAATTACTTACCTTCAAATTTCTTCTCTTCATCAACTGTCACTTTTGTCCCTGTCTGAGAAGAAGGTAATATTTTTTTCTCAAGCTGCTCTGTGATGATCTTTAACAGCTTTGCTGTCGGAGAGAAATAATCTTCTAATTCTTTTTCTGATTTTAACTTCATGGCCAAATTCTCAATCGTCTCTTTCAAAATTTTATAAGTTGAGAGGTCGAGAATTCGCGATAGCTCCTTTTTCGGCATTTGCTCTAAAATTTCCACAAAAAAAGCTATGAACCTGAGAGGTCCAACAACATCCATCTTTCTTTCTATCAATGTGAGGGTAATCTCGGAAAGCATC
>ENA-UOTZ01001014-UOTZ01001014.1-compost-metagenome-genome-assembly--contig:-NODE-1014-length-21371-cov-7.914671_pt1 | contig 21371 bp, 10 predicted proteins | sample MGYA00238144_ERZ746983 | MGnify/ENA primary metagenome ERZ746983 (study PRJEB28759, sample SAMN06268863) | compost metagenome | isolation source: single cell | place: USA: California, Emeryville, Joint... | reverse complement strand
GCAGGAGCGAATAGCTTTGGTCAATTGGGCATCGAAGATCAACCAGCAACGAACCGACCAACTCTCATGCCGGTACACTCAAAGATATTTACTTTAGTGGCAATTACAATACTTTTCCTGATAAGCAATTAAGTAATTATGAGATCGTCCTGGTTGCCTGTGGATCAGATCACACTTTCGCATTGACAAGTAATTCAGAATGAATGAAAAGGGAGTGCTTTATCCAAAATAATATGATAGCGAAGGGAGAAGTTTTTGCTTGGGGTTCGAATCTCAAAGGCCAACTTGGGCTCGGTGATTTCGAGAATAGAACGACTCCTGTATATGTCAGTTCGCTGGCGCCTTCAGGTATCATTAACTCTAAACTCGCCCAAAAGCACGGAGGGCACAGAACTCGACAGAGTATGCAATTTCATTGTAGAATTCATAACTCATCACAATCAAGGCGAGAAAGACAAATCTGAAGGAGTGCTAGCAGCAGATGAGAAGGTTATTGACATCGCGTGCGGTACTCTTCACACATTAGTGAAGACAGGTACAAAGACCCGTTTAGTCTGAGATAACTAAAAACATCCGAAATAGACAAGAATAGATTGTTTTCGGCCGGATTTGGAGAAACTTTCGCGCTTGGGCATAGCGATGGACAGTCTTCAGCAGAGTTTAAGGCAGTGGCATTGCCCAAAAGACAAGCTAACACACGGGGAGGCTACACTAAGAATGATGAGATAGAAAAAATTGCATGTGGTTTGACCCATAGCGGTTGTATTCGCGGTGGGAAAGTCTTACTTTGGGGTTTACCTTGCAATGATGAATCTTCATTAATAAAACTACCCACTTTTCTTGATTTTCCAAGCGCAGGTAAAACAGTCAGCAGCAATTGTAATTGAGAGTGTTCTTAGGCGAAGGCCCTTCGGAAATGCTAGGGAAAAAAAGTGCAGACGAAAATACCATCGTTGATATAAAACTTGGCGATACGCTCTCAGTTTTTTTGAATTCAAAAGTAACTAGTCTGTTCGTATCTACTCTCTAAAGAGAATCAAGGGAGAAGTATTTACGATGGGTGAAAATATTGATGGGCAATTAGGTCTTCCCTCCATCTCAGTGACTGAAAGTCCGATCAAAGTACCAAACCTCCCAGCCAACATCACTTCAGTAAAAGCATATTAGTGCCTCATAGTATAAATATCAATAACTAGATTGCTTGTGGAAGAAATTTCGTTATTGTGATGTCAACTGAGCTGAGGCAAGTGTATGGCTGGGGGTCTAATTCCTGCGGGCAGCTGAGCATTAAAAATAAAGGGCAAAATGTCATGTCTCCAAAATTACTGGCCACGTTAAGTGACGCTGAACCCTTCAGAGTATCTCATCGAGTCTATAGAGTTGCCTAACTAATACCCTATAGATTGTTTGTGGTGGCTTTCATGCCTTTTGCCTCGGCTACAAGTCGATCAATAGCGATAATGAAGAGAATGATTTATTAAGCGATGATGAAAGCAGTCGAAAGAACACGCTTTCCACAATATCTAATGCAACGGATGTTCAAGTGATCAATCTCATTTCTCTCAAATAATCAAAGCTTTCCAAACAGAAATATCAAGATGAGATTGAGAAGCTTAAGGCTGAAATTGAAAGACTGAAAGTTAAAAACCAGACATTACTCTCAAAGCATGAGGAATTAAAGGTCGCTTATGTTGATGCAAGCACCAAAAACTCTGAAAATATGTTAAAAATACAAAAACCGAAAGTGACTTTCGAGCAAGGTACCCAGACGGTTGAATTTAATAACGAGGATCGGAGAAAATCTTTTGATTTTGAGTTAAAAAAGCTGGCCCGCAATTCGAAATCGCCGGATGGAAGAAACGCTCGGACGCTTAATCCGCAAGTCGAAATCGATTTTAAGGAGTTAACGCTTGAGAAACAAATCAGCGAAGGTGGCTATGGGTTAATATACAGAGGGAAGTGGAGAGAAACCATCGTGGCTATTAAGATGCTGAAGATCGATATGAAGGAAGATCATATCAGAGATTTCATTTGTAATAACGATTGCTTGCTTAAACCTTTCCTCATTAATTCCGCGTTTTAGTTGAATGTTCTGCGATGGAAGCTTTGAGGCATCCAAACGTTGTGCTATTTCTCGGAGCCTGTACAAAGCCGCCAAATTTTTCAATTGTTCTTGAGTATTGCAGCAGAGGTTCTTTATGGAGCGTTTTACAAAATCCAGATATTGAGCTATCGTGGGAGCTACGGAGAAGGATAGCCTTGGATGCCGCTAGAGGAGTTCATTATCTACATTGCTTTAGCCCTCCTGTGCTGCATAGAGATCTGAAAAGGTAATGATTGTGAGTGAAGCAGAGACCTCTATAACTGTTGATGTCAAATAGCTTGAATCTCTTATTGGATGATGCCTACAGAGTCAAAGTTGCAGATTTTGGCTGGACGAGAACAATGGCAGCAACAATGACAGGGAAAATTGGTATTTACATTATTTTGTTGTTGTTGATAGACTGAATACCTGATACATAGGAACGTATCAATGGATGGCGCCTGAAGTGATTAGTGGTCACAGTTATACAGAAAAAGCTGATGTTTTCAGTTTCGGAATTGTGTTATGGGAGATTGCTGCGCGGGAACCGCCCTATAGGAGTATAGAGACGTTTGGTTTCAGTTATGTTCTAACAAAACTGCGTAAATAGATATCAGTGGTTTACAGGTTTCGATAGAGGTTGTTAACAACAACTTGAGACCGCCAATTCCCAAAAAGACCCCAGAACCTTTTGCCAGACTTATGAAGAAATGCTGGGTGAGTTATTTATTTGAATTCTCTGGAGATAACGACATTACTGTTTTATTAGGATCGTGAACCGATGAGTCGGCCCACTTTCAAAATGATTATTAGAGAGCTAGAGGCAATGAAGCCTCTGCAATAGAATGAAATTTTGCTGAGTTTGTTTGTTTTTTTTTTAGAACGTAAATGGAGAACCCCTGAAATCATCGTTTCATGGTCTCCTTCATATTGCAACTGGTATCAATTTTATAAAAAAGGGAAATTTATGGACTTTAAATATGTAATTTGGGTCCAAAATATTACGCAATCTGTCATACTTGAAAAATTATTTTTTGAAATGTTTTGATGATTTTCGCTCTATGAAAATTAATGAAATATTCCAGCTTGTAATAATCCTCATCATCATCTGAAATTTAATGAAAGTAAATCATTTTCGTGATGCTAGAGTTATTTCTGAGTTCATCATATATATATAGTTGCTTTGTTCGCTTTGTATTTCAATAGAATTAATTATACACTTTAAACTTATTACTTTATAATTATCGAAACTTTTATGAGCAAATTAAATATGAGTATAAATTGCAGTCATTGGGTCTTGACTCTGATACACCAGTCCAAAGGTCATCCGCAGAGTGTATGGCTTCTGAATATCGATTCTAAACCTTCGTACCAATTCAATCAATAATATTTTAGCTTCAGTATGAGCTAGCTGCTCTCCAATACATCGTCTTCCTCCAGATGAAAACGGAATGAACATGAACGGATCTTTAGTTCCAATATCACTTTTTTCAATCCACCTTTCAGGTCTGAATTCTTCTGGGTTAGAGAAAAACTTAGGGTTTCCATGCAGTACTCTTATGGCAACACCGACGACGTTCCCCTTTTTGATAGGTACATCTCCTAGCATTATATCTTGGGTTGTAACCCTCGGAAAGAGTCCATCAGCTGGTCCGTAGATTCTCAATGTTTCTTTGATAACAGCGTTCAGGTATTCCATCTTTGAGAGCACTTCATACGTAATTTCTCCATTGTATTTGTTGATTTCTTCACGAAGTTTATTCTGCACTTCAGGATACTGAGCAAGGAAATAGTGTGCCATGATAAGTAGATTTGAGGTTGTATCGGTTCCAGCGACGAAGAATGTGAAAATCTGTGCCATGATTTCATCATCACTCAGCCTCTCTCCAGTTTCAGTAGCTTTGTGGGAATCTTGGAGCAGTAGTTCAATAAGATTTTTTGGGCGATCTGATCGAATGTTCGAAGCTCTCTCTTGTTCTAGCCTTGCTTTGTAAAACTCTAATTTCTTCCTGAAAAAGTTTTCAATCACCCGTGTTTCTCTTTGAAATTGTCTATCGCATGATCGAAGTCCCAATTTGAAGAATATTGGACCAATAAATAGATTGAAAGGGCTGAAGCACACTTCCATTGAATCTGATGTATTTTTGATAGCTACTTGAAGAATTTGATCGGCTTCCTCTTTATTTGAGAAGCCTTCTTCGCCAAAGAACATCCGCCATACGATTCTTGAAGTATATTTCTTCATGTTATGGTGCAGATCGACAGCAGAAGTTTGGTTGTTGTTGCAGTTTCCTGGATCCATTCTTGTGCTATTTGGTTAATTGTGGGAATGAATCGATTCATATAATCGAAATGAAAGACAGATGAGACAAGTTTTCGTTGAGATTTCCATTTCTCTCCTTCAATAAATACAAGTCCTTCTTTGGCCATCTGATGGAGCGCTCCAAAGAGTCTTGGATCCTTGATCATGAACTTTGTTTGTTTGTTATAAAATTCTTGGATGAGTTCAGGATCATAGAGTTCGATGAAAACTTTGTTCAGGAAGCATGAAACTCCAAGTCTGAGGTTAGGATCAGTAGCAATTCGCTGAAGATTGAAGTAATGCTGATCATTGTGAGTCTGGAGAGCTGTTTCCATTTCATTTATGAACCCCAAGATTGGAGTATAGTTGCAGAATGCTCCTTTCACTTTTTTGAAGTTGAATACCATAAAAACTGGTCGGATGATGTACTTAACCAGGATTCGGATCGAGAGAAGTACGATTATAGTCACAATAATCGTCATAGTTGATGGGATTTCTATCTTCAGGATGCTCATGAGATTTTCTATTATTTAATTTAATTTAGAATAAGATTTCGATAATTTTTCGATGAGAAAAAAGAGAATTACCACAATTTAGGCTAATTCTTAAATATCTGGAGTATCCGTCATATTATTTCAATTCCGATAACTTAAGAATTTCACTACCTTTCCATAATCTTAAAACCTTTTCTGTGAGATATTGACCAAAGGAATCCTGCTCTTCTACCAATACGAACCGTGAAAGAGAGAACAGGCATTTATGAAGATGTTGAATTATTCACTTGATTATATATCTTCATATCATCAGTTTCATTCTGCAAATGAATCGATTACGACATTCTAAAAACTTTTAATAAAGATTAGAATGAGTCAGCTTATCAACCTTGGAATTCTACTCCAATGTGAACTTTAATTTTCTATTAATATTTTCGATATTAATCCAATAATTTCTTTACTTAACTTGTTTTATATTTATATTAATGCATGACTCGAACAAATCACTTTGAAACGAATTTGCCTTATTAAACTTATTACATTATAATTAACGAAACCTTCATTAGCAAATCAAATTTTAGTATAGATCGCAGTCATAGGATCTAGACTCTGATACGCCAGTTTGAGGCTCATACGTAGAGTATATGGCTTTTGTATCTCGATCTTAAACCTTCGCACCAATTCAATCAATATAATTTTAGCTTCAGTATAAGCTAATTGCTCTCCAATACATCGTCTTCCTCCAGCCCCAAATGGAAGGAACATAAACGGGTCTTTCACGCCAATATCGCTTTTTTCAATCCACCTTTCAGGTCTAAATTCTTCTGGGTTAGAGAAAAACTTAGGGTTTCCTTGCAATACTCTCATGTTAACATTGACGCCGTATCCCTTTTTAATAAGGACATCTCCCAGCATCGTATCTTCAGTAGCAGCCCTTGGAAAGAGTCCATCAGCTGGTGAGTAGAGTCTTAAAGCTTCTTTGACAACCGCATTCAGGTATTCCATCTTTGAAAGCACTTCATACGTAATTTCTCCATTGTATTTGCTGATTTCTTCACGGAGTCTATTCTGTACTTCAGGATTCTGAGCAAGGCAATAGTTCGCCATGATAAGCAAATTTGAGGTCGTTTCAGTTCCAGCGACGAAGAAAGTGAAGATTTGGGCCATGATTTCATAATCAGTCAACCTCTCTCCAGTGTCAGGAGCCTTTTGAGAATCTTCGAGCAGCAATTCGATAAGATTTTTCGGTCGATCTGATTGAGTGTTTGATGCTCTCTCTTGCTCGAGTCTTTCTTTATAAAATTCTAATTTTTTTCTGAAAAAGTTTTCCATCATCTGTGTTTCTCTTTGAGCTTGTCTGTCACATGATCGAAGTCCCAATTTGAAGAATATTGGGCCGATAAATAGATTGAAAGGACTCATGCACATTTCATTTAGATCTGATGTATTTTTGGTAGCCACCTGACTAAGTTGGTTGGCTTCTTCTTTATTTGCGAAACCGTCTTCTCCAAAGAACATCCTCCATACGATTCTTGAAGTATATGCCTTCATGTTTTGGTGGAGATCGACAGCAGAAGTTTTGTTGTTGTTGCAGTTTTCTTGGATCCATTCTTGTGCTATTTGGTTAATTGTGGGAATGAATCGGTTCATATAATCGAAATGAAAGACAGATGAGACAAGTTTTCGTTGAGATTTCCATTTCTCTCCTTCAATGAATACAAGTCCTTCCATAGCCAATCTGGACATCGGACCGAAGAGTCTTGGATCCTTTATTGTGAACCTGGTTTGTTTACTAAAGAATTCCTTGATGAGTTCAGGATCATAGAGATCGACGAACACCGTGTCCAGAAAGCATGAAACTCCGAGTCTGAGGCTAGGATCAGTAGCAATCCGTTGAAGATTAATGTATTGATAATCATTGTAAAGCTGTAGAGATGAATCCATTTCCTGTATAAACCCTAAGATTGGAGGAGTATATTTGCAAAATGCTCCTTTGACTTTTTTGAAGCGGAGTACCATAAGAAGTGGTCGTATAACGTACTTGACGAGGACTCGGATCAAGAGCAATACGATTAGTGTCGCAATGATCGTCAGAGTTGATGGAATTTCGATCATTAAAATGCCCGTTAAATTTTTATTATTCAATTATTTAATTATTCAATTTCATCTATTTTGTGTTAATTATATAGATGAGTTCAATGAGTTCGATGAGTTCGATATCCTTTTTTAGATTTAATAGTTCTTGAAAAGAGAGATAGAAAGAAAAAATTTCAACTTCTCCTACTTCAAGGTACATTCTTACATCCCTGGCGTTCTTGGATAAGATACTAGTCCAAAGAAACCATATTTTTTAAGCTTAGATACATTTAGAATCTGACTTTAACTTCTTTTCAGAAAAATAGTATAGTTTTCTGTGTGATTTTGAATCAAAGGTTGCTCTTTTTTAATTGTATTTCGCTATTTCTCTCAGTTCGCAATCGGCTTAATCGATAGACATAGTTGATGACAATAAATTATTCACCTAATTATATCTTTGTCGAATATAATTCAGTCTGCTAGTTAATTTTCGTGTAGATAGCGGTCATGGGTTCTTTGCTCTCATAAACCAGTCCAAAGCCCATGTTCAAAGGATAGGGTTTTTGAATATCGACCTTGAAGTTCCTCACTAAATGAACTAACAATATTTTTGCCTCTGTATAGGCTAACTGCTCTCCTATACATCTCCTGCCACCAGCTGAGAACGGGATGAATATAAACGGATCTTTCACTCCAATATCACTCTTTTCGATCCATCTTTCAGGCCTAAATTCTTTCGGATTAGAGAAATATTTTGGGTTGCTATGCAATTCCCTCATCCCGAGTCCAATAGCATATCCTTTTGGTATAACCACGTCTCCTATCATAGTATCCTCCATCGCAACCCTTGGAAAAATACCATCCGCTGGTCCGTAGAGCCTTAACGTTTCTTTAATTACCGCGTTGAGATACTCCATCTTCAAAAGCAGCTCGAACGTAATTTCTCCATCATACTTATTGATTTCTTCACGGAGTTTATTCTGCACTTCAGGATATTGAGCAAGGAAATAATGTGTCATGATGAGCAGGTTTGAGGTCGTGTCGGTTCCAGCAATGAAGAAAGTGAAGATTTGTGCCATGATCTCATTATTAGTCAACTTCTCTCCTGCTTCATTAGCTTTAAGAGAGTCCTCCAGAAGCAACTCAATGAGGTTTTTCGACCGGTTTGATTGAATTTTCGATGTTTTTTCATGCTCAAGTCTTTCCTTGTAGTGCTCTAATTTACCTCTCACGAAGTCATGTAATATTTGCGACTCCCTATAAAGCTGTCTGTCGAAGGATCTGAGCTTCAACTTGAAAAATGACGGCCCAAGGAAAAGATTAGTCAGGCTAAAGCAATTCTCCATAACGTCAGCAGCGTTTTTGATGGCTAAATGCAGAATCTTGTCAGCTTCCTCTTTTTCAGCATAAGACTCTTCTCCGAAAAACATTCTCCAGATGACTTTTGATGTAAACTTCTTCGACATGAAATGGAGGTTGACAGAAGAAGTTTCTTGCGCGCAATTCGCTTTGATCCATTCCTGGGCTATCTGGTTGATCGTTGGGATGAAACTGTTCATATAATCGAAATGGAAAACTTGTGAGATAAGTTTTCGTTGTGATTTCCATTTCTCTCCTTCGATGAAGACGAGTCCATCTTTAATCAGTCCCGTTAATGCTCCGAAGAGTCTTGGATCCTTGATAGCAAACTTGGTCTGCTTGTTTAAGAATTCCTTAATGAGCTCAGGATCATAGAGATAGATAAAGGCCTTGTCGAAGTAACAAGCGACCGCAATGCGCTGATCGGGATTAGAATAAATGCGCTGAAGGGCTGAATAATGAAAGTCTTTGTGGGCTTCAAAATCTCTGCCCATTTCTAAAAAGAATCCGACCACCGGTGTATATTTGCAGTACACGCCTTTAGTTTTTCGGTATGAATGCACCATTAATATCGGTCTTAAAACGTATTTCATGAGGATTCTGACAAACATCATCAGAATGATTGTCAAGATAATTGTGGTCATTGATGGTAGAGAGAGTTCCATCTTCTGAATTATTTCGTAAAGAGAGGATTTAATTAATTTCTCGAACAATTAATTGTAGTGATATCTATTGATTGCAATGTATAAAACTCATTATGATGCTAAAGAAACATCATAATCAAAGAAATCTCAGGATTCTCTTTTGAATAAAAGTATTCTGAGATAATTTCTTAAACAGCTCTGTAGCAGTTCTCAGAGATGGAGAGAGAGAGACTGTCTCATTTGAAAGGAAAACTTCCGAACATGAAGCTATATGCATAGAGATCGGATAAAATATTTGAGGGGTATTAAAAAAATCGGAGAACAACTATAATTCATGATGTTGCATCATAGATTTAAGCTCAGCCTGAAAAAAAAAAATTAGGGCAATCATTTAAGGAATAAATTGGAACCAAGTGAAAATGAAAAAAAGGGTTCTTAATGGGAGCTCTAAACTTATGGGTTAGCGAAAGTAGTTTGAATGCTCGAGAAAACATCTATGAGTAGTCATGAGCCGTGGTATATAAGAGAGGAATTCATTCGACCCAAAAAAAAAAAATTTTTTTCCTCAGATAAATTTGATTCGGGTCGTATTTCTTGAGCTTACCGTTCAAATAAACGCCTAGTATAATGGCCATACACCCGTATTTTATTCTCTAAAAAAAAGAACCGCAAAGTCCGCATGGGAGCGCCCTGTTCGAGATGTCAACCAACAGAATCTGACGAGTCGAAGATCGAAATTCATAGCATGACGGAAGCTAATGGGAAGAATAAACAGCAGTTAAGCAAACCAAAAGAAAAAGCGAAACAAGCAACTCCAGAAGAAAAGGAGAAGCAAGCAACTCCAAAAACACCCCATCACCATTGTTCGATCGATCAAGAAGAGTCTCCTGTTAGTTTCAATTTAGATGGAAGGAAGATTGGTGATGAAGGAGCAATTACAATTAGCAAGAAGACCGGTTGGACGGAACTTGTCCATCTTCGCTTACAATTTAATTCTATCAGTGCAGCGGGAGCAATTGCAATCAGCAAAAACACTATTTGGACTAATCTTAAAATACTTGATTTAGGAAATAACCACATTGGTAACGAGGGAGCAATCGCAATCAGCAATAACACTACCTGGACGAACCTGAAAATACTTGGTTTATGGAACAACAATATTGGTGTAGAGGGAGCAATTGCAATTAGTAAAAACACCACGTGGACCAAACTTGAAACTCTCGGGTTATTCAAGAACTCCATCGGTGCAGAGGGAGCAGTTGCAATTAGCAGCAATACCATTTGGACCAATCTTCAGACGCTCTATTTATCAGAAAACTCTATCGGCGATGAAGGAGCGATTGGAATTAGCCAAAACACCACCTGGAAAAATCTTAAAACACTCGTTTTATCGAACAACAAGATTGAGACAGAGGGAGCAATTGAACTGAGTAGGAACACCACCTGGACGAACCTTGAGGTTCTTGAGTTAACAAACAATTCTATTGGCACGGAGGGTGCCATTGAGATCAGTAGAAACCCCACCTGGACGAATCTCACAATTCTCGATTTACCCAATCACGCTATCGGGACTGAGGGAGCAATTGCAATCGGCAAAAACACCATCTGGATGAAACTTACAACTCTTAATCTATCAGATAACTCGATCGGAGATGAGGGAGTAATTGCAATCAGCAAGAATACTACCTGGACTAATCTTCACATTCTCAATCTATCAGATACCTTTATGGGAGACGACGGAGCAATTGCAATCAGCAAAAACACCACCTGGACGAACCTTCAGATACTCCGCCTAGAAAATAACACTATCGGAGATGAGGGAGCAATTGAGATCAGCAAGAATACAACCTGGACAAAACTTACACAACTCTCATTATTAGCAAACTCGATTGGCAGAGAGGGGGCAATTGCACTTAGTAAGAACACTGCCTGGAATAGCCTCAAATCTATCGATTTATGGGATAATCCGGTCGGAGATGAAGGATCAAGTGCTATAAAAGCGAGATGGCCTTCAACCTCAATTATTATTCGAGAAGAGCACGGATTATTATGATATTTTTTTTTATATTTCTCATGTGGTTACATTAAATTCTCAATATTAGAGTAATAAATGCACAAATATCTATCAATTCAGAATCTTTTTTGATAATGGATCGAAAACAAATCTTATTACAAATTTAGAGACTTTATCAACATAGAGAGTAGTTATTTAGGTCTATATTTTCGATTTTATCAGCAATTAGATGAGAAACAACTTCTTTCAAGCAAGCAAACAAACAACTAAACTAAATTGCAAATAATGAAAATCAACAGTTAACCTCTTTTCTAACTATATCTTAGAATAATACACATTGTGAGGAAATAAAAGTTTAGCTTGCGGAATCGCAAATGTATGCTCATTAGTGTGACTCATAATTACTAGAGGCAACATACCATTTATACGCACAAGACAAATAAGAGATATAAAATCTTCGCAGACCTTGCTGACTTTGAGGAATCAAAACACTTTCATTTTTTGTTTTTTTTGGTCTCCAATTCCAAAATGAACTTAATTCCTTTATTAAAATTTTGTAGTTTATACGAAAAACGACTATCTCAAAGGCTCAGTTGAAATTTACGAGCTTTTTCGATGGTCAAAAGGTTTAGTTGCCAGCGTGGCATCCTCTCTCAAATGAGTGACTACTAAGAAACCGATTACTCGATAGTTGGAATTCAGGTGGTTTCGATTTGTTGAATAGTAGTGGCGATAAAGCAATGTAACAACTTTGTCTTACAAATAAAACGTATCACCTCAGGAACTTCTCTCAAAATTGTCTCTGTTTTCATATAGCTCTTAATTCTACTCGTTGTTTGGTTGATTGACTTCATTTTTCCTACTTTCCATAGTTCTTGACAAACTCTCTGACCTTTTGGTAGTACTCTTCTTTATTCGTCCTTCGATAAAATGATGAGTTTCAACATCGATTTTCAATATATCCTCTTTACTTATACAAAGCGCAAGGTTCGTACTGCGCAGGACTGTTAATATTTGGCTCATCCTTCAGCAATTTCTGGACACCAAGCAAGATTTGTTTGATTCCGATGACAGGCTTCCAATCCTCCTCTTCATTGAGAATACTCAAGCAAACGGTTCCAGATGGGTAAATATTTGGATGAGGTATAACCGGCTTGAACTGGCCTACATATTGTCCGAATAACCTCTTGCAATTCACTGTAAAAGTATTACATTTTGGTGGTTTGAGTGGATAATCTGGAGGAAAATCCATGGTTAACTTGTAAGTGGCTATTCAAGAGAATATAATCAGTCTAATGAACATGAGATGGAGTCGAGAAATGAGTCCTTACTAGGCAATTTATACGGAAATGCTACCTCCTTCCCATGGGCACTAAGGGGACAAAACAAATTAATTTCAATTTTTCGCTTGGCGGGAACTGATTTTTACGTCTTTAGGGCCTGGAATTTCGCAGATCCATTTAGTCATATCAACGGTTTGGTCGTCTTTAGTGATAGGTTTAGCGCTGAAGCCCTATTCAGATTGGAATAGAATAATCTTCGCGAAGACAAATACTTACGAAAGGGTGATCCTGTCTCCAGCTCTATGTTTAATTTGGAATTCTGTAAGGAGGAGGGAAAGAGAATGGTATTGTTACTTTTCTTTCTTGTGCCAATCGAGTAGTGAGTAGATCAGAATTCATATTTTGAGTTTTCCTTCAGAGTTCCTATTTTATTTTTTTAGTCTACAATATGAATAACTTTTGTAATAATTTCTATTTTGTAATATTGCATGAAACTTCTGATAGAAAGGTTAGTAAAACGAAGAAATGCCTAAAACAACAAAAACAAAAAATACAGGCATTTTGCATTAATTCTGAACTTAATTAAAGGATATGCCAAAATCCAGAGATTTGTCAATTGTTTCAGTATCAATGTCTCAGATGGCTTTGTGGAGATAATTATGCTGCGAAATATATCTCAATGTAGTAAGTGAAATATGTATGTCAGCTGGAAACTATGCTTGCAGTCAAAAAAAGAGAGAGAATAGAATCCTTTCCAAAAAAATTAAAATCGTTCAAAATTGCGACGAAAAATTAAATTACTGAAAGTGCTTTTAGCACGCACTGAAGAAAAATCTTGGGTTTTACAGATGGAAGGTCTTTTCTAATGATTCAAAGTTTTCTCTATTCAACTGAAATAACTCTGATCTCTCGATGCCATTGAGACTCAAGAATGCGAATTCCATGAAATTTTGGCGAATTGGACGACCCAAGTTGCTTTCGTTCGAATATTTCATTCAAATAAACAATTTGTTAATACATATGTCGACATTTCCTGATATTCAAGTTCAACAATTTTGATATAAGACAGATTGTAATTATTAGTTGACTATGATGAGTTCCATTTGATGACGATGTCTTAGTTATAGATATCCCTTCCTTCAAAACTGCAGACACGAAGCTTACCTGTAACCACCCCCTAGAAGATTTCTAGTCTTGAAATTGCTACGCAGCTTGGAAAATCACTTGTATATTTCAAAAAACATCCGAAAAATTCAATCAGCCATCATATTCGTGATTCATGATTTTTTCTTTTATCCCGTCAGAGCTGATTCAAATAAAACAATTTTTTTCCGTCTTGGCTCTGCCAAATCTATCGTCCAAATGTTTTCAAGTACCCCCACTCCGACTACTCTGCGGTTTCGATCAAACTTGACAACAAAAAAAAACTCTCCAAACGGATTCCATTTTAAGATTTTCTGATTCCCTCTCATATATTCTTCGAACTCAGTTCTTTAAATTAAAAATTAACCAAAGGCAATCATAGTGACCATAGCAAAATGGACCTAAATCGAGACAGCTCAGTAGAGGCACAGTCAGCTATCTATTCTGATGAAAAGACAGCTTTACCTGAAGCCCTCCTATTAAGAAAAGGAAGCCCACTCTCTCCAGAAGATGATCAAAGTTGACTTCATTACGTTTAATCTGTTAACTTTTCTCATTTTAGAGGAATACATTGAAACTTATGAGAAATCGTTTGGACGCACACATAAAGGTAGTATAACACTAACTCCATAGCTAATTAAATTATCCAGAATCTCTCCTTACTGGGATTCTCAATCTTGCTTCAACACATCTTGGACCCGGGCTCCTCGCTCTTCCGTACATTGTCAGACTATGCGGTGTCTTTGGAGGCACACTGTTTGTATTCTCAGGAGGCCTTATCAACGTATTATCGAAGAGAATGTTGGCTTATTCAACTGATCGACTTCAAATCTCAGATTACAACCAACTAATTAGTGGCATTCTTGGAAAAGTAATTCGAAAGCAATTAACGTGATGATTAACTTCTTTAGCGCTTTGTTTACTGGTTTGATATTTGCAAAATCGCCTTTAATCTTGGACTCTTGTGCATCTACCACTCATTAAGTAATCGAGAATTATACGAGGAAAGGGTGTCTTATTTCGCAATAGGTGGCCAGTTTTTCCAAGATATGGTACTCGGAGCAGGCGAGAAGTTTGAGGCCAGTTGGATAGCTCTCCTTCAGATTCTTGGTTTCGCGACTTTAATACTCCCATTGTGTTTCTTGAAGAGCATTCAACCTCTGAAATATGCATCAATTCTTAGAGTGGTGGTCTATGGATTAATTCTCCTGGTAAGATAGCCTCTACACCGTGACAAGCCTAATGCCTGCTGCTCTTTTTTAGTTCTTGTTCCTTGAATCCAGCAGCTACGGTGACTACTCCTGGTCAAAGAGAAAGCCTGACTGGCATGAAAGCTATAACTGGGGTGTCTTCAAGACCATTGGAACCGTGATGTTCGCGTTTTCGTGCCAACTCACCCTCTTCACTCCAAGACCGAACGTTATTAGCATCGAATCTCCTGAAAAAGCCAGAAAAGTACTTATCAGCTTTTACAAGTTTCTCATCTCTTAATTATCATATATTTTTATAGGCAATAAATTGGACATACTTGGGAATCGCAATCTATTCTTACTTTTTGGCAATGTTTGGATATATTCCGCTCGTAGACTACACCGAACCCATGATAATCTCACGAAAACCTCTCCCAAATGCCCCATACGACTTGATGAATTTGGCCAGATTCGGAATGATCTTGGTTCTCTACGTCTCTATCCCAATGTCAGTATTCCACTGCAAGACTTCAATCTTGTCAGCATTTAAGAAAAACACAACTGAAGAAAATGCTGAAAATCAGACCTCTCCAGCTATGAGTAATGTCATCTCAGTTGGCATTCTTTACGTAACTGCGCTCCTCGGATTCGCGATCACTTCCGTGGATAATGTCATGGCACTCTTGGGAGCAATATTTTGTGGCTCACTCTTGCTTTTCTATCCAAGTACAAATTTATTTCTTTATGACTAAACTAACGATGATTTCCTTAATAGTGAACATTTACGATAAAATTCGAAGCCAAGACCCTGCTAAAAAGAAGCCTGGCTGGTGCAGAATGTTCATAGTCCGATGGATGTACGTTAAGTTCACGATCATTGGATTTATTTCGGCGATATTTATCACTCTTCAAATTTTCGGAGTGATCGGGTGCCAGAAAGGGTTTAACTGCTAGAGTCAAGAGCAGCAATTATTCTATAAAAGATTTGATTTTATAAATCTATAGTAATGGACAATCGGTAATATAATGAGAGTCCTGTTAATCTTATTGAATAAGATATTTACAAACATGAATCATGAAGAAATTTGAATTATTTCTAAGAGTAATTGACAGAAACTTATTTGTGGATAATACTAGTGTGCAAGGAGAAATGAGAGTAAATATATATGATACTTAAGACAGTTAATTGAGTGTTGAGTTAAATATGCCAATGTGTTGAAGAAATGTAGATAACTCCCTTCAAATAATAAGAGATTTCAATTATAGGACGAACTACATGAGTTTATTGGTCCAAATATAAACTGTCTGTAGAACAGTGCCCTCTATGGTCAGTTAAATTTGAGTGAAGAATTCAATAATTTTATGAGACTTGCCAATATACGAATCTGATTTTCATCAGAGATCACCTAGCTGGACTTTTATTTTTTTCAGGAAATTTTTTTTTTTTCAGATCGTTTTGCTTGTGTTAAGGGTTATTTACAAAATTAGACAATTAAGTTACCAAAACAATGGCAATCTTATAATTGAATTAGATATAATTTTATATTCTAGGGAGTCAATATGAGTAGTTAATATTATGACTAGTCACAAAGTTGGAAGTTTTTCAATCCTAAAAGTGTTGATATCTTCAATCCAAACAGGATAAACCTGACTATGTTTCCCTCTCTGGATAGCTCCAGCTGCGTTATTCACTTCCTTCATGAGGAATGCAGTTAAATTGATAAACAATCTTCTCCAATCAGACTCATCCAGGGCTTTGAAATCAAAATGATTCACCACTGCGACACGGAAATGAACTCTGACCGAATCAAAGAACTCTCTGTAGATATAGGTTTTATTCAGGCTCATGTTGAAGCTTGAGTACCAGCACCTAATTTCGTTTTTGAGATACTTGTCATTCCTTTTCATCACCTTCCACTTCTGGAAAAACGGAGCAAGTCTCTGACCATTTTCTTTCGTAATAAATTGCTTTTCGGGCTTGGAAATTTTTTTTGAGAAGCTCGACAGCTTGAACGACGATTCATAGATTTCTTTGCGATCTAGATTGGATGCAGATTCATCTACTGATTCAGGGTTTCTTTCAGATGCCGATGTCCCCATTTCTGTTTCCAAGGACATGGTTGGCTCAAGGAATTGCTGAGTGTAGTCATCAAGACTAGGGAAGTCAAAGTCTTTAAAATCGACATAAGAGAAGTCAAAATCGTTGTCGAATTGGATGTTTGTAAAGCTCATTTACAAAAGTCGTTTAGGCTGATTAGGCTGAGTTATTTGTTAGTTCTTGATTATTATATTATTTCACATCGGTTAATATACAGAATTAGGTACTGTAAGTTTTTCGAAACAGGAGATGACTGGAAGTAGTCTATTTTTTGAAATAAAATTCAAGCAGGCAACTTATGACTTAATGGCTGTAAATCCGACTTTCTTAGTCGCAACAAAAAAAAGGAAAAGCATGATTTTCTTCAGTATTTTTGTTACCTAAAATGAAATAATTTTTTTTTATTTTCTGACAAAATCCAATAAGAAAGTCGTTATGTCATATCAACCAAACGAAATTACATATCTGAATCACAGCCATACCAATGGCGTTTGATATGTGATATTGTTTATTTCTTAAAAAGCAATTCTGAGACAAGTGGCGATCATCTCTAAATATTTTAATATCACTTACTCTTCTTTCTAAGAGTATGAACTCTATTTCAGATATTTTCTTTTTTGCGGAGTTCGGGCAGGATCAAATACACCTCAGAAAGATATGATCTCAGCTTCTGCTAGTAGCCGAAAGATGTGTCATAACGAACCATAGAGGACCAGTAAAAATTTTGTTAAATTCATCACTGGACGGAAAATTACTGACGGAGTCAATCTTTCCAAGTTAGATATTGTATTCCGGGGGCATTTTTATGTTTCCAATGGAAAGTAAATGAAAAATGTTCAATTTTATCCTAGAATCATTTTGATTACTTCATCGTAAATGTGTTGAGACAGATCTCTTTATCGGACTAACAATCTTTCAAAACAAACGTCGGTATTAATCGAAAATTTGAAGAAATTGTTGGTGAGCACCAAATATTTCAGTAAGTAATTGAAAAAATTGTATGAGCTAGAGTAAGTTATTCCAAAATAAACTAAACATTTCTCCTTTCTTCTCTCACATAATAGTCTGACAATCGAGCACCAATGTCTATAAGCTGATCCTTCGAAGAAATTTAATCAAGTCAGTTTACAATTATGAATATAACCGATACGTAAATAAATTCAAACATAAAAGACCAATCTTTTAGTACAAATGAACTAACCATACAAATGCATTCTCCTTCGTACAACAGCTTCAAGATTTCATTCGGCAATGAATCTCATATAAATAAAGCATTCTGAGATCCCTTGTCATCTTTAAAAACTTGATTATAGAAAGCACTGAATCTTCGCCAATGGCCAAGATTCTATGATCTGAATGTATTTGAAGTGGTACTCATCGTTCCTGGACACTTCTTGAAACGTCAAGAAGACCATTTGAAAACTTGACAATCTAAGTTTTGATAGGAATTTTGCTCCATATTCCTTGAATTTCCAATGCGATATATTGAAATTCAATACAAATTCGATTAGCAATTCGCGGAAAGTCCGGCAGCTCAGCCCCTCCAAGCTTTTCTCTCCACTTAGATGCGAATTTAGTTGACGATATTTAATTTTTTCCATTGATGAATCTTTTATATTGCGGCTCTTTGGTCGATAGCAAGTTTGGAGATAGCGGTGAAAGAGTCTTTCGAAGTTTTTTCGAAAAGGAATATGAAATTCCGTTCTATGGCTTTTTTCATCTCGTAATGGGCTATCTTTCAAGATAGAATCGACTGATTTTTTAAAATCATCAGTAAGTTTAACTTGAAAAGTCCAGAAATCCCGATTCCTCTCATGCTTCACTGTAAATATTTTGGCTAGTTCCGTTATTTTCTCCATGTTAGAATTTATTTCATTGGAGATGTCATCGTAATTAAATTGCAGTGACTCAGCTTCAGTTGGTTGTTCGCTAATTGGATTCAAAAGACTGCTATCAGATATAAATTGCATCAAAATAACACCCGGTTCTGATTCCTGTTTGATAATTTATGAAAAAAGAGTAATTGCCTTTAGAGTTACCTCAGAACTTGAATTATCACTCTCATTAAAGTGTGTAATTGATAGAGGATATAAGTTAACTCTCTCAGATGGCATAGGCTGAACAGTCTCCTCAGGAAAGTTTAAATATAAAACTATATCCCACATGAAACCGAAGTTAACCCGAAAATTTTACCTGGATGGTCCTCTGGAACCATTTGTTCATTCAGTTTTTCCATGTCACAAGTGGAAGTCAAGCTCATATGAACTGAAGCAACACGATTTTCTGTTTTTTATTCTTTATAAAACTGTGTTTTGGGATACATATCAGGAAATTAAGTGTTTGATAATTTTAGATTTTAATACACTGGCGAAGGTTGATTGAATGGTAAAATTATTCATGATTAGAATTCCTGACACTACGAAATAGAATATAAATCTTAATTAAATGATTTTCTCTAATTTCATGCTCTTATTCTCATCAAATTGGTGATGAGACGATCTATTTCAAATCGATGAACTCAAAGGGAAATTTGCATTAAACCTACCCTTTCAGCAATCACATTAGTGAGATGACTTCAAGGCTTTTGAAGGAGCTTTATTCGGAATTAGACGACATTACCCTTCGAAGTCAACCACTTTCCCTGCAAATAGGAGTCTTTTATAGATTTCAGCAACATTGTACTCTTTTTACAATAAAACAGCAATCAGTGGCCAAGAAAGGGTCGAATTTTAGTTCAATTTCACCGGTCGTTTAAACTTTGATTTTTTGCTAATTTGGATATTGCCAACTTTATCACGAGCATCTCATCCCCTAACTTCAAATAACTTTTGAAATATTTATTTTGGACAGTAGTTATTTCAAAAGACCCAATTTCCGACAGTACTTTGAAATTTTAAATTATCGAGCTCTAAGAGCAGAAGAATTACTTATATTTTCACTGGGTTTTTGAGAATAAATTTTTCATTAAAAATAGGTTGCGTGATACTCAATTTAAAAGAAGTTTTTGCATAACAACTGATCATCATGCTCTTGGCAATGTAAGGAATCTAAGTACTGAATTGACGTGTAAGAATACTCGACAAGAAAAAACCATTTAGAAATTCGATATGAAAGAAATAATTCCTTGAGAAGCGCTCTTGTCAGCTAATCGGTTTTGTTTAAGGGAGCAGTTGTTGATGGGAGCTGTATTAGACTTTTTTCCATGAAAGAGAAAGTTATTGAGTGCAAATATCACCATCAGGACTTTTAAGAGTAAGTACTTTAGGCGGTGCAGTAGGGTTCTCTCTCCTTTAGGTAAGACGGTTGAAGAGACCGATAAGGAGTTTGTGCTCATGTGCTGAGCAGACTGCGAATCGCTCACTATACTCTTAAATACCTGATGAATATTTGCAAGCTATTGTTACACAGATCATCGTTAGTCAAATGAAAAATAAATAAAACACTCTAAGTGAGAATATACCCAAAAAACTACAAGTATGAGGAAATCATTTCAGAGAGTAATATTTCCAGTTAACTTTGGTAATGCTAACCTTGCTTCAATTGATGGCGATCGTTCTACGACCGGGAACACCTTAGATAAACTTCATTGCCTTCAGAATTTCGTAATTAAGTAGGATTTATCAAAAAAATCAAAAGATTCTTAGCAGACTAAACTCGTAATCCATCGTTAGTTATCTACCACATTGATTCGCTTTCCTTCAGAAATAGGAGAATTAAAGAGCAGATATAAAATATCAAATGATATATTTTTTGCTGCAAATCTTTGAAGTCTTTTCACTAGAGGAAGCTATCGACCAGGCTTGGATTAAAGTTGGCTTTTTGGCATTGTTTTTGATCTCTCTACTAGCAAATTATTAGAGAATTCTATTAACAATTATAGATCGCGCCTTTCAAAGGAGTTATGAAGGGAATGCTCATTAATTCATTGAATATTCACAGAATCCTCCAGTTGGAGGCAATTTAAAATGGAATGAGTCCAGTCATAACTATGTACCATTGAATTGACTTCTTTCCAAACCTAGATGCCTTACAAACGTAGGGTGCCCATCAAGAAATCATCGAATTTTTTGCTTGTCTCAATTTATGAAAGCTTATTACCTGTTTGGATTCTCTTATATCTTATTTGTACAAGGTTTATGGCTTTTTCAGATAGATTTTCCCTGTATTTTAGTAAACAGTGTCAAGACTTTTCATCATTTAGACAAAATCAGTCGTCTTTAACTGCAGCGTCTTATCTCTCTCATGGGCGATGATATCTATACTTAGAAGTAAATATTGTCATGTCTATCCTTCCTTTACTAAAACAAACCGAATTGTAGGAATTCTAATCGGATAAAAACAAATGTAGTTTTGGGTATGGAATTTACTCATAATTTTGCTTACATGGGAAAAGAGCTGGTTTTTATTCGGAGTGTTCCATTTATCTCCTTCATCATTTTGTTATTAGTACAAAGTATAGGTGGGGGTTCTCAAATTAGGTAACAAAACTCTCTACAAAATCTACTTCAAGTTTATTACTTCTCCTACTCCTCAATCTTAGAAGAAAGGATATTCATTGTTTTCAATCATTAATTAACTTAATTTGGAGTTATTGACATGCACACTAGTAAACACAGTTGGAAAATGTAATAATGCAAAAGTGAATTAATTATTCTGAATTAAATGCAAGAAGCAAACAAATGTAT
>ENA-UOTZ01001011-UOTZ01001011.1-compost-metagenome-genome-assembly--contig:-NODE-1011-length-21394-cov-12.904208_pt1 | contig 21394 bp, 17 predicted proteins | sample MGYA00238144_ERZ746983 | MGnify/ENA primary metagenome ERZ746983 (study PRJEB28759, sample SAMN06268863) | compost metagenome | isolation source: single cell | place: USA: California, Emeryville, Joint... | reverse complement strand
GTTGCTTTCAAATATGCCTCCTGTCTCTTTAGCATTCAGGTAAAACAAGCTGATTTACAATGAAATTGAGGACGTTTTATTATTAGTGATGATGGTGAGGGGAAGGTTCAAGTGGGTGAAAGATCTGAAACATTGAGTAAAACTTACTTCCGTCCTGACTATAATCTAACTAACTTTTCAAAGGATTGTTGAGAGAAAAGCTCAAAGAGGATCTTCCTTACCTGGAACGAGAGCCCGATTCGAGATCCTTCGTCGATCTTACCACCCTCGATGATATTGTAGTTAATACAGAGTTTGCAGAACTGGGCAAACGAGTGCATATTGCGTTTAGAAAGCGAATGGAGCATCTCTATCAATTAAATTTTACAACCCAACTTTCGAAGCACAAACTACCTATTACGCTTTCCATAGAGGAAGTGCGAGCTGAGGTTCAAAGCTTTATTAGAACTCTAACAAAATCAGAGCTCTTTGCGTTTATGCTTTTCGCAGATCCGGAGATTTTTGAGGGTCAAGCATCGGGATTGAGTGAACTTTATCAGTCATTCAAGGAAATCAGAAACAAGCTCCTTCAGAATAAGGACTTTTATTCAAAATCTGGGTCCCAGCAACACGCGACTCCCGGCTTTGAGAACAGATTTGAGCATTTTTCAATTGTGAATGGCGCAGGAGTTCAAGTCGAAGTCGAAGGAAATCAGCTCTTAAATCAACTAGAAGGATATCTGGCTGGAAAGCTTGACTATTCTGTTAACTCTGGAAAGAAGAATTCTCGTATAGGAATTGTGTCTGAAAGACGTACTCTTGATAAGAATGTAGCAAAAAGATTTTGCTATGCTGCCCTAGATATCCTCGATGAGTACTATCCAAAGGTTAGCAAGACCTTCCCCGCTGATCTGCTCTCAAAGCTTCATATAATGCCCTCTTCAGCTCTTGAAAAATGGATTTTACATCCAATTTCTGGCTCGCTCGGCAATTACCCTCTTATCGACTGCATTCGCGTTATGAACCTTAACCCCATCAATGAAATTAGATACCTTGATCTAATACTGTCCGTTTTCAGCATTCCTAATAAGAACTTCCCAAAGTTTTTGAAAACCGTTCGTAGCCACTTCAGCTGTAAGGTGTCTGACCCGGATTTCACACTCGCCTCCAAAATTCGCTTCGCGATAAATGATATCTTAGATTTGCTCTTCCCACAGAGATTTAGAGACACGAGATACGTCTCTAACTTTAATGCACTTGTCAGAAAGGTTGAAGCCATTTGCGGGGTGCTTCCTTTCAAGCAAGAGCTAATAAACACAGGAGTGATTCTACCACATTATGAATCTGAGGGCAGCTTTATCGAGATTTGGATGCAGAACGCGGTTCAGTTGAACGCAGCAGGAAACTTCAGCAGGAAGGTGTATATGGCAACACTCTTAGGGTACTTAGGCCAAGACCCTGACTCTAAGTTAAATGGAAAGGACGTTTTTGTCGAGAGACTGGTCAGTGAATGCAACCGTCCTGAGCAAATAAATTTCTTTTTCTACGCGCTTTCAGATTTTCATACGCATTATCTCATGAAGCAACCCCAAGCACTCGCGTTTGTTATGGAGCATAACCTCCTTTCTGAGAATCACAAAGGCGCTTTCAAGCAACTGCAAGTGTGTATGGACTCTTTTGCGTCGCATTTGGGTTCTAAACTACAGACTAAACAGCCAGGAATAGTCGAAGGCTTTGATACAAAGATCCTCAGGCAGTTATCTGAGTATTTGCAATTTTTGCTTGGAGCTTCTGAATGTTACGTCCACGTTTTCCAAGGAGTGATTCAGCGTGTTGAAGACGGTAAATATTCGAAAAGAATCCTTCCTTGTTTGCACGATTGCAGCAGATTGCTAAAGCTGTTCACGTCGAATGATACCATTGCTAAAATCCAAGTAACAATAGCTGAAAGTCTCCAAAGCATCGAGGACATCCTACATAGCCCGAATACTCAAGTGATCGATGATGGACTTCAGAGTCTTGTGATTCAGATGTGTGTCTGCTCGATTTTCTTCTATAAACTCGCCCAGCTTCAAGAAGAACTCGAGTATATTCTTTCAGTTGCTGATCAGACACACAATATATCGGCCCTCACAAAAATCCGTCTGGATTCAGTGCCGATGAAAAACGGCAAAGAAATGGCGATTGAAACAACATCACAAACCTTAGAGACTCTTTTATATCAATTGCAATCAAAATGCGTTCAAGTATTCGAGATCTTTCTCTTCCAAGAATCAAAATCCATTTTCACGGCGTCATTGGCGCCTTGGGTTGTCCCTCAGACTGTAAGGCTTCAATATTTGAGGTAAAGTCCCATTCTTGGCAATTTGCTAACTAATTTCTTCTGAATGTAGAGAAGTTTATGACACTCCAGAGAAAGTTGTCAAAAGTAATGAGTTAATCAAATTATTACTAATTTGTTTAGGAATCTTCGTCAATCGAGACTCTATAGTCGAAGACACTCTCCATAACTTCGAATCAATGTCAGAAGCAGAGGTCGGCCCACGGCTGAAAATCCAGGTCGAGTTTTTAAATGAAGTTGGTATTGATCAAGGTAATAAGCACGTACAATCTCATCAGCTCAAATCTTGATATCTCCATAGGAGGTCTAGTAAATGAATGGCTTCTCTTGGTCGTGAAAAATCTGCTGGATGTAAATAAAGGCTTGTTCCAGCTTTGCTCCGGAAAGGTTTTACAGCTCTCGCCGATTTCCAGTCTCGTTGTTGAAAATCAGAAATACTATAAACTCTTTGGACGCCTGATTGGATACGTAATATATTAATCCAACCCGAGGCTGATCTATTGTATTACTTAGGCAATTGCAAACAATATACCTATTGGATACAGCTTATCTAAGCCGACTTTGAAATTATTACTGGGTAAAATGTTCTAAAAGAGTATGAGAGATAACCACCTTGAATAAATAGGGTCACCGCTTGCTTTGGATGACCTTGCCGACGTTGATCCAGACCTTTATAGCTCTCTGCAATGGGTGCTTGAAAATACTTTTGATGAAAAGCTCTTAACTCAGGAATTTGCATTTGAACTTGCATGTTTCGATGAATATCATACGATTAAATTATCAGAAGACGACCAGAAGGTTGACGAAAAAAACAAAGAACTATATGTTCGCCAGCTGCTTTATCATAAACTCGTTAAATCGATTGAAAAGCCAATCGCTGAGATTCGCAGAGGGCTCCTAGATATTGTGCCAGAAGCGAGGTTGAGGTTGCTTACTCCGGCTGATCTGGGCATGCTAATCGCAGGGGAATCGACAATATCAGTCATTGAGATGAAAAAACATGCGAATTATAAACAGCCATCCCCTTCTGAGGAAGTGCTACAATGGTTCTGGGAGATTGTTGGTCAGATGGAGAAAGACCAGCTTTCTGCTTTGCTTTTCTTTATTACAGGTAATCGTTAATCAGGAGTTGTGTGTTTAACGTTTTAAATACTTAAATAAAGGTAGTAGCACCGTGAGATTCGGAGGGTTTAAGGAAAATCCTATCATCATTGGTCTAGGCTCCTTTGGCTCAAAGGAAAGTCTACCGGTCTCTCATACATGGTATTGTTTCTTCGAGGACCCTTTTATTAAATTTTCATGTATTTTTTAGTTTCTCGACGATCTATCTCCCGCAATACGCTACAAAGGAAAAAATGAGAGAGAAATTATTCAAAGCCGTTTTAGAGAGCCAAGGATTCTATTTGCCTTGAGATTTGTGTGGCTCGTAGGACGCTGATGTATCAAAAAATGAAGAAAGACAGAGATTCTGAAAAAAAAATAAAGTTCTTTACTATTACACACTAATAAGTGTGGTTTTATATGTGTAGTAACAAACGAGGAAAGTATATAAAAATGAAGATATTAAAGGAAACCAGTCGTTAACTTCACAAAGCACTTAACACTTTTTTCTAGATTTGGTGATGGTTACCCTTTTAAAACTAGTCTATATCTCATCTCCATTTAACAAATTAATACGTAGGTAGTCTTTAGAGATTTGTTAGTGCGAAATAGTCTCTCTGTTGATTAAAGTGTAAGATAAATGTGAAACAGGCTCCTTGAGTTGACTTATCAAAATAAAAGAAATCACGAATTTAATTTAAACTCCCATGAGTCCAGGAATATCCTTCTAATCTGTAATCGCTAAGAAATTTCGAATGGAGAAATTGAATGCACCATTTTTAGAAGAAGACGAGTATCTCTACATGACCCCACAGGGTCTTCAGAGATTCGGACAAATCTACGATCCTAAAGAGCCTCTAAAGCACATCCTCTGGACTGATGACTACACCGTCGAACTTCCAATCAAAATGAAAAAATCAGGACCTGGTAATATAACTTCATGTTGTTGTATGAAACTTACTGTTGCTATTTTAGGTTCCGAAATGCCATTAACGTTGATTGATGTCCTTTACACTACTCATAAAATGCATAAAGCACGCACTGCATTGAGATGCAAACGAGAAGGCAAGTATATTACTTGGACTTACGACCAATTCTATCAGGATGTTCAGAAGTTCGCCAAAGGTCTTATCGAACTCAACATCCAACCTGGAAAAGCCCTCAATATCATCGGATACAATGCTCCTGAGTGGATCATTGCTTTCTATGGAGGTATCTACAGCTCAGTTCTCCCAGTTGGTGTCTACACTACCAACAATGCAGAGGCCTGCCAATATGTCGCTGAGCACTCAGAAGCAGAAATCGTGCTTGCTGAGAACAAGGAACAACTCCAGAAATATCTTCAAGTTTGGGATCGTCTTCCTCAACTCAAATATGTGGTGTTGTATGGTGAGCCAGTTCCTAGTGACCTTCCACCTGAGTTCAAAGATAAAGTTATGACCTACAAGCAGCTTTTGGAGCTTGGAGAGAACCATAAATCGACGAATTTTGAGAATAGCCTTGAGTATAGAAAATCTCTCCAAGCGCCGGGAAAGTGTTGCACTTTGGTGTATACCTCCGGGACTACTGGACCTCCAAAAGGGGTTATGCTGAGCCATGATAACTACATTTGGACGAGCTACGCTGTCATTAACTCAGTAAAACGCGATCCTGACGAGCAATTGAGAATTGTGTCTTACCTGCCTCTCAGTCATGTTGCGTCACAATTAACAGATGTAATTGGGCCAGTCATCTTAGGTGGATTAATAACTTGTGCGGATGCCACAGCATTACAAGGATCACTCGTTGAGTATCTGCGAGATGTACGACCCACAGGATTTATGGCAGTCCCGCGCGTATGGGAGAAAATCGAAGAAAGAATCAAAGCTGTAGCTGCAAGCAACGGCTCGGTAAAAAAATCAATTGGTAAGCTATTCTTCCTATATCTATTAGCCCACAACACTAACTCTTTCTAGCAACCTGGGCTAAAGATCTCGGAAAAAGAGGCACGATACCTGAAGTTAGGGGAGAAGAGACTCCTTTCGGCTTTGGACTGGCAAAGTCTGTAGTCTTCAACAACATAAAGAAGGCAATAGGGTTAGACCAAACGAAATATTGCGTCTTCGGGGCAGCGCCTATGTCATTGTCAACAAGAGAATATTTCCTCTCGCTCAATATTTTCATCGGAAATGTGTACGGGATGTCTGAAAGCGCAGGCCCGACAACCTGGCAATACTGGGACGATAAAAACTATCAACATAATCTCCTTTCATCTGGGCAGGAACTTCGTGGTACCAAGATAATTGTCCATAATCCGGATCAATTTGGAGAAGGAGAAGTTTGTTTCAGAGGCCGAAATTGCTTCATGGGATATTACAAAGCCCCAAACGAAACAAAAGCCACTATGGATTCCAGGGGATACGTTCACTCAGGAGATTTAGGAAAGTTTGATGAGTACCGAAACCTAGTGATCACAGGAAGAATCAAAGAGCTTATCATCACAGCTGGAGGAGAGAATATTGCTCCAGTTCCGATTGAGGATAAAATCAAGGAAGCACTTCCTTTCGTGAGCAATGCAGTTGTTATCGGTGACAAAAGGAAGTATCTCGTTGCGTTGTTGACACTGAAGCATGTAGATGTTGCTGGACAACCAACAGACGAGCTCTCTGAAATCACTATTGAATATCTCAAGACTCTTGGAATCACTGATTTCAAGAATAAGAAAGCAATTTACTCGAATCCTGCTCTCTTGAAAGCAATCCAGGAAGGAATAGACAAGGCGAATCTTGCTGCTGTATCACGAGCTGTTCATGTTCGGAAATGGAGTCTACTGAATGGAGACATTTCAACTACTGGCGGAGAACTAACACCCACTCTAAAATTGAAGAGAAAGACAGTGCATCAAAAATACGCCGACCTCATCGAGTCGATGTACCAAGATCCAAAATTATAATATCTTATGATTACTATCGGAAAATTAATCTATATCCAAAGTAAGGAACTAACCCAGCTAACTTCTATCACTCAATTATTTCGTAAAGAGGAAGTATCTTTATCAATTAGACATTAATTTAAGTCAAACTCCATAATCTACATTTAAACACCTTTTTGAGAGAAATACGAGCACATTTGAAGAGTTTGAAAATGAAATTGAAAAATTCAGACGACTAAGTATCAACAAATTTGGAGCTAACCTTATACTAGGAGGCTTGGCTTTGATTATCTGGATCTATCAATTAAACTCTTCATTGATCAAAATGAGATGTACTCTTTTGACCTTGCGAAGAGATTTTCTCTCTAATTAAGACTAAAGGAACCTTTCTAAGAGAGTAAGCTACTAGTAAAAGCACAGCAAGCAGCCATGTTGAAAATGGAGTCAAAAAAATTTATATTTACATTTCAGCTTTTATAAATAAGATACGAATTAGACACGAGTTTAATTAAACCCGCATGAGTCCTTGCGTGTGCTGCTATAATTGTAATCTGAGAGAAAATCCGAATGGAAAAATTAGTAGCTCCCTTTTTAGAAGAGGACGAGTATCTCTACATGACCCCACAGGGTCTTCAGAGATTCGGACAAATCTACGATCCTAAAGAGCCTCTAAAGCACATCCTCTGGACTGATGACTACACCGTCGAACTTCCAATCAAAATGAAAAAATCAGGACCTGGTAATATAACTTCATGTTGTTGTATGAAACTTACTGTTGCTATTTTAGGTTCCGAAATGCCATTAACGTTGATTGATGTCCTTTACACTACTCATAAAATGCATAAAGCACGCACTGCATTGAGATGCAAACGAGAAGGCAAGTATATTACTTGGACTTACGACCAATTCTATCAGGATGTTCAGAAGTTCGCCAAAGGTCTTATCGAACTCAACATCCAACCTGGAAAAGCCCTCAATATCATCGGATACAATGCTCCTGAGTGGATCATTGCTTTCTATGGAGGTATCTACAGCTCAGTTCTCCCAGTTGGTGTCTACACTACCAACAATGCAGAGGCCTGCCAATATGTCGCTGAGCACTCAGAAGCAGAAATCGTGCTTGCTGAGAACAAGGAACAACTCCAGAAATATCTTCAAGTTTGGGATCGTCTTCCTCAACTCAAATATGTGGTGTTGTATGGTGAGCCAGTTCCTAGTGACCTTCCACCTGAGTTCAAAGATAAAGTTATGACCTACAAGAAGCTGTTAGAGTTGGGAGAGAATCATAAAGCTCCAAACTTTGAGAATAGTCTTGAGTATAGAATATCTCTCCAAACGCCAGGAAAGTGCTGCACTTTGGTGTACACCTCCGGAACTACTGGACCCCCGAAAGGTGTTATGCTTAGCCACGACAACTATGTCTGGACAAGTCAGATGGTTATTGCCTCAGTTAAGCGTCACCCTGACGAACCAGAAAGACTCGTGTCGTATTTACCTCTCAGCCATGTTGCCTCACAAATCACAGATATGGTTGGTTCAGTTATTATCGGTGCGGAAATCACTTTCGCAGATTCCACTGCGCTACAAGGATCACTTGTTGAGTACCTTAAGGACACAAGACCAACAGGGTTCCTCGCTGTTCCTCGAGTTTGGGAGAAAATTGAAGAAAAAATCAAAGCCGTAGCTGCAAATAATGGCTCTGTGAAGAAGTCGATTGGTAATTTAATTCTTCCTAAATGCGTTAGCAAACTAATCCTTACTTTTAAGCAAACTGGGCCAAAGATCTCGGAAAAAGAGGCACAATTCCCGAAATTCGAGGGGAAGAGCTTCCCTTCGGTTTTGGATTAGCGAAATCGCTCATCTTCAATAACATAAAGAAAGCTATGGGATTGGACCAAACGAAATATTGCATATTCGGTGCTGCTCCTATGGCACAGCCAACAAGAGAATATTTCCTTTCTCTCAATATTTTCATCGGAAATGTTTACGGAATGTCTGAAAGTGCAGGCCCAACAACCTGGCAATACTGGGACGATCCAAACTATCGTCATAATCTCCTTTCGTCTGGACAGGCACTCCGGGGCTGCAAGATATTGATCCATAATCCGGATCAATTTGGAGAAGGAGAGATCTGCTATAGAGGTCGAAATTGCTTCATGGGATACTACAAAGCTCCAAGCGAAACAAAAGGCACCATGGATTCCAAAGGCTACGTCCACTCTGGAGACCTCGGCAAGCTCGATGAATCCCAAAACTTGGTGATCACAGGAAGAATCAAAGAGCTTATCATCACAGGTGGTGGAGAGAATGTTGCTCCAGTCCCGATTGAGGATAAAATCAAGGAAGCTCTTCCTTTCGTGAGCAATGTTGTTGTTATTGGGGACAAGATGAAGTATCTCGTTGCTTTGATCACTCTGAAGCATGTGGATGTTGCTGGACAGCCAACAGACGAGCTCTCTGAGATTACTATTGATTATCTCAAGACTCTTGGAATCACTGATTTCAAGAATAAGAAAGCAATTTACTCGAATCCGGCTCTCATTAAAGCGATCCAAGAAGGAATCGAGAAGGCAAACAAGGCTGCAGTTTCAAGAGCCGCTCAGGTTCGTAAATGGAGTTTCGTGAACGGAGATCTCTCTGTTGCTGGTGGAGAGTTAACACCCACTCTGAAATTGAAGAGAAAGGTCGTACATCAGAAATACGCCGACATCATCGAGTCGATGTACCAAGATCCAAAATTATAAAGCTCTTAAGGTTTTAGAAAATAAATATATCTAGTTAATGTGACTGATATAGTTTGGAGTCATGACACTCACGCAGCGCTTAAGGCGATAATATAGTAATCGTGAAATTAAAAGTAGAACCCAAAAATACACAATAAACTGAACCTAAAGTTTTATTTAAAAAGCCAAATTCACCACAATACATCCTCAGGGACAAAAAATATTTATATTAATTGGAGTTCTCTACATTGCTGGATATAGAAAAATGAATCAACACACATTTCTCCCTATCAAGCAAAGTGCTTATTTGAAAATGGCCCTAACTGTTCAAAGCCATATTCTTATATGTTCCGCACCAATCCGGAACGTTAAACCTGAATTTTTACTAAAATTTGCTGATTTCCTTCCTTTCTAGTAGCAAATATACGTGAAAGTAGGGCAATAGCAAGTTTTCTCATTAATTATTGAAATTTTCCAATATTATAAGAGAAAATAATCAATCACTGTGAATAAAATAGCTTTTTTGCACCTTCTTTACTCTAAAATTCTAGGGTCAAAGATTACATTTTGTATATTTGCTGTCAAGATTGATTCAATATAAAAATTTTATTTTCAGTCAGATCAAAGTCATGGTGGAACCGTCAAACACACATTCTCAAGAAGACGTGGAAAAGATTGATCAAATCCTAAAACTAGCTTTAGATCCGAAAAACTACAAGGACGTCGTTGCTCAACTGAGTTTAAAATTGGATCATATTCGCTTAGTCTTTGAAAAAATAACACCGGTTCTCAATCAGGAAGTTATTACATTTGGTGCTCCAGATTACAAGGATAAATATTTAGGTTTACTAGCAATTTTGTGCGACGAACTAAAGGCCCCATTTGTATGGCAGTTGAACAGTCCGGTAGTGTTAGCAGGTCTAGAAAAATGTCTTTCGATCCCCAAACTAAAAGCCTCTATCAACATGATGCTGATCTATGCTGACGAGGCATTTAACTTTGACAAACAGAAGCTCGCAATACCTGACCTTCGCAAATTCATCAAACAAGCCATGCCAAGCTGGAATTTTTCAGAAAGAGAGCCAAATGAAGGGTTCGAAACCAACCTTTTAAGAATACTAAAGCTGCATAATGAATGTCAACTACTTCAAGAGAAACTAAACAAGTCACAGTTACAAGAGCAAGCAGCAGATAAGGCAAAGGTTAAGCTTCTTAAAAAGATTACAAATTTGAAAACCGACCCTAAACTAAAAAGTGACAAATTCAAGCCCATTCAAAATGAATTCATTGATGAGCTGCTTGTAGAAATTTCTGGGTATGAGACCAGTTTTCTCAAAAGTTCGAAAAAAGTTAAACAAGAATACCAAGCTCACATGGAGCAGTCAACGGTTTCTTTATCGAGAGCTCCTCAAAAGAAAGAAGAACCGATAAAACAAACGACAAAGGAAGAACCGATAAAACAAACGACAAAGGAAGAACCGATAAAACAAACGACAAAGGAAGAGCCGATAAAGCAAGCGACGAAGGAGAAACCTTCTCCTGTGAAAAATGATCCAAAGTACAACCACGATAAAGACACTCCAATTCACAAAAGGAGATTCTTTTATGATGGGGAAATCCTGCCTGAAGACGAGAGCGGGTCAGTTGAATATAAAAATTATTATTATCCTTTCAACGACGCGATAATGGCTATTTTGCAAAAGACGATCTGCGCGTTCCTGAATCAAAGGGGAGGGAGAATTTATCTTGGTGTAAGAGATGAAGACAAGAGTGTTTGCGGGCTGAATTTGACGGCAAAGAGTCGAGATTATCTCAAGTTGGATATCGCGTACTTGCTTGAGAGTTTTTATCCGACTATCACTCATCAACAATATGTGAAAGTGATGTTTATTCCAATTATAGATAAAGAAGCAAGCAAGCCAATCGGCGGTCAAGTGATCGTGAAGATAATTGTAAGGCAAGGCGATTTGAGGGAGCTGTACAGTGTCTCGAGAGAAACTCTTAAATGCTTTATTCGACAAGATGGATACTGCAAGAAACTCGACGCTGATCAAGTGACTAAGTTGATTCGAGAGAGGGTACAGCCCGATACAAGCCAAAAGGTTGATCCAGCAGAATTCGATGACCCCGTGCCTGAGACCCTCACAGAGATCGTGTATGAAACTGCGAAAAAGCCACAATACGCTGACTATGGCTTTAAAGTGAATGGAATAGCACCAAAGACTACTGATAAGGAATTTGATAATCTTTTTAAAGAGTTCCCAGGAATCATTAAAAAAATCCTATTTCGTGAAGGTTCTAATTACACAGGAGACTGCAAAGGCTATGCTTTGGTTTATTTTTCGGAATTCGAACAAGGTAATCTCGTTATTTGTTTTCCCAATATCTGACTGCTACTTTAGGGAAAAAAGCCATGGAGAAAATCAATAAAATTATTTTGCATGGGAATAATTTGAAAATGTTCCCAAGGACATAATTCTTTTGAGTTTTTTGCTCTGAGTCTCTCGAAAACAACTACAAACCCATAGTTCATCATGAAATATAAAAACTATCTTTTTTTCTCAAGTAGAATATCCTTGCTACCCCTAGATTGAGTAAAACACCGAAAAAGCGCTTATTTTCATAAATTTTCTCTCAATACTCCTCCAGATTGAATGATTATTGGCCTCTAATGGAAATTAGTTTGTAATTACATCAGACATAAAATTCTAAGCATCTTATCGAAAAGCATTGAGATATGTATATGGCAAAATTCCATGCTAGTTCACCTCATCACTTCTTTGGTGCAGTCTTTTCTGCTTTTAATGTCTCTTTAGGTCCAGCGCCGGCTTTAGCCTCTACCTTGATATCCTTATGAACTTCTTCTATAACTTCTGCTTTAGGTGCTATTTTGGCATCGGCTTTAATTTCGGTTGTTCCGTCGGATTTGACTTCGACTGTTTCGCCTGGTTTTGTCTCAATATCAGCCAAAACCTTTTCTTTTTTCTTTCCTTCGCCCTTTTGCTTTTCTGGTTTGACGTTGGCTTGAATTTCCATTTTGATCAAGTCAATCTGCAATCTGAAACTAAAATGACGGTCGTATTTCTCGCTATAGTAATCTCTGATAAGCACGGCGGTTTTTCCAAATTTGTAAAGATCTTCATCAAGCGCGACGTTGTCCTGAGTTACATTCAAGCCCAAGCCAATATTGATCTCATCAGTCAGCTCTTTCTCTAAGGATTTATTAAGTTTAGCAGTCAAACGATCCCAAATCGCATGTGATTTTACTTGTGATAGGATCCTTCAAAAACAATGGATTCACTGGTGTTGCTGGCTTGACGATTTTCAGTTCCACGGTTTCAAGCTTTCTAACGAAGAGCTTGAGCTCATAATCAAGTCGCTTTCGAACCAACACTGCCTCCTAGTGGTAACAGCTCAGCTAAGGTAACGGTTGAGGTGCTTTACATCAAAATTTGGAAATAGACGCTTTTTGAGACCTGGAAAACTGTAAACTGCTTTCTTTTTTGGAATGAGATCGTGAGATGCATAGCTATTGAGAAAAAATGCAATGATTATTGGAGTTAGTGGTGATAGAGTCATATTACCCTGGTTTCACTTTCACTTCTTCTCCTTCAAATCCAAGAGGAGGGAGATCCTTTTGCGATAAGAGAGAATTTCAACGAGACTAGGTTACTTGGATGAGGATGACGTTTGCGAAAGTCTTCCCGAAGTTTTGGGCAGGTACTGCGTGGAGAAGCTTGACGGTGGTGCTGAAGTATCTAATCATTTATCTAAGCCTCTGGTTAATAAACTTTATTCAAATAGAACAGAGTGAAGTGAATATCCGATCTATTATGTCTTTTTTGGGATTTTTAGCGCTGTGTCTTAAGCCTCTAAAAGGTAAACTCTCAAAATTAAATAGTTCTGAGCGAGTAGGTGGAGGACCAGACAGACATATATTTTGAGGAAATTTTATTGTTTGTTGATGAGAAAATAATAAAATACAAATTATCGACTATATAGCCTTGGTTAGTTTGAAATTGACCTCACTAAAAAACAGCTGCGATCTGGCTCTCGCAGCCAAGCGAAGACACCGTCCGAATGAAGCATTTGCTTTGCCTATTGTCTGTCTCTATATAGTTTAAGTTTCCTCTGAAGTGCCCTATTTCTCCTATTAAAAAGTGAGCAGTTTGAAAAATCAGATGAGGTAACTCTCTTATTAGGTCAGGTAAATCAAACTCCTCTTCATCATTAAACCTATCATATGACAAACAATTCCGTGACTGATGTTTCTAATAATTCTGCTTACCCCGGCTCATCCGATCCAATCGGCGCTGGTTGTTCATCTGGGGTTCTTCCTTTCGAAACTTCGATGAAACCGCGAATACGTCCATAGGTAAAGGTTGGGGTGAGTTCAAGGAGAGTCATGACATTCTTGAAAAGCTTCTCGACGTCCTTAGGATTTATGCCTCCTATATGAAGCAGTTAATTAACACTTCATCCTCTCAATACCTGAAGTAGCTTGGTCTTTTTTAACGATGGAAGCTAATAAAAACTTTAGAAAGGGTAACTGGAAGCACTTTTACTGCATTGACTCTCTAATTTGGCTATATGATCTTGAATTTTGCTCTGGAACTTGGGAGTGAAATGGATGATTGCTCGGTCCATAAAGGCTTCAGGTCCAGCTGGGCCGTCTTTTATAAAAATCTCTTCTAGTGTTTTGATTGCTTCAGTTTTCTCCACGCTGGGTTTCATGAAATAAACCAACTCATGGTATTTAACCCAGAGGCTTTCTCTAAATTCTGCAAAGAGCATTAAAGAAATGAAAATACCATCTCAATGATACCATCAAACTTGAAATTGGGGGTTTTCAGCGAAGAGTTTGCGTATTCAGTTTCCAGAACAGGCTGAAGCAGCTGCAGGTCGGAGCCTTTAAGGAAAGAGTAGTAATGTTTTGGATCGTTTTGCATAAAATAAATAATTTCCATGGCTTGACTGAGAGCTAAGCAATATCGTAAAATGCATGAAGTTCGAATGAGAGGTGCAAACATACTCAAATTGTACTTCTGACTCGCGTTTTTAAGCTCTGCGAGTGCCTTTCCTCCATCTATAGGAGCCGCTAACTCTCGAAGACATAGATATTCGTGGAGCTCTTTAAACCTCTTTGCAGGTTGTCTGTTAGCAATGAAATAAGAAAGGAAATAATAAGGAGAGAGCAGAACTTTTTAGACAAGACGTTCTGGCATGGTCGTAGCAATTTAGATATCATGGTAGAGGAAATTTTGATATTCTTGATAAAATTAATAGCTGACTAACAACTCTTTTGGGAAAGCTTGAAACTTAGCATTAAAGTGGGGGTTGTGTGCTAATGAAATCTCTCCTTTTGAATTAACTCAGCTCAAAATGCGTTTGCTAGTGAAAGTAAAATTGGCATCAACAATCATGCGAAGCGTTGGTTTGTTAAAGCTAAGAACATCAAAATTTGCAAGTTATCTTTTTGAATGGAATAATGATTTGCTAGTATTACTACGATTAGCTAACTACTTCCTTTTAAAGCTTAAAAATTTAAGCGTCAGCTTTGTTTCCTCCTTTTACTGGGCTCATACTAACTTGGAATTCATCGTTAGTAACAACTCCGTCTTCATTCAAATCAACTCTATTGTTCAGTGCTCTAAGATCGTTGGACTCAGGGCAGAATCCGTGGCTTTCCAACATTTTCTTAAACTCGTGAATATCCACGCTTCCTCTCTCACGGCTATCCAGAGCCTTATAAGCCTCTTCAAGGCTCACTCTCTTCGAGATTTTATGTCTCAGGTCTTCAATAGAGTTTTCGATGGTACCAAATTGTCTCACGAAATCAACGAACAGTCCCAAAGTCTCCTTGCTGAGTGGTTGCTCATCAATTCGTAGTCTGATCATTCGAGCAAACGGTCTTGAGACTGGATAAATCACGTTCTCGAACTCATGAAGGCTGATTTTGCCGTCACCATCAGCATCAAATCTCTTGAATACGGCTTCCAACTCACTCTGAGTGAAGAAAATACCGAGTTTTCTTACGTTCTCTTCGAATTGAGCCTTGTTGCCACCGTCTTTGCCTTCTTCATCAACCAATACTTTATAAGCAGCTTGAATGTTGAAATCCAAGCATCTGGCGAGGTTATTTTTCATGTTTTCGAGCTGTTTATCGTAGTTGACTACATAATTCAAGGATTTCACTAAAAATTGTTCCTCGTGGGTCTTGAATTGAGATCCGCCCTGGGTCTTCCTGCCAGATTCTGATTTGGCTACGCTTCTGGGGGCAGTTCCCTCTTTCTGTGTCTTTACGTCCTGTTGTTCGAACTCAAGCTTCTTCGCAACAGAGCCAGCGTCTTTTCTGCCTTCTTTCTCTTGAGGCTGTTTGATCTCGCTTTCGAATTCCTTTCTTTGCGAGCCTTTCTCTTCTACCTGGTCGTCTTGGTGTAATGTGTGGTCGTAGACTCTAACGAATCTGACATTGGTCGCTTCTCGGTAGCTGGTTGGCTCGGCTTTGAGTTTCGGTGATCTCCTTGAGATTCCCGATCCTCCGTAATTGTTTTGGTACTCTCTGAAGTTTGATCTTCCGATGTCATTTACAGCAGATGATTTGGTTGGAGTCTCGTAGTTGTTGAGTGGTTTGTAGTCTGTAACTGACTCAGTTTTAAAGTATCTTCTTGGAGAGAGTCGGACGGTTTGGTAGTTGTATTCGACTCTGGAAATAGGCACATCGGTTGAGACCTTTGGTGAAGCTTCTCTCTGAGGAGACTCGTGTCTTCTGGAAAGGTACCTTCTTGGAGAGAGGCGGACGGTTTGGTAGTTGTATTCGACTCTGGAGACAGGCAAATCATTCGATACCTTTGGTGAGGGACTTCTTTGAGGAGAGTATCTGACTGTTCTGTAGTGTGACTCAGTCCTGTAGTCCGTCAATTCGCTCTTGAGCTTTGGTGATGGGCTTCTCTTCTTGGGAGTGTAGTTGGCGTATTCAGTGTTGGTAGGAATATAATTATCTTGTCTTGCAGACTGTCTGACTGGTGATTCATAGGTCCTTATGGTTCTCCAGCCATAATCGGTTCGGTAGTTGGTTCTCTCGTGTTTGAGGGAAGGAGAGCGTTTTGAAGGTGAGGGACTTATCATTTGGATTGGCAAACAAACAGAGATGTGGAAATTTGCAAATAATTAGAATTAATTATAACAGAGACTCCGCGAGATTAAATAAACAAATATCCAACGGAAATATCACAGTTAAAATCTTATTGAGAAATTTATTGCAGATGACTAATGTCACAGTAATGAAACATTTAATGTTAATTTTATTGCTCTTCTCATGAGAAACGGGGAGAAAAAAGCTTCACAATAGAGAACTCAAAAATCTAACATTTCTCTTGTTGTTTCATGGGACGTTTGGGCCATTTACCAACTGATAATCAGCATTTCTGAGAGCAAGAATTAGATTCGAACATGTGTCAGCAGAACGATGCCTTCTTCCCTTTAAAATTGCCTTTAGACTCCTCTTTTGGCTCATTCATCCGCCTGTTTCGATATCACCGAACAAAATTTTCTCATTATATGATTAACAGAACTTAGCTGTTTTGAAACCTGGATTCGAAGCGGTTTTGAAGGACAAAACGGATTGAATGCCATTATGAGCTTGCATGTAATATATAAAACGCACAAACATGAAGCTAAACAAAAATTATCCTTTGTTTTTTTCTTTTTTACGAATAAACGTTTTGCAACAAATTGTATAGGATACAAATCACGGTCGTGATTGACCCGTTCAATAAAAAAAAAATAAAATGATGTATTTCTACTCCCGTAAGAACAGTAAGGGAGACTCTAACTTAGCCGATTTCACATGTTTGTATCGACCAAATTAACAGAATTGATAATAAATCGTTAAATAACCTTAGGACGGGTTGAAATACTCGATCACTGCTTTCGACAGCTCACGCTCGTTTAAGTATGTTCTTATCAACTCATCTGGTTGATAATTCGGGTTCGCTAGTAATAGAAATTATTAGTTAGACCCTCGTCGCTGCAAGTGTTTTACTTTTAACTTTTATCCTCAGAGGTTCCAATGACATCGGAACAATCAGATTCACAGTCCAATCGGGTCTTGAATCTAATAATAATCAGATTATCTGAGTCGCTTGCATAAAATTTACTCTTAAAGAAACAAAGATTATAAGCTCCTCCTTCGCTTGGCTCTTGCTTATAACCATAATTTTTGCTTTTGAGTTCGTTCATTTGCTCTACCAGTGCCTTTTTGATTTTATCAAACACGTTTTTCTCGTCTTGAGGCGGCGGGTTATGCTTAACCCTCTTTTGCACTTCATCTTGCCTCATATAATACTGGTCATCTGATTGCTGATCTGTATATGAATAGGAACTCTCTGGTGCATTCATCATGTTTCGAGAGTTCGACGCCTGCAACGGCTGCGCGTTGGGCTGAAGGTAAGGTTGCTGTGGCTGCGGTTTCACACGCATGAGAGGTTGTTCCAGTGACGAATTCATCTGGAAGCTATTGTTTAGAGAATATGGCTGATTGGACGACTGAGGAGTAATGTTCTGAGAATTAACCGTGCCGTAGGTCGTTGTCTCTGGTTTATCGAAACTTCCTTTTTGTTGTTCTTCCCAGGCGCGCATAAATCGAGGGTTGTAAGGCTCTTTTAAAAATCGGAGTACATTCTCGCAGACTTTATCAAATTTAGTCACGATTTCTACTTCTATTGATATACATAGCGAATTAGTCGATCGATCAATATCCTTTTGCTATTACCTTCGTTTATTTTTTTCATACTGTGGTTAGATGGTATTTTGCTCATTTTCGTTTCTTCCATCATAGGATTTGGAAAACTCTGCGTAATTGGGGGCATCAATGGTTTCTGCTCGATTTTCTTTGGATCTATCCGATCGAGGCCTGGTTTAGGTTGCACTGGAAACTGATTTGGAATATTAACTTCAGGAACCATATCTCGTGGAGGAAAGGCCTGAGTAGGCCTTGTGTTGTATCCTGCATTCATGTTTGGCAGTGGAGTCGGCTGCTCGGGCTCAGGTTGCATTCGTTTATAGTTGGTATTTGGAATGGCAGGCTGAGTTTGAGGTAAAAAAGGATTGAGTGGAGGTTTTTGGGTGTTGATAGGCGGTCGTTGCATCTGAGGTATGTTGTATTGGGTCGGTTGCTGCTGCTGTGGTGGCTGCTGCTGCATCACGTTAGTAGGTTCAAGAGGTTGTATATATCCTTGCGAGCTCGATTTAGAGAGGTAATTTGAATGGAGTGGACTAACATTCGACGGTTGCTATTAATACTCATTTAAATAGCTATATTACGGTTGCTGGTTGTCTCTCTGGTATAAATGCTGCTCGTGATGATCTGAATAAGGAGTGTCTGTCCCATAACTCGTCACAGGAGTCGGATTATTGAACTGACCTGAATTAATCCCTTGCATTTGGTACGGCGGAGGCGGCTGTTGTTGCTGCTGCTGTTGATGCTGCATCTTTCCCATGTAATTATTCGCTAATTAAATATCCACCATTACTACTTCCAGACAATAAAGAAAATGCGTTACTTTCGACTTGTTTTTGTAAATTAGCTTGAGCTTTTTGCTGGGCCAGGTTGAGATTCTCCAAAATACTCCTCAGTTCCTTTACTTGGAAAACCTGCCTTATTTTCTCGTCACCTGGCTGACAATTAGTCTAACACATTGGCAATTTTCAGGTCACAAAAAATGCTAAAATTTTACAAGGACCAAGTATTTTTTCAAATTATCGTTTCTTTCAATGTTTGCTTTGAAATCTGGAAACTTTGGGTGCTGCTGAATCTCCTTCGTTAAGCTTTCAGTGTACTGCTTCGAGAATTTCTCCAGCATATTTTTTATATCCATCACCTTTTTCAGCACATAAGGAACCCTCGCTAACTCCGCGTATTCTCTCCTCTCGCAGAGTTCAATCTAAAACCAATTAACGCCTCATTTGTCTAAAAAAATATACGATTCTCATGCTTTCTTTCAGTTCTTGTGCTTCTGTTAAGTTCCTGCTGCTCAATTTTTGGTATTTGTCTTTCAGGTAAGGCGTGAGCTCATGCGAGGTGATGAAAGTGCAGGCCTCTTTTAATTGAACTAATATATAATCCTTTGTTGAAATACGAATGGTTACTCTCTAATGGATGGTACTGAGAAGCTTCAGTAGTCGGAATGTTGGATGTCGTTGGCTGACTTTGGTTATATTGCGGGTTGCTAGTTGGCATAGCGGGTTTGTAGTATTGCTGCTGTTGTTGCGGTGGCTGCTGTTGGTGCTGTATTGGCATTTGCATCTGAGGTTGCTGCTGCGGAATTGCCTGCTTCATTATCTTTAGATAAAAAAATACGATAGAAACCGTTGCTTACTCTAGCATTTTGCATTGGATTTTGGTATTCATTGACTATTGGTCTTTGTATATTTGTCTGTATTGGTCTATTCATCGTGGTATTCATCGTGGTATTCATCGTGGGCTGAGTCTGCGGAATAGCCTGGCGGATATTTGGAGCCATATTCACCTGCTGCGTTGGTATTTCGGGTTGATTGAGTCTCTGCTGGTTTCTGTTGAAAGGATGAGCATTAGGGGCAAGCGCGTGATCTACTTGGCAATGAAAGCTTCGATTTTTTTGTTCAATTCTTTAAATTCTTCAAGAACTTGTTTGCTGTATAACCTCTTGATCCCTTCGGGCGGCTAGAATGTGAATTGAAGCTGCATGCTCTGTGATAGATGTTACGTTTGTTCTAAAAAATTCCTCTTCAGCCTTTTTGAAGGCTCTTTCCTCATATTTAATCGCTTCTAATCGCGCAGCCTCGCCTGGTACGTCTAATAAAGCTTACAAATAGCCAGAAGATTCAACGAACTTGGTAGCTTTTCTCTTATTTTCTTTTCGAAATTTTCGCGAGTCTTACCTCGCTGTTCGCTGATGTCTTCGTGTCTGCTAACCATGAAATTATTCGGATTTATTCATTAATCCTATTTTTTAACTAAATGTTAGTGAAATGGACCAGAAACGCATAAAACATTCAACTAAAATGCACGATTTTATTACTCTCTTAATTAGAAATCAACGGCAACTTGCTACTTACCCCTTAAGTCAAGAGAGTCGAACAGATTTATGACAAATTTCTAAAGATACAGCTCATTAGAGAACAATTTCAGATTACTAAATGTCATGTCTACTATAAAAAAAAACAAGGAAAGCAATTCTTACAATGAAGTTTTTTTCTATCTAGCAAAGTTAAGGCTTTAAATCATACAATTCAAAACTTCTTGGTTATAGATTTTGCTAATTAAGAGTTGATTTGGGTAGAGCAGCTTCTGAGAAAGAGAATACAATTCCAGAAATTAAAAGAATTTTTAAAAAAAAGAACATGAAAAATTTGGAGCAAATAAAATTTCTTAAAACGATTCGTTTTTAATTAAAAAGGAATCCACCTCAGAAAAATTGGCACTGACCCAAAGGATTTTTTTTTATAAATTGAAAACCGGACAGATGTGTCCATAGCAGTTACGAAATCACTCTCCTGTTTGAGCCTTAGAATGATTGGAATTCATTTCTTCAACCTATAGAACTAAAGAGTTAGAAAATTTAAAGTATTTTTTTAATATCGTTGATTCGATTTTGACTCACTGACAATTAATCAGCAGCACCCTGACTAATAAATAAACTCAGTCAATTAATTTCCTCACTCTTAGTGGAGTACCTATCCTAGCAACAGATCGGATATCTCAGTCCTGATATCCCCAATATATATCGATAATAATGAGACTTTTCAGTTCAGTTCAATTCATAAGTATCATTCTTCAATTGTATAGAATTTTCTCGGAAAATTTTGGAAATTAGTGTTGAAAAGTCCCTCTTAAATAGAGAATTCAGAAACTGTGAAGTGGAATTATTACGTTCGATACAACATAGCTGTAAGATTGCTTATTAGTAAGATATTAAATGAATTCGTTGTTGTGGGTGAAATCTTAGCATGCGTCCCTCAAGTGTGAGAAGAGAGCGGAAACTATTAACTGTTGATTCGAGAGGTTCTTATATATATGTGTATTTCAAACGTTGGGGCTTAGGATATCTCAAAAACAAAAAGTTCGAAAATATTGAGTATCAATAAAATATTGGATCTAGTTTTCTGTGCTTTCGAAACAATTCACGGTAATATTCCTTTCTTCAAAATTGTTATGATACCTCAGAAATACAATTTACTCAAGAAGCTTTCAAAGCATCCTTGCTGGCCTACGTACATACTAAAATAAATGAATATTGAAGTTCTTTTGTAGAGTCAATAGCTACCTTTGATAATTCTGGAGTGTGCCTAATATCGGAT
>ENA-UOTZ01001010-UOTZ01001010.1-compost-metagenome-genome-assembly--contig:-NODE-1010-length-21420-cov-15.119383_pt1 | contig 21420 bp, 8 predicted proteins | sample MGYA00238144_ERZ746983 | MGnify/ENA primary metagenome ERZ746983 (study PRJEB28759, sample SAMN06268863) | compost metagenome | isolation source: single cell | place: USA: California, Emeryville, Joint... | reverse complement strand
GGTTTCTTCGTCAATACTGAAGAAATTAATCTACTTCTCGAAACACGTATTGGAACTATTCCCATCATAGCTCCTAATAGCGCAAAACTCACCCTTAAATGTGCGTTCAAGTATAACGGCCAAAAATTCAGCTGTAACGTCGGGCTCGGTGCAATTGGTAAAATAATCACAGGACTTCTTCAAGGCGCTGTATGGGTAGTCAAGGAAGCCAAGGAGCTCTTCGATGAGACTGGAAGGGTTATTACTTTTGCCGAGAAAGAACTCAAATCATTCACCAATGATGCTGTCAAATTTACGGCTGATAAAATCAAAAAGGGTCTTACTGTTGTTGATGGATACTCTAACGACGCAATGAAGTGGGCAGAGAAGGCGGTTTATCAATGCGGGGTGAAAACGATCATAGATTCCAAACAATGTGGCACGAGAGTTGCGGAATGTGGTAAGGAATTTATCGCCGATGGCTTCCACTGCGGTACGGAATTGATAGAAAATGCTGTTGAATGTAGCACGGATTTTGTGGTTGGTGCGGCACAGTGCACCTACGAGATGGTGAAATGCGGCATCGCCTATGTTGAAGATGGAGGCGAGTGTGGCTATAAGACAGTAAGAGATGGTTTCAAATGCGGTTGGGGCTGTCTCAAAGGCTTATTTTCAGGTAGAGGAGCATGCAAATGCAAAATTCCAAAATCCTGCAACATTGAGAAGAAATGCGAAGTCGCCAAATGTCATGTGCCGATGTCCTGCCCAACGCCAAAAAAATGCGATGTCCCCATAAAATGTGACGTAGCTAATGAATGCAAAGTTGACGATGATTGTTAAAAATTAATGAAATTAAGATTTGAAATATTCACCATTCAAGGATATGTAATGAGGATTTATCGATTTAATGTGTGGTCTCAGATAGATGTGTAACTGTTATCTGGAGATTCATATATAGATGATATCTTTACACTCATACCAAACCTCTTTCACAAATTTGTTTTCAGCTGCAATAACAATTTAAGTAGTATATCCATTAATAAGTTAAATCCCGCTTAATTTGCAGAATGTTCAGCGAGCCTTCATGTTTGCTGATTAATGTAGCTTCTATGTTTCCTTCAAATAAATCTTTAAGGAGCTTTCACCAGTTTTTCTTGTTCTCCGATTTTCCTGAAGTACATTAAAAGATCTCAGGCTTCAATTTCACAGTTTTACTAGCGATTTTGCAAGTCCAATCTGGGATAGTCCCAACGATAATACGTCAGGATCAGATTTACACTCACTAATTATTCCTAATGATCTAATATAATTCGAAAAGTAGAGAGAGTTTGCCTTGATTCGAATATTAACCGGTATAAATCAAGAAAATCTGACAAAAGTAATTAAAAAACTCATGTATTACATATCAACTAAAACCAAGTTATCCACAGCAAAATCTAATTTTACATACAACTTCAAACATGATGATAGTAATCTAATCTGTTTATTCGTATTTTTCAAGATAATTATCTCGAAAAGAGATAGAAAACTCATCCTCCTCTTCCATCCATTTCAATCAAATGGCTTCTTGTTTAACTAAAATATCAACTGGCTTTTCGACAATCTCCATCATTTTCTCAGCTGGAACTTCATTGCTAGCCTTCTTCTTTAGTTGAACATCAGACACCTCTTTTGGCTTTTCAGTCAGCAGCTTTTCCAAAGCTTTCTTTAAGGAGAACCCATGAGAACTCTCTCGCTTGTTCCCTTCATGTGATGTTTGATATTCTCTAAGATTTTGTATTAACGTCACTCGTCGACTCTTTTCTACTAGCTTGAGCGGCTTAGCAACAAAGTTCTTTCTAATATCTTCATCTTCAGCATCTTGGGCCTTACAATGCGGCTTGAATCCCAAATATTTTTTTCTGTCAACCTTAGGAACGTCTCTTGCACTAGAAACGCGGATTTTGCAATGGTCCTCAACCTTTATCCTGTACTCAGCCTCATTGTATTGGTCCCATACAGAATCGATGGTATTTTCCAATTGTGAGACTCGAGGAGAGCTTTGAAGCGTTGTTTTTGGAGATGATTTGCCTTTATATAGGGCTGGCATCTTCGGTGCCATGCCCTCACAAGGTTGCTGCAGGTTTTCTAATAGCTCCATTTTCAACTTGGCAATGTTGAATGGCACATGAGATGGATTTGGAGTTTTCTCCAAAACCGTGTGATTGAGCTGGCCAGTCATTCTCCAGTCATCATGAGGCATTTTAGACGAGGAAGTGGTCAACAATTTTTGAAGCATTGTTAATTGAGCTACTCGATTTAGTTCATTTCTGAAAGTCTCAACCATGGTTTGAAGCAAGAGCAGCTTCTGAGCTTCGAGTTGAATTGAAAGATTGTCGGTTCCAATCATCATTCACGTTTGTTGTTTTAACTTTTCGTAATTTATTATAGACTAAAAGTAAGCAAGCCCTGTCTGATTAAGAACCCTTTGTTATATTAAAACGTTGATAAAACGTATCGATTTGGAAGAAATTTAATTAGATAACGATAAAAAAATCTGAGTTTGGAAAATTTAATTATGTTTCTTTACTGAATTGAAAAATTTAAGAGAGTATTAATTATTCGAGTCAGTGTTCGAATTTCCGAAGAAAATCGCTCCCTTTACCCAAAACAAAAAGCTGAAAATTGCAAAGATGGGAAGTTCAGGCTACCAAATCATCAGCTAAAGCTTTTTTTGGTGTTAATTATGACACGTGTGTTACCAATCAAGATTTCAATTAATTATCAGTTGTATCGCTTTTGGTATCAAATTGAGCACGTATGAAAATTTTAAATTCAATAGATCACAACGTGTAACATTTTCGAAGGAGTTTAGACAGCTTCATGCCTTCATAAAGAACTTCTCAAAGGATGATGTATGAGATTAAAATTGCCTGAGAGCTGATTTGGGGGTGGTATAACGGATACTTTGATTTTATGATTCACAGATAGACGAGGGTCAGCAAAGTTAATAATGAAGATTCAATTTTCAGTATAATTTTTTTCAGGAAAATTTTTTCGAATTTAAGAGCAAAAAAATAGTTTCCGATCACCGTTCTTTCACTAATTAAATTGCTTTTTCAGTAGCCCGTATCTAGTTTCTGTAACCCTTCAGTGAGAGGACTTCAGTGACCTGAATTCGCCATTTTGGTAGGAGTATATTATAAGAGCACTGTAAATTACTGCCAGTATGATGCTAATTATTTGCCTGTTCATCGTTCATTGCAAACTGGGTGAAACTTTTGAAAACGATCGAAAACTTGCACTGAAATTCATTTCAAGAGCCAATCTTACAAGTCAAATGGAACGTTTTGAGTCATGAACTCTTTGATAAATGATTAGCGATGAATATTCCGATTTCTTTGAATAAAATCTCGCCTAATGGAGCCTGGATGAGTTCTTTCTTGTTTTTCTAAAGAAGAATATTATTTTTTGTAAAGTCAACAGTGTCGATATAAAAATTCTCAAACTGGAGGCTCTTTGATTTGTTCGAATGCCAGAGAAGAGTCTGATTTCTTAAATAATCAGAAATTATGTATTGATTCTATTTGATTGTTAAGAAATCCAGACGGTCCTGCACGCCAACATGAATACGATGTGAAAGCAGCAGCCGAATTTCTCATAGAACGAAGAATTTTGAACTATTTGATACTAACTTTCAAAGATGCTTTGGTGCTTTAGTTTTATTTATTTTCTGAATTTTACTGATATTAATAACAGTTAGCAAGGCAAATAAATTGACTATGATTAATATTGTGCAAGCGGGAATTTGTTGAATAGTTTGCTTTGAATATTGTCTCTCAAGCTTGTATGTGAGCTAATCTCAAAGTTCAAGGCATTCTTTGTCGACCACATGGTTGTTCAGAAATTTTCAGATGAGTTTTCGATCATATGGAGGCTGTTGTGTGAAATATCACCTAACTCTGAAAGCAGAATTGTGATTTTGCCAATGAGGTGATCTATCGCTGAAAAGCATGAAGAGAATCATATTGCAGCGTATTAAATAGCAGATTTCAAATCTTAATCTTCAAATATCCTTTCCTTTTGAAGATCCCTCTGGTGTCGCTGAAGATCTGAGCAGCAAATCAAGTCATTTGTCACAAATTATTTAAAATATTCTGTTCTTAAAACAGTTCAAAGTCAAAAAAAAAAGTTAGAAGTATTTCTATTTATATTACTTTCATTAAAAGGCGCCGAGTACAGATTTGAATTAGGAGTCTTAAATTTGCCAATACAAGTTTCAGTTTCAATTAGCTTATCAGATAACTCGCAAGTATTGTGGACTTACCAATGGCACCTATGGATCATATGAGTCAAAGTGATCAAATGTAGATGAATATCATCGAACAAACTAAAATAGTATTAATAACTCATCGATATAAGTGTTGCCTTGAGTAAATTAATAAAAAGCAAATCTTTTCATTAAAATACAGTTTTTAGCAATCCCGTTAAATGGAACCAGAAAAAACAAGTTTCTCTAAGGTAGAGGTTTCTATACTGGGTAAAGTTTCTACAAAAACATACCTCCCAAAGAAATCTCTTGAAGATCAAACTGTATTCCCGCACATCAGCGAACTAACGACCATTTCGGATATCAAGACAGAATTCAAAAGGCCAACCCTCCCCTTGAAGGCGACACACAAGAGGCAGGTTCTATTCAAGCCATCGATTCCTTCTCAGGCGCACATTGAACTGAAGAGCTTTACCGTAGAAACCCGTAATCACTGCAAAAACACAGACTCATTTCCTCAAAGTGCCTATGGACTTGTCCGAACTATTGCAACAAGTTTGGACACAAAAGAGTCTAGCTTAAATGATCAAGATAAGGTTGACTCGAATAAACCTAACGAAACGCATTACGAAAAATTTGGAACTGGAATTATGATTGGTGGCAACCTGGCCCTAACAGCAGCTCACAATATTGCTGTTGATGGTAAAAGTAAAGCTGAAGGCACAATGATCCAATTTATTCCTGGGATCAATAAAAATCATGCACCCTTTGGCGTCTTCAATGTCATTGAGTGCTTCGTTCCTGAAAATTACTTTCAAACAGGTGCAATGAGCAAAAACGATTATGCTCTGCTTATCCTCGACAAGCCTGTTGGAGAAAGAACTGGCTATTTTGGATTGCATGCCTCCATCCAAAATAAATCTTTTCTCAAAGACACAGAGATAACGGTAATGGGTTACCCAGCTATTGTTCGTACAAAAGACGAGAAAAAAGATCCATGCTTCCTTTCAGAGAATGGAAGATATGAACTATGGGGCATGAAAGGAAACGTGTCGCTTCCAGAGAGTTCTGAAGATGAAGTCTCAAATGGTGAAAATGATATATGGATGAAATACAAAGGGGTCTTAGCGACCTCTGGACAGGATGGAGCCGGCGTTTTTTACACTGCCGCTGATACAGGTGACCATTATGTGATTGGGATCCATCTATCCTGCACCAATAATAGTGACGTTCAGGAAGAGATACCAATTTGCCCTGGCAACGCACTTTGGATTACCATCGAGATGCTTAAGCAAATAGAAGAATGGGTTCAAGCATTCAAAGCAAAGGCAAAAAGGGCAGAACAAGCTCTCAAAGGCCAGTTGTTAGAGCTCGTGGAATTCAAACTCGAAAATCAGAAGATAGGGGATAATGGCATTGATCTCTTAATCAAAGATCTACCTCCTTCATTAGGAAAGCTATCTTTAAGAGGGAATAATCTCACTGAGCAATCAGTCACTTCAATCTTGAAGAACACGAAATGGCTCAATCTTGAAGTTTTGGATTTAAGCGAAAATAACCTAGGAGATAAAGGTCTATCGGTAATAAGTTCCGATACAATGTGGACCAATCTCAAAACCCTGCGTCTTTCACATAATAACATTGGAGATGAAGGAGCAAATGCTCTTGGAAGCAATCAAATTTGGACGAAATTGAAAGTACTTGATTTGGCTTCAAACCACATTGGAGATAAGGGACTCTCTAGTTTCGCGAAAGACAGCAATAATTTGAGGATGCTAAAACGGCTAGATCTTTCTTCCAACATGATTAGCGATGAAGGAGTCGCAATTTTAGCGAACAATCAAGTTTGGGAGAACTTGGAGGAACTGAAGCTAGATAATAATCAAATTGGTAATATTGGTGCAACCCAACTTACGAACAACACATCGTGGATCCGACTCAGAGAGCTTCATCTTCAAAATAACTTGATTACGGATGCTGGTGCGACTGCTTTGGCTCGGAATAAAACTTGGAAATGTCTCTACAAACTATCTCTCAAAGGAAATAAACTCACGGAAGCAACCACAATGTTCCAAGTTTTAAATAAGAAATTCTCAGAAGAATTCCGAAAAGAAGTTTCGAAGGACCCCGAGAGCAAAGATCTCGAATCTTATATGCATCAACTTGACAAAGATTTCTTGGAATCTGCAAGAAAAGCAGCCTTTGAAGATTGCATTGATGAAAGAAGCGAAGAATTACGACTCATTTTAGAAAGAAGGCAAAAAACTCCTACTCTGACATATGAGGACTTATATCATGAAGGAATGAGGAATATGGATAAAGACATCCTGGATTGCTGGTTTCCGAACCTCCAGATGTTGAACTTAAGTGGCCTTCAGTTCAACGACGAGAACGTCAGACTTATTGCTGAAAATTTATCTTGGACGAAACTTGAAAGGCTATATCTTAGCGCAAATGACATCGGGAATTCTGGCGTTGATTACTTAGCAACTCAGGCCAGATGGAAAAATTTAAAAGTACTGGACTTATCAAGAAATCGGCTCAGCCATGAGGTCATTCCAGCGATCAGCGGAAACAAAACTTGGATAAATTTAGAAGAACTTAATCTATCCAAAAACAACATTGGTCCTATAGGAGCAATTGAACTAGGAGCCAATTCCACTTGGGAGAACCTTAAAATACTTAACATCACTGGGAATGATATCAAAGATCAAGGTGCTGTGGGAATCGGGAAAAATACGGCCTGGATAAACTTACAAAAGCTGATTTTATCAAAAAACGGCATTGGTGATGAAGGCGCTGAATTTTTGAGTCAAAACACGGCCTGGGTGAACCTCAAAACAATTTTTTTAGGAGAAAATAAGATTACCTCCGCTGGTAGCATAGCACTCGCTAAAAATTCGAATTGGAATCAGCTAGAGGAATTGGATTTATCTTATAATCGCATTTGTGACAAGGGCTGCATAGCTCTTACTCAAAATGAGACTTGGAAATGTCTCAAGGTTCTTGAACTCAAAAATTGTGGTCTTACTGAAGAAAGTGCCATAGCAATCAGCCAGAGCGCGATCTGGGAGAATCTCGAAGAAATCTCATTAAACAACAATGAGATTGGACCAAATGGCGCCAAAGCCATAGGAAGTAACGCAAAGTGGAAGAATCTAAGAGTGCTTAAACTCACGAAAAACGGGATCGGCTCTGAGGGAGCTGTCGCAATAGCCAATAACACAACATGGGCCAACCTACAAGAGCTATTCCTTGAGGAAAACGATATTCAAGATGCTGGCTTGCTTGCAATAGATGCCAATGAAACATGGAAGAGCCTCAAGAAACTTTCCTTATTTAATAACAAAATCAGCGCTCAAGGTCTGGAGAAAATAGGATCCAATATGAAATGGACAAACTTGGAATGTCTAGATTTATCAGGAAACCAAAGGCTTGATATCGCCTCTATCACCCATGAACTGGGAGATACTAATCAGAAGCCATCGAAAAAGTTTAGAATAACGTATTTTTCAAAAGAGAAATTGAGAGAAAAAATCCCACAAAGCTTGTTGAACTGCAAAACAGGTGAAACAGAAGACGAGAAACAACTTGAAGAATCTATTGAAGTTCTGAAAAAAGCGACAGGCGTGCTTGCTGTAGCACGCAATAACGCTTGGAGTAACCTAAGACTCCTTTATTTATCAAAGAGCGCGATAAACAGCTATGGAGCAAGGACGATAGCAACGAATAAAAGCTGGAGCAAATTAGAGAGGTTGGAGTTAAGACAAAACCGAATTGGCCTAGAAGGAGCTCTGTGCATTGCCTCCAGCACTTTATGGAAAGACCTCAAAGTCCTCAATCTTTCAACAAATAAGATCGGAGAAGAGGGAGCTGTGATGATAGCAGCTAATACAACTTGGACCAACCTTGAAGAGCTTATTTTGGATGGAAATAAAATTGGAGATACAGGAGCAGCCGCCATTGGAAACAATACATGCTGGAAAAAACTTACCCTCCTCAGTTTGTGTAATAATGGTATTACTGATGAAGGAGCCATTCCCGTGGTCAAAAATACCACTTGGATCAGTATCAAAGCGCTTTTACTATCCTCCAATGGGATTGAAGACAGAGCCGCAATCGAATTAGGTCGCAATATGGCTTGGAAAAAATTGAAAGTGCTCTTACTCGACAAGAACTTTATTAGTCCACGAGGCGCTGTAGCCATAGAAAGCAACAAAAGTTGGAGTCTCACCAAACTGAGCTTAGAAAAGAACATTTTGCGTGACCGAGCTCCTTTTGTCTTTGGAAATCAAGTCACTTGGAAAAATCTAAGATTCCTTGATTTTTCAGATAATCGCATCGGCGATCAAGTAGTGATCGCTTTAAGCCAAAATCCAGCATTTGTTAGCTTAGAAACGCTTTTACTGCCTCAGAACGAATTTGGAAATAGAGGGGCCATCGCTATTGGCTGCAGTACGAATTGGATTAACCTGAAAAAACTTCATTTGTACGAGAATAACATCAGTGACCCAGGGGCGATTGCGATCGGAAGAAATACCATCATGACTAAATTGGAAGATTTGGATTTGAGAAAGAATGAGATCACTGACCGAGGGGTTTTGGAGATAATGAACAATAAAGCCTGGAGTCTCACTAAAATAGCGTTTGCGAAGAACAAAACGAGTCATGCAATAGGCAGCATGATTGCGAAGAACGCAGCCACTACTGATTTGAGTGAGCTTTGGCTGTATCAGAATCAATTAGGGGAGCTAGGAACAGTAGCTATTGCTCAAAATAACGACTGGTTCAACCTTACCTTGCTATCTTTAGGTAGCAACAAGATTGGTGATGAGGGCGCGATTGCCTTAGCAGCTAACAAGACCTGGACCAACTTAAAATCGCTGATACTTTTCAATAACCGTATCGGAGATAAAGGAGCTGGAGCTATTGCAAAAAACGAGGTTTGGAGGCAGCTCGTGAAGCTGGATCTGTCTGAAAATTATCTTAGTGATGAAGGAGTAACGGAGTTATCAAAGAATAGCACCTGGACAAAGCTAGAGAAGTTGTTCCTCTATAAGAATAATATTCGAGACGCAGGCGCAATTTCTCTGGGAGTGAACACCTCTTGGAGGGCCTTAAAGTACTTAGATCTCTCAAACAATTATATCAAGTGTTCAGGTATAATTGGAATTGCCAAAAACACTTCCTGGTTAAACCTCGAAGAGTTGGAGTTAATGAAGAATATAGTTGAGGACAGAGGAGCCATCGCCCTCGTAGAAAATAAGACCTGGAGAAGTCTCAGAATACTGGGATTAAGCAAAGGTGGCTTGCGTGAGAGAGGCATTTCGACAATATTACAAAATTCGACCTGGAGTAATTTAGATAAGCTTTATATAACTGGCAAAAATTGGGCTGAAGTATTCCAATATTTGAATTATCATTCTCCAAAGAAAATAACAGATGTAGTCCTCTCAGGTCAAGGGGTGAATGATACCATTGCATCGTTGATAAGTGCTAATACAAGTTGGATCAACCTTAAAATTCTTGACTTATCAAAGAGTGAGATTGGCGATGAGGGCGTGCATGGTATTGCCTCGAATGAAACGTGGATCAATTTGGAAACGCTGATTTTGCATACCAACAATATCGGAGATGATGGTGCTAAAGCTCTCGGAAGTAATACTGTGTGGAAAAAGTTGAAAAGGTTAGAATTAAACTGCAATGACATTTCAGAATATGGAGCCGAAGCATTATGTAGAAATAAAGCCTGGACGAATTTAGAAGTGCTTTACTTATATGAAAATCCGATCAGAAGTTTCGTAACTACGCCTCTCGGCAGAAATACTGTTTGGACAAAACTAAAAAAGCTTTCGTTACGATTAACCAAAATTGACGATGTAGAAGTAGGTTTTCTTGCAGAGAATCCGAGCTACCCTGAGATGGAAGAGTTGTACCTCGATCAGAATGAGATTGGAGATGACGGGATTCAATCGATACTTGGTAATAAGGAGTGGAAAAATTTGACCGTTCTCTCTCTCGCATTAAATGAGATAGGTCCTAGAGGCGCTGCGACTATCGGAAGTCTAGAGAATCCGAAGCTAGAGGAGCTACATTTGGAAAAAAATAGAATCAGAAACGAAGGAGCGATTAGGATTGGTCATAATAGCTCATGGAGAAGTCTCCAACGCTTGATCTTAGAAGACAACGAAATTGGTGATGAAGGGGCTGTGGCACTAGGCAACAATACGGCTTGGAAAAATCTGCAGGTCCTTTCACTCTCGAACAATTCAATCGGAAGTATTGGGGCTGCGGCTATAGGACGTAACGAAACTTGGGCCAATCTCGTAGTTTTAGATTTAGAAAAAAACAGAATCGATGATGAAGGCGCCAAAGCGATCGGAAACAATACAACGTGGAACAAGCTGGAAGAACTGCTGCTCACTCAGAATGCAATTGGACAAGAAGGGGCTATCGCCATTGCTCAGAATAAAACTTGGACAAATCTCAGGATTTTGCAATTGACGAAAAATTCAATTGGAAAAGCAGGCGCTATAGCATTGGGAAGAAATGATGTATGGGTAAACTTAGAAAAGCTAACCCTTTCGTCCAATTATATAGGAGATGAAGTAGCCATCGGCTTGGGGTTGAACGAATCTTGGGTCAATCTCACCCAACTGTATCTACAGGGAAATCAGATAGGGAAAGCCGGTGCAGTGGGACTTGCTAAGAATGGTGCCTGGAAAAAACTTCGTCTTCTGCATTTTCAAAACAACCCTATTGACAATGAAGGAGCGATTGCTCTTTCGAAAAACACGACTTGGACTCAACTCCAAGAAATTCAGCTCGTATACAATGAGGTTACTTACAAAGGCCTTGTGGCGCTAGCAAATAGCTTGACTTGGAATCTGAGCACCTTTGGTATTCGCAGAAACCCAGATCTTACGAAAGAAAGAGTTGCAGCGTTAAAGAGTAACTGCTTTATGAAGATAATTGCAACTTCAGAAGATATTGAAGATGAGGACTGGTAAGCTACATAGAATTTATATCCTATCTCTCTATGGGTTGTAAGTTAGAAATTCTTATTTCGAATTAGCGGACACAACAATAAATCTCGATATTAACTATGCGACAGTTGTCCACTCTAGTTGGACGACTTGATTAGTTCTGTATTAGTAATTTCAGAACCAAAAAAAAAAAGATTGAAATTGTATCCTCTTGAATCAATAATTATTTAACGAAGATAGTTTGAGATACAAATGTATCACTTGTGGTTAAATTGAACCAACTTTTCAAGCCTCATCGCTGTTCGCGCAAGAAAAGTTCTGAGAATTACCGGATAGAAATCAATAGTAGCAAGAGTAGCTTTTGGAAAAACATCAGAAAAATTCAGAGTAAAACGACTAGAGGCTAAAGAGATTGACAAACTCGTTAATAAATTAATTTATCAAAGTACTTCAGAACGCTCAAAGATCACTGAATCGGCTGAAAATGGGTGCTTCTCAGTTCTGTACCAAAACTAGACCAGATGAAGAGAAAATGGGCTCTGTGAGCAAAGAAATGAGAAACATATTCCTGACTTATGATTTCTTGAGGGTACATCTTCCTTCGATTTTTCAGCAAAAGACCTTAAATGTAACAATTTAGATAATCGGCGAAGGATCATTCGGCAGAGTATATCTCGTCAGGGACAAGAAGACCCGTAAATTGAATATCTGTAGTTCTTTCGATAACCAACCCATCAAAAGAGAAACTTTACGCTACGAAAGTCCTTCAAAAAAATGTAATCGAACGTCGCAACTTGATACCACAAACCCGAATGGAAAGAAGCGTACTTGAGAAGCTGGATTGCCCTTTTGTTGTGAAACTTCATCAAGCTTGTCAGACTAAAGAAAAACTATTCTTTGTCATGGAATTTGCAGAAGGAGGTACCCACAACCAGCGCCTGTTGAATTTACCCAATGATTTTATCAGGTGAGCTTTTTACTCACATGCGAAAAGCAAAAGATGGCAGATTTACAGAAGATAGAGTCAAATTTTTTGCTGCTGAGATTCTTCTTGCGTTGGAATACATGCATTCGCAAGGGATTGTTTATCGGTAAGTGTTGTTAGAAGAAGGCAGTGCTCATGACGTTCGTTATTAGAGATTTAAAGCTGGAAAATATTCTACTAGACAAGGATGGTCATATAAAAATCACGGATTTCGGACTCTCAAAGTTAGGGATCAAAGGTAATTGAAAGTGTGAGTATTCAGACCCCTGACAGCATATTAGATGGAGTTAAGACTGGAACTGTCTGTGGGTCTCCTGAGTATATCGCGCCTGAGATGATCTTGGGAAATGATTATGATAAAGCCGCGGATTTTTGGAGTTTTGGCGTTTTGATTTATGAAATGTTATGGGGGCTCCCGCCTTTCTTTAATAAAGACCAAAGAATAATGCTTATCAATACAGTGGAGGTATTTTGTTTTGGTTGCGACTAGCCCTTCATCTTTTCCATTTCTCATCATTGAATAGAAAGAACCAGAAATGCCTTCAATATTTTCGCCGACAGTTATTTCGCTTTTAAAATTGCTCCTCAATAAAAACGTACATTGATTGGCTCGTATTAGCGAAAAATAACATGTTTATGCAGCCGAAAGAGAGAGTTTCGGATCCTGATGAGATCAAAAAGCACGAATTTTTTAACGGTATTGACTGGGAGAAACTTGCGAAGAGAGAAGTGCCTCCGCCTTTTTCGTTGGGACTTAAAGGCACCACGGATCTCACTTATTTTGATCCGGTAGGATAGAGAATTCATTTCGCATTGCTCAATTTAAAATATAGATGTTTACCAGAAGAAGTATCTCGCAGGCAACGAAATCAGATTCTATGCTCTTATCATTCGCGGCAGACGCTAGATATCCGGAATTTAGCTTCGAAGCAATGTAAGATTTATTTTTCTGGAGAGTTGCAAAGAATTATTTTCGAATAGGAAAGCATCTACCTTGAACACTGAACAATAAAGTTTTTTTTTTCTCCTGAATCAACTTTATTAATAGGATCAATGTCTGAAGAGCTTGTGTATGATTTTATTTAGTATGAATGTTAGGGCCTTCATAAAGATTGCTTGCAAATGGCTTTATGATATGCCTGCTGTTGAACCGTGAAAGGTTCATATATTTACTTTGAGCGTTCAATGAACATTTTATCAATAGTTGCATTGTTTGCGGCTGCTCTACTGAATTATTTTTCTACTAAATAACCTAAGCTGAATCATTCAATTTGACGGTGATTAAATTCTCTCTTTTTTTCCCCCCTTCTCTCTGTGTCGTTTGAAATTTCTATCTTTGTAATGGATTTTCTTTGGGAAAATGGAAAGAGATTTATTCGTTCCATATCATGAATCATAAAGTGAACCAGCAGTTATTGTCGTAGTAATCGCTTAGAAGTTCATAACTAACCTCCAAAATTGAAATTAAGATTTTAGCCCGAAAAATGCAATGATTGTAAAAGATTTTAAATGAGTTCACTCTCGTTATATAACTCTTTGTCTTTTCGGCAAGCATTCCTTATTCTACTATCAAAACGATGGACTCTGTTAAGAGCTATATCGCTATAATTTGAATTTTACCACCTTCATGCGGATTCATTCGGCACTTGCTCGGTTTTCACATAGCTGTCATGTTGTAGTTCCGTCTATCATCGTTACTAATTTTTCTCATAACTCATCCTTAATCTTTCATTGCGATAAAGGCTATTTAAGGCCCCACAATCAAATTCTTTTCAGCTACCGCGAAAATCGAAGCGATCTTTATAAAATGGCTACATTTACCAACTTCTATTACTCTCATTTGAAAATCTCCTCAACCTCAAACTTCTGTTTCTTAACATTTAGAAGAGTGGTGCCCTAACTCTCCCTTCTCACTCCTAAATTTCACAACAATCTCATTTATTTTAAAAATAGGAATAAAACTTGCAACAGTTAATGCTTACTTTGGACACACTCGATCTGAAGAGGACCTTACTCTCGTTCCTTGGAGGTCTTATCACATACCTCATAATCTGCTATTTTAAAAAGACAGGAGTCGAAATCCATTTCTCCAACGAGAAATTCAAATCATTTGTCAATCAAGCCGCCTCTCTCAAAACCAAAAGATTCTTCCCTTTCCCATTTGTCAGCTTTCCTATCGGTCAATCCTGGCTATCCCACAAATTCCCTTGTGAGAAAGTCGAAGTGCTTGTTCATACTCGTGAATCATTCCAATTTTCGACTGGAGGAACTGGAAATGTTGAATGGATCACTGAGAAAAACAAAGATAGCAATAAATACAACCCTAATTACATTGCCTTCATTTTACCAGGGCTGCAGTCCAAACCAACTGCCTACTATCTGCAAGATTTGTATTGTAAACTGCTCCGAGCAAATTTCCGCACCGTCCTCTTTATGCCTCGCTTTAACGAGCCCAAATTTGAACTCCCAAGAAACAGGCATCTCGATCTGATTCAAGACATTAGAGACGGAATTCAATTTGTGAAAAGCAAGTATCCAAATGCTAAATTGATTGGCGTAGGCCATTCATACGGAGGAAACTCGTTAGTGAATTACCTTTCGAAGTATAAAGAAGAAAAGGACTTTATTGCAGCTGTTACGGTCGCAAACCCCTTTAATTTCGAAAAAGGCGCTGTGAAGATCAAAGGAACGATAGTTGATAATTTCTTGACGGTAGGATTGAAGAAAATCGTACAGGCTGCAATTGATGACGTGGTAAGAGAGGCAGAATACCATAAATGGAACGTGCAAGATATAATGAACGGAAAGAATACTTATGAGATCGATGATATCTTTACAAGCAAGCTGCTGGGGTACAAGAACGCTAATGATTATTACAAGAACATTGGATGTGGGAATAGAGTGTTTGACGTGAAAATCCCGTTGTTGTTCATGAATTCTTATGATGACTCGTTTATCGATCATACTGGGTTGCCAATAACTGGGCATAAGCAAAATGATAACCTGATTTGCATTATGTCGAGAGGAGGTGGTCACATTGGATGGGTGCAAGGCTTGTTCAAATTCAGGAGATGGCATACGCAAGTCATTACTGATTTCGTGAAATGGACAGCAGACACTGCTTGATTCAATTCACTTGGGAAGTTGAAAAGGCATCTTCTATATAAGAGAAACGTTAAGTAGTAGTACAATTGGTTTGAATAAGTTTAGATGCGTTTAAATAAATGATAGCTGCATTTACATGCTTGATTATTGGTTAATTAATGCAACTAAATGATTATTCAAGAAGATGCATGGGTTCGTGTGGAATATTTATGATATCCACTCTTATTTTCAAAGAAACACAAAAATCTAAAAGAAAATCGCCCACTTTTCCTTATAAAAGAAGAGAGATGCATAAATAAAACACTTTTTAATGAATCACTGCTTTCGAAACTAATGAGGGTTTTTTTTTAATTTGCTGCGATTGATATATTTATGAACCCATTCAAGTTTGGTCTGAAGTTTCAATAAATTAGTTTTTTTTTTTTGGGTAACAGACTTGCCTTCGCTAAAAACGCCTTTCAAGAGGCACTAAGTAAGTATTGGTCAGAAAATGGAAAATGAATTCGAAGAAGGAGAGGTAGTAGGATGGATCTTTAAGCAATAGTAGCCCGATTCTCCAAAACTTTCTTTGCAATTTCAAAGGAAACTATGAACTCCTTCAAACTGTGCTCTTAAGTTTGTGTTTCCCTTCTGGATACTGTAAGCCAGATAGGATAAATATTAAGTCATTTTATCATATGCAAACCATCGCAATTCATTCATTTCGGTTCGAATTAACTAATTTATATTCATGAGAGCTCGCAAAGTGTTCGCGCCGGTTTACAAGGACACCCACTCTTCAATACTCAATGACAGCGATATATCGGGCGTCGCTCTCCCTGACATCACCTTCCATGAGTTCACAACCGACTATATCATTCCAGAACCCCAAAAACCTCTGAAAATTCAAGCAAAATCCAACAGTCCTTTCTCCAAACCTTACGACATCTCACCCTTTCGACACCAACCACCCAAAATAAGACCAATCAAACCTATTCTTCCTAATATCCATTCCAGAGCAGCCAATGAACCCAAACTCGCAGACTATCCCAACGCAGTGAAACAATACAGAGATATTGTCCCCGAAAACAGTCCTGAAAAATCTTTTCATCAAGTTCAAACTCCTCCAAAGAGTTTCATAAATATGCACCAAGTTGCTAAGATTTACGGATTAGTTCCTTCCTCTAAAAAAACTAGCGTCTCGAACACCGCGTCTCCGATGAAACCTCAAGACCTCAACTCTAGCGATTTTAAAGCCAAAAGGAGGAAATATTCAGGAAATTCTAGCATTCTGCATGGGCAGCCAGCACGTTTAGACCACGAGACATCAATAGATAGTTTTTTTAGCTATGTTATAACCTCAAATCATCGACCAAACGTAAATAGTGAATTTTTTGATGATGACAAAGGAAACGCTGATTTGGACGACTCTAATCCTTCAGCAAATTTAAGCCTTCAAATACAAGCTCTAAGAAACGCCAACAAAAGAGGCTATGAGGTCGTCAGATCGGAAAAGAAACGAAACGACTCCGCTTATATCAATCAGCAAAAGCGCCTTAAAACCTTATTACGCGCCGGCCAACAGGATGATTCGTTCGAAGGGTATGACATCCAACCGATTCAGCCTCGCAAAACCGCTCAGTTCTCGCTGCCTCCTCTCAGACTTAAAAGTCTTCGTGATCACGAGACGAATGATATCAGCAACTCTAGCCTGGATAGAAACTCTTCATTGACTCAGACGGATCATGCCTCACAGGCGAAAATTCTGCTGCGAGGCGAATCATCAAAGGGAAATATCAGTTATCAGAAAGAAAGGACTGAGGAGACGCAAAGGACAGCGCGGTTTATGCAGCCGACGAGCTCGAGGAGGAAACGAACGGGTATGGAGAAAAAGGCCTCAGTTAGAACCATCGGCCAGAGCACTTCTCGCTCTCGGAAGGAGACTTATCGTGAGCATATTATGGAAGGATACAGAGACCGTAATAAAAAACTGCTTTATACGCATGATAGAATCGGGTTCCAGATTGAAGACCAAGTGAAGGTAGGGATTAAACGACCTCGAGTGCCAAGACAAATCAAAAATACCATCAAAATAAATACGGAACTTCAAAATGTTCACGATAAGCCGAGTGTAGAGGTTGTGGAGTGCGATCCGAATTACGACGTGAAATCTGATTTGGTGGACACTATGATCGATGACGACACGTGGAAATTCTTTACGTTGAAACACAAGGAGTATACCAACGCAGATTATATAAAAACGAAGGAAACCTATGCAGATCTAATAAAAATGGACATTTCAAAAGACTTGGACGACGTCGAGACTGAGTTTTCGAAATACTTGGTAATCAATGGGATTATTGGCATTTACTAACGGTTTATTAAATTAGGAATTGCACTCTAAAGTTGAAGAAGCGAAGAGAAAAATATTCTCTCCAAATAAAAGAGAGTTATATAAGCGCCTTATAAACAAGAAGTAAACAGAGGCGAATATCGAGGGATCCATTTTTGAAATTGGGTAGTGATATGAATCGCTATTTCGTTTTTGCGATTATGTTTTTTTATATATATATGATTTTTTCTGATTCTTCTTGGTTGAGAAATTCATGTTTTTAAAATTTTGGTATTAATTGATCGTTATCAGTTGAAGTAAGCAGAGAGTTTCCTCTGTTGAGACATAATTCTATTTTCTGTCATATCTTAAGTCAGCAGTTTTGAGTTATCGATAGAAAAATTATTTCATCCTGATTTAATCAACTAAATATTCCCTCACATGTCTCGAGATTCTCCTTGGAAACCTCTTTTCACCAGATATCAGAAGGACTAATCGCGAATTAGCAATCTGAGTTTTTTATAACAGCAATTCGGAGAAGGCTGCCGAGTTAATTAAAAGGAATAAACCTGCCTTTTAAATTAAATAACTTTATCAACCGTAGTGATATCAGAGAGCAACATTATCAAGCTCTTAAACCAGAAATTTGAGCTAAAATCTTCTGTTAGGGACCCATCTTTGTTCAGCTACCTATCATTTCATGATAAATCATGCAGATTGAAACCAAAAAAAACTTCACGTTTTTCTCAGCAGAATTGCTAACATCCAACAGCATTCTGTTAGAAAAAATCTTGTGAAAACGAGGCATTTGAGCAAAAGTTCCACCGATGAAAGCCATCAGACGAAAATAATGTGATTGGATGCGTAGCGTACTTTGAAAGAAAAAGAATTTCACCAAATTTTGCAATTTCCCAAACAATTCCATCTCTGCAATACTGAGGAGGTTTGAGAGAGACACAAGCCTATGCAACGAACTGTTCAGTTGAGCCGTGATGCCTTATAGGTTATGGTTTTCCCACAACAAAAGAAAATTTTGGCATTATTGAGAAATTTGTTTCTCCTATCTATCTAAGTCACTAGAGCTCACACGATAAATAAGTTCCACCTTCTTATCTTGCAGAAAAGGTTTTCTACTAAGCATAGAAAAGTCACTATTTGAGAGTTGTTATTGTATAATTCTTCATAAAGTACATCTATCCCGCTAGCAAGTTATGAAAGTTTCGCGATTGGTGGGTTTTTAAAGATAAATTGGTTTTATTTGCTATGAGAATATCACATCAAAAGAGTCTCCTGGATTATTTTCATGATAGACCTATTTAAGAATAGAATAGTTCGTGGATGATATAGATGTAGAGTTCAGCAATCAAATAGTTCTTGGTGACTTCCTCATGTGCGTTTTCGGCTTCTAAACTTTCATTTCTCTTGCTAGGTGCTATCTTAAGAGGAACACATTAAAATTGCTCAAATTAAAAAATTATTGTCAGTGCACGGACTGAAATATTTTTTACAGCCGAGAAAAACTACTAAAACGCATCAAACATCATCAACATGGTTTAGATTGAAAGAATGAAAAACTTAGGCTTACATTCCAATTTCCTATAGCATTAGCATCGAGCCCTGGTATTGAAGACAGCAAAAAAACCATAAGATTCATCGTATTTTGGATTTTGCGGTGATCTGGAATGCCCGATTGAATCCTGTGATTTTTTTGCAAATGCATACGCATCTTTCACTTTAAGTAGCTTTCAATGCATAAATGCTGCTGTCTTCAAGTCGATGCTCAATGTGACTTTAATCTGGAACAAACTCCAAGAGCCAATTCAGTCAATTTAAAATTTAAATATTATTAAAGAAAAAAAGACCCTTTGAATAATTCAGTGTACTGATTGTTCTCAAGGGAGGGCATTTAGTACAACATATAAATTGTCTTCTTTAAGATTTTCCAAAGCACAATAACTCGCAGTAGTGATACATCACGAATCACACAGCCGCTGTCCCGCTCGAAAACACAGACTAAATTCCAGATTCCTACCATTATATGCCGCTTTCGTTTAAGATTTTCTCAAAAATGGCTGATAATTCTAAATGAAATTGCTTCAAATTTTGTAAAATAAGGAAAAAAGTACACACGCATGTGCGAGGTTCGCAGCTCACATAGAAAATTATAAGCAATTTAACAAAAAACACCTCTTTGATAATGACCGCCAAACCTGAATAAAATTTATTTAGTCAAGAAATACAATATAAAGTCATTGGTAGTATTCTGATTTTTATTCTAATGCTTCCCTTTCTTGCTTCACAAGTTGAGAGATATTTATCGAATTTGATTCAGAGCATGAATTGGTATTAGATAACTCATTTTCCTGGCTCATTTCTTGAGTTTTGTCTTGTTCAGTGGGTAATTTACTTTGAATCCAAGATAATAGATCGAACTCTGGGTGTTTTAGTCGGATATGCTGATGAAGAGAGCCTTCCGATCCATAGGATTTGTAACATTTCTCAGCAGGACACTCGAACATCCGGGCAATACTCTTTGCTGCTCTTCGGAATCTTTTCTTTTTCTCACTATCAGTCTTTTCCATTTTTGGTGTATTTTGTTTCCCGCTAAGGTTCAACTGGTTGTGCTGTCTGATGCAGCACATAAGCTTCTCTCTTTGGGCAATCAAAGAATTCATTTGAAGTTTCATCATTTCGTTTTGGGTCATTAGATTTTGGAGGAACATTGGGTCCACCGCAATCTTACCATCGATCGTTTGGTTATTCGCTAAGAGCTGAGCGAATAGAAGCTGGCTCGACGAAAGTGGAGGTTGTTGCGTGGGAGTTTGTTGCGTGAGAGTTTGTTGGATCTTCTGAGCGGTGTGTAATTTCGCTAAATTGAGCTGTTGTAACATGTTTAAGAGTGGTGCGCTTTCCTGATTGATGATTGGGCAAGTGGCAGTTTCCATCTTCGATGTACCTTTAGAAATGGGCTACTTTAAATATTTCAGTTTGTTAGACGCAAGTAAATTAATTATAAAGTCCAAACTCGTTGTTTAAGAAGCTGAGACACTATTACTAAATTCTAATTTAGAGTCATTTGGATGCGAATAAAAATTTTTTTACATTTTACTGAAAGAAAGTTGAGCGGAAAATAAACGAACAAAACTAACAAATTTATTTCAGTGTTCCCGAAAATTTTCAGCAAGGTTTTTTCATTAAATTGTTTTTGGAACCTCTGCTCATTAAACAAAAACCCAAGCGCATTAACGGGTGCTTAGGAATCAGGAAGCACTCATAGTTTTCGTGAAAATGGCGAGTTTGCTCTTTATAGCCGGAGTGTTAGGAGAATTCAAACAATATCTAGCATTCAAAAGGAAACGTAATTGATCTAATTGCGTTTCTATGTAGGTGTCTCTGAAAGGGGGCTCTATAGTCTATAATTACTTTAGATTTTCGAACTCTGAATATGAGAACATAATCAGAATGAAACCGCATTACGTTCTTCATTGTCTATTGTCCTAGTTAAAATTTCTCAATTAGTCAAAAACCCAATCAATGTTTTATTTTATTTGGTTCAAAGTTAACAACCGACTAAGAAGAATATATTTTCAAAATATGAAATTTTTGCGCCTCTCTCGTCAAAGTCTCGAAGTTAACTCCTAATGGTGTGTTCCTCAGGATGAGATCCTTAAAATCTGCAATATTTGTGATCCATTCATCGAGAAAGAAGTTTCTATCATCAGCCGCTAACTGATAGGTATGTAGAATAGCCTGATAATGTCACTATAAATCAGGTATCGTAATTTATTTTATCCATTTCAGAATG
>ENA-UOTZ01001009-UOTZ01001009.1-compost-metagenome-genome-assembly--contig:-NODE-1009-length-21421-cov-11.016070_pt1 | contig 21421 bp, 11 predicted proteins | sample MGYA00238144_ERZ746983 | MGnify/ENA primary metagenome ERZ746983 (study PRJEB28759, sample SAMN06268863) | compost metagenome | isolation source: single cell | place: USA: California, Emeryville, Joint... | reverse complement strand
ACGCGAACCTTCTATCACTCAAAACGACCGTCGCCGCCCAGAATCAAGAGCTTCAGAAAATCAACGTGGATCTAAAACGGGCCCTAGAGAGCCGTGAAAGTTTCATTCTACTAACGATACTCGATTCGAGGTGGACAGGTCAATCAGCTGTCGATATCAAATTGAAATGCATGTCGGTAGATATGTCAGTGTTTATTCGAGAAATTTGGGTTCTTTGCAGAGAGATAATGCGAGCTAAAGATATAATTCCGATCCTTGATGTCTCTCCGGGATTTCCACGATGTTTGGTATTTGACGCGGAGAAAATCACCCAGGTTGTGATGAATCTGGTGAGCAATGCGACGAAGTTCACTCAGAAGGGATATATTAAAGTATCATTCGATTGGAAACCTCTAATTAAGGATAACCTGATTTCGATCAATAGCATATTCTTCACTTCTTATAAAGATAAACTCGAGAAGGAGTTGGATCAAGAAACTAATATCTATCCTCCAGGTTGGTTTCATAATGCTGCGGATGATGAGAAAGGATCCTTTTTTATTTCAGTGGAGGATACTGGAAGTGGTATCAGCGAGAAAAATCAAAAGATTATATATGATAAATTCGCTCAAGTGATTGAGAATCTTGAATCCCAAACCCTCGGCTTAGGACTTGGTTTATGGATTTCGAAAGCAATCATTAAAGAACATGGAGGTGATATCTTTTTAAAGAGTAGAGAAGGCGCTGGAAGTTGCTTCACTGCTACGATACCAACTACTTCGAAACCTTTTCAGCAAGTCAACCGAGTTTCTCCTCAGAGTGACCAGAAAATTTTTCAGAAAAAGTCTTGCTTAAGAGCGTTGGTTGTTGAAGACATTCCCATCAATCAGAACATAAACTCTGAAATGCTTAAAAAGTATGGCTTTACTCATATCGAAATCGCTGCAGACGGTAAAGAGGGCCTCGAGACCTTCCAAAATAGAGGACCGAGCTATTTTGATCTTGTTACAGTTGACTTAGAGATGCCAGTCATGAAAGGAAAAGAAGCCATAACGCTGATGAGAAAATGGGAGGCTGAAAATAAGATTCCTCCGACAAAGACAATTGTGATTAGTGGGAACGCTATTGAGAAAGAAGTGAATGAGTGTCTTGATGCTAAGGTTCAAGCAGACGCATTTTTAGCAAAGCCGTGCAGTTATAAGGCTCTAGAAGAGACTATCACACGATTCGAGAGTGAAGGGAAAGTTCCTCAGTTGCTTAATAAAAACAGCAAATCGTCTATCATTGATCACCAGACCTTGAATTGGAAAAAGAGACCGAAAGTGTTATTTGCGGACGATGATTTCTTCAATTTGGACATTCTGATTGCATACGCCGAAAAGATGGGGTTGGAGTATCTTGTGGCGAAAGACGGTGAAGAGACGTGCTCTATTTTCGAGAATACTTGCGAAACGATCGATGTGGTTCTCGTGGATTATTATCTGCCAATTCTCAATGGGCCTGAGGTTTGTGATAGGATCAGAAGAATAATAATGCGATCAGCCCGAAGAAATTGTAAGATATGTCTACTAAGCGGATTGAATCAAGTAAAAAGTGAAGTTGCGCGGAAGTTCGATGGGATAATATATAAACCCCTAACCTTTGAAAAATTTGAGGAGCTCTTCACACAGAAGATTTCGCCATAGTGGTCAAAAAGGAGAGCCTTATCAGGTTGGTATTATAAGCTCTGGTTAATTTTTTAGGAAATTGAGAAGTTTTTTTTTTCCTCCTCAAGCATTTAATCTTTTTGGATTGTTCACCCGAGGATGTGATGTCAGTCTGTATCATCTCAAGAAGAAATGAGTTTGAAGGCAATGCGCAGGGATCTCTATACAGATGATCAACTGCAATAAACTACGAAAACATTAACTCTAAAATACTGAGCTAAGCTCCAGATAAATCTCGACAGTAGCTTCAAAATTAGAATTATAAATTCTGGATGGATGTCGATATGAAAGTCAAAAGAACTATGAATTATTAGATGAGACTTCCTATTCAACTAAATTGAGGCCTTCTGGGGTCACTCGACTATTAATGAACGCTCCTTTCTTTTTCTATTGAGACAACTTTGTTGTTGTTTAAGTCCTAAGGCAGCAAAGTAAACAGGTACCTTATAGTTAACAAAATATAATTAATTATTTGAAAAATTTTTGTTGGGTTGTCGAGTGAGACTTCAAACTATCTAACTAACCTTTTGGCCATCCTTCGCAACGCATCCTTCATATCTTTTGTGCAGTCCTTCAAAACATGGATGGAGCCTTTCAGGTCTCGTAAGTATCTTCCAATTATTTAGCAAACTCTCTCTCAGCTCTCTCTCATTGGTCGGTGAGTCACTTTTCACGCGATCTTTCAATGCTGTCCACAGATTCTCAATTATATTCAAATCAGGAGATTTCGTCGGCAATTTAATGAGTTTGATATTTTGTTGGTTTATCATCCAATCTTCATTCATTCGATGAGCGGGATGATTATCTTGGATAAAATAAAACTCTCCATCAGAATACAACTCTTCCATCTCTGCTTTATGATTTTCAATGATTCTCCTAAAGAGATTTCCATTCATGCCTTTCTTGTAGATTTCTAAGGAAGTTGCCCCCTGTGCAGAAATCGCACCCCAACAATCCAATTTAATGTTTCCTGTTATATTCTTCTTCCGGAGTTTTTTTGAAGGGAATTGCCAGGCCCTAGTTTTGTGAGCCTTGCCAAGTTCGATTCCCATTTCATCCGAGAAAAAAGTTCTGTAGATTAATTTTCCATCCTCAGAAAGCATCTTCTTACAAAAATCCTCCCGAATCATCCGTTCTTCTTCAGCGTATATAATGGATCTATCAAAGCTCTTATATCTGAGTCCTTTATGCTCTAAAGTACGTGCAATGGAACTCCTTGAAATTGCAAAGCGAGCAGCAAGCTTCCGTAGTGATGTTCCTTCAGGATCTTCATTGATCACTTGGACGATTTTGTTTTCTGTTTCTTCAGTAATGGATTTTTTCCGTCCGTTCCCTCCTTTATGGATACGAATATCCTCGCCTTTTTTGGTGCTGATTAGCCAGCGTTCTATGGTCCTCATCGGCTTGTTGATTATCCTTGCGATGTCTGGACCCCTCATCTGAGCGTCAAAATAAAGAACAAGAAACCTTGTTTTAACATCGATTCCATATTTTTCACACATTCAAAACGCTGCTTAGAATGAGAAATGAGGAGATTATAAAACTGTGTGGAAATAAGTTTATGTCGTTCCAATTTTTCGGGCCGAGTCATCGAAAACAAACAACGAACTATTATATTTTAACAAGACCTGACTTATAACAAATTTGGATATAATCGCTCTGTGTCGTTGGGATTAAAATAGGAATGCATGCAGGCATGGAATAGATTAATAATTGATAGAAAATAGTGTCCGTCCAAATTATGCAAATTTACTCTGATAGTTGAGGTGGTTCATACACGATTTCATGCCCCGATTTTATGGACACTAAGACGACTGAAGTACTGCAGATTTGGGTAGAATTCTTTTACAATCTTGATTTTAGAGCGAACTCAATGCGTTTGAATTAAATTGCCCTTGAGGCTTCGCAACAATCACATCTTTACTGAACTTAGCAACACTGTTCTAATAATTTATGTTTTACACCTCATTTGAATATTAAAAAAAGAAAATATAAAAATATCATTTTTGTTAGTTTCGTGAGCAATATTGTCAAGCGTTTACTTTTCTATGGACCATTTTTAATAATAAGTCACAAATATATAATTTCCCTTAAATACGAAATTACTATAATGCAGAATATGGAAAGTCATCAGCTTAGTTATTCTTGAACATCCTCTCTTATATTATTCTTCTCTTCATCATGATCTTCTTCATAAAAAGGTGCTTCATCAGAATTCCCTTCTTGAAGCAAATTGGGAGCACCAAACTGTGGTAGTTGCATCAGATTATGCTGTGGTAGTTGCATCAGATTATACTGTGGTTGCATCAGACTATGCTGTTGTAGCTGCTGAATATAAGCACTCTGCTTCTGGAAATGTTGCAGGTTCTGAATCGACTTGGCATTAGGATCAATCTCTTTTTCAACTAGGTAGACTTCAATTTCTTTCACCAAGAATTGTGATGATCCTTCATTTAAGGAGTTTAGATTTGATGGATTCATGCCAAGCAAGAGGACTTGTGGCCCCAGCAGGTTGCCTTTTTCCCAGTAATAATTGAGCACTGAATAATTAAGATTAACATCACATTTATCACTAATAGTAAGGTCTTGAGATCCAAAGCAAGGACCCATTTGGGGACTGCTCATCAGTGTAGGGTACATCACCGGGTTGGTTACATATATCTTCTTTTTATCCAAGTTAAACAAAAACGAAAGGCTTTGGTTCTGTTTACTTTGAAATTGGAAAGGGTCGTGGAGATATCCTCCCATCTGTTGATGGCTGAATTCTCTCTCTGTATATGCACCGAACCTGCTGTCACTATTAGATTTTATAAGGACCAGCAACGGGCTTTGGTAGTCGCACAATTTATGGAAATCAGAAGCTCCATATCCGTCTCTTGAGCCTTGATAGAGTAATTTATAACGAACCTTACCACTGTTGCTAATTTCCTTTGAAATCAAGGCCTCTTCTTCCGAAGATGATAAAATCTTCGAGCCTGCTAATCGAGACTGCATAGAACTAAGTGGATGAGAGAGATCATTTATTTCAGAAAGTTGCTTAGAAAGCATTTCTGATGTCTTTTTGAGAGATTCGAGGGCTTTCTCTTCTTTGTGGCTAACATCAAATGAGGGAAACTCTCCGCTTAAAAAGGCTCTGAAATCTCTCACTTTTTCAAACAGATCTTCTTTCTTTTTTGTAATCTCAGATTCAATGTCCTTGGACTCTTTAGCTAGTTCTTTCCTTTGGTTGACTTGATCATTCAGAGCTTGAATGAAGAGTGCAAACTCACTCTCAGAAGCAAACTTGTTTGCTTTGGAAATAGCTTCATCCACACTTCCAAATGTGACTGGAAACCGTCCATTGAAGACGAACTCACTTTGATTTCTCAGAAGATTGAAATTTGTCTTGAGAAGCTGTAACTGACTGTCGAGGGTAGCGATTGCATCATTCTTCTTGCTGTCAATGGCTTTCAGTACCTCTTGTTTCAAGTTTTCATAGAACTTGATGATTTTGACCTTCTCTTCTTCAAGATGGGAGCTAAGTTTGACCAAGGACTCGGATTCGCTACTCAGAAATCCATTGATTTCATCTGGGAATCCTTCGGATTTAGCTGTAGTGATGGTGGTGGAAGTGAAATTTGGAAGTGATTTGTCTAATTCCAAGAACTGTTTGAGGTAATCATTGATCGGAAGCACTTTAAAGTGGGGTTTGATTTGGAGGAGACACTCAACACAGAAGAGCACCTTTGAGGCAGATGGGTCAAAGGTGGTTCTGACGAGAGGTTCATCCAGATGGATTTGGCAGGAAAATGATTTGAGTTTGGACTCCATTAGTGACCAGAATTATCAGAATTAATTATGAATCGATTATAAATTCAAGATCAAAAGGATTCTCTCCAACAAAATTGGCAGCATAAACCTGAATACTATTATAAAATATATTGCTCCTGAGTATAGTTTCCATCACAGTGTTTAATTTCTGAGGGATATTTCGCTGTGTGTTATTTATTTTGCGTTGCAGAGGATGTGATCAAAGACTCAATATTTCACAGCAGCTCTTCCAACGAATCGGCTGACCAATAATGCAAAAATTTTAAGTTCCTATGAATTCTATATTTTTTTTTTGGTTCTTTAATATTCACATTTTGTAGAACAGAAATGAATTCCACATCTAATGATATTTACCTACATTAGCCTCTGACTGAGCCATGTATCTCTTGGATGAGGTCTTCTTCTCTTAGTTGACTATCTCCAATTGTGTTAAATTGCTTATTATTGGATGCTCCTTTTCTTGACGACTTCCTTGGAGCTCACACAGCATTATAACAAAATGAATGTCCCCTGACCTCTAGACGGGAAGAGATTATGCAAAATTTTATCGTATTCAGATTCAAAAAAAAAGAAAAGAAAAAAGAGAGAATAGGAGCTTTAATCTTCAAATAACTTTAGATAATGTTGATATATCCGGAACGGTGGCTATAGTTGGACAGAAATATAAAAAAACTCCAGAGCTCAAATCTGCTCGATTCAGTCATTTAATCTATCAAAGTTACTAAAGAGCCAATATCCCGTAAAGTCTCAAGCCAATACCTTTTTCCTTCATTTATTTACAGTTGATTGTTAGAAAATATAGTTCTCAAGCTCTTTTGTGTGGAAATGGGGAGTGATAGAATTAAAATTGACAATACTGGATTTCATTTTTGCTAGTATGTTTTGTTCTTATCAGACAAACATTCAATTTACAAACAATGTTTGCATTCAGAAATAAGACGAGCACCTCACTGCTCATATGGTGTATTTCTAACGAACAACTCCATAAAACAGCTTCAAGGATTGACAAGGATTCCAACTCATAGAGCAAATAAAATTTCTTAAATCGCTTGCGCCTACAGGTGACATTGAAGAGTGCTAATTAGGAAACACAATTAGTCTACATGTCCAGAATAATGCATATTAAAATGTTCTCTATTTTTTGGAGGTTTTATCTCTTGAACAAGCAATCAAAGAAGCCCAGTAATCAGCAACAAATTTCAGTTAACTTTGATTGATCATACTAATACATTCAAAATTCGTTGCATTGATCAAGTTTAGGACGTTTGCTCAGTGAAATCATCATCCGAAAGACCAAAAAAGTTGCCGCAGCTCATTTCAAGTGCCTTCAATTAAAAACAAAAAAGGCCAATCTTTAGATCAAGGGAAAAAAGAAAATTTCACAGCTTTTTATCACATCCAAGAAGACACCTGCAGCGAAAATGCGAAAATTCATTTATGAGTGTTTCTTTCTAAATTATTGGACTCAATTAAGTTCTATCAGAAAAAATAAAATCGAATCCGACTGTGCTCTCATTAGCAGCACTCTTGTTGGAATCCTCTTTTCCGAGTAAATTTTAGCTTTTCGCCCTCATGACCATTTTTTTCGCCCTCAAAACCGGCCACTTTTGCACTCAAAGTTTCGCCCTCAATCCCATCACCCTTCCTATTATGATCATTTTACTGACAGATATGATCTATGGATCAGGCAGCGATAGCTTGCTTTAGGCCGCTGTAGCCCTTGTCATAGTCTCGATAGTCCTTACATTAGCCGCTGTTGCTATCGCCTTCTACACAACTCCAAAGTTTATGAACTTTGAAAACACTGTAAAAAGGAGGCTCCAAGCTTATCTAGACTCTCAGAATAAGCAACTACAAGTAGATCACAAAGGGAAATATCAATGGAGGATGCAAGAAAGATTTTTTTGGCTCGAACTTGAGTATCATAGTTCTCCGGCGGATAAGGAGCGTCCTAGAGGGCAGTCATATAAATCAAGTAATCCCTCTTTGACTTCATTGAAAGAAGTAGGAGATATTCAAATTGAGATGGGTGGGAAAGTTAAAACAAAATAAGAAATTTAATATAAAACAAACTCTATATTGAGACAAATATTGGCTGGTACTCAGTTTCATCTATATTTATATCTACATACTAACTAGTATGATAGGTGAATTCTTTTTCTCCAAGTAGTCAGCTATTCAGGTTGGACTATCGAAAATTTCACATGAAAATCTCTATCAGCAAGGAACGGTTTGCAAAGAAGTCCTCTCCTTTGAACCTGAGTCTTATCAAGTTGTTTTACACCAATAATTATCAAGTCAACAGGCCCACTAATTCATAATTATTGGCTAGATTGCAGTGTTATAGACTCAACAGAGTGGCATTTTAGCTGGCTTTATTTGATTTATACACCACCACATCACTGAGCAAGCAACCTCACATATATAAACGAAAACGCTTAATATACAATTTTAGGAAGAAAACTGAGATCCACAGACTCCCTCCGCTTTGAAATTCCTATAATATTTCGATACTGCGCAATCATCATAAACAGTTTTAGTCCTTTCGCCTTCTATAGAACAGCACATAGGCAGCGGCACTCACAATATCTTTCTCTGACGCTGGTGAGACTCTTGAATCATTGAACTCATACCACTTATCATCAAATACATTCTTCGCATAAGCCGTATAATGCCCGCTACCCAAACTTCCATAATGGTTCGCTACAGCATACAAATCGTAAATACAAGAGCCATTATCCTCAGAAAGCACAAACTTGGACAAATCCAGACCTTTTATCGGGAACTCAACAGTCACTCCTACCTTCTTTGAGCCACTAGAATAGTAGTACGATCCTATCGAATTGACTTTCGAAGTTTTAAACCGCTTCAAATGCGCAATAAAAATATCTGGTGTCTTCCATATCTCCATTTTTTTCGTTGCTTGCTTATGCTCTTTGCATTTATTACAGTACCAAGCGTTATCTTTATCAAGCCTTTCTTTTCTCGTAAACAGGTTCAAACAATCCTGCAGAGTCAAATTTTTCGGCCCTCTCTCATGTTGCGACGTGCTTTCATGCTCCCTGCAGCTATTCAGTCCCAGGTACTCGATTTTAGTCGCCTTTGTTATTTTTAACTCGAGAATGAAATCATCAAGGTCTATTCCTTCCTTTCGCACAAACTCAAAGAGCTTCACATCGTCCTTGGGGAGTTTTTTTGATTTCGCAGCCTTTCTCGACAGCCCGTCGCTTTGATCGTAGTTATAGTATATGTTATATGGCACCTCCGCTTCACCGGACTCGCCGAAAACTGCCTGGTATTCCTTCGCGATGTTCTCAAAAGAAGAGTCGGAAAAATCGATAGGATTCTCTTTTTGAGATTTGTTGAAGTGGTTGCTGATATGCCGACGCATTTTTGCAAAGACTTTCAAATGGACGTCTCTCAGAGTATGTTGGCCGTTGAAGGGGATCAATCGAGTGTAGGAGACGAGTTTCTCACCTTCATAAAAATTTTTTGGCTCAGCATAGATAAACACGCCTAGTAGCACGCTATCGGACTTCTCTCCTCTTGTTGCCAATTCGCTAATCTCATAGACGAAAGGAATGCCGACGTGCTCTTTGAAATAGAATGCGTCAGCTTTCTCGTTGGCTCTTTCTACAAGCTTATGTTCTTTAATAAAACCAATTGTGAGGGTCTCAGGGTCAGCTTTAGCTAAAGAGCCAATTTGTTCAAGGATTTCTTTGTAAGAGGTATTGTTTGGGACGTTAAGTGTGATTTTTTGAGGTGTAGTTCTAGGACTTTCAGGCACGTAGTAAATAAAAAATTTTGAATATTCCATCGTTGGAATTGGAAGCGAGAGGATCATGAAAGGGTCGAAAGTAATGGAGATCTGTTTGCAGTCAGGACAGTCTAATCTCGATTTGTATTGTCCGTGCATGAGCTCAAGAATCCGCGAAGAGTTCCTTTGAAGGTGATTCATCCAGCTTTCTTTCGCGACAACATCATCAGGTCGACCGTGAGATTCGACAGCCTTGACAGAAGGTTTGTCCTTAATGCGGTTGAGGTCTTCATGAAGCCCATCCAGAAGATACGAGAGGAGTTCTTGCGCATCCTGCTGCCCGTACCCGTGGAACTTTTAAATGAGTTAGGTCACTTTCGGTTATTAATTATTATTTATTGAGTACTTGAGAAGCAAATTTCCCAATGACCTTTTTAAAATTCCAAGGAGAATTGTAGGTTTGATTTCCATACCACATTTCTTTCAATAGTTCCGCGTATGCGACTGCCAGTCTCCCACCTGATCGTCCGGTAAACAGGGTAAGAATCAAGAAATCAAATGATGAATGCTGCGTACCTGTTCCTAACGGATTTTTCTCATTCAAATCTTCGATAAAGCGGTTCTCAAGAAAATATTCGGTGAGTTCGTACGTATTGCTCATGCACTGCAATGCAGAATTCATAAAGCAAGTATTCCCCAGATTCTGCAATCCGCAGATACCTCTCCGAGAGGAGGTTTTGTACTCTTGAGTGGAGCTTATGTTCAAATCACGAAAAATATCATTCTTCTCTGATCTAAGCCTGCTAGCAATGCTCTTGTTGCTGCCCGTCTTGGCCTGGTCTTCGAATATCCATTCTGGATGAATAAGGTGTTCAAACAAGACTGTATCCTCATCGCCGATTTCTGCATCCTATTGAGATAAAATCGTTCTGTCACCTGGACTCCTTCATTGAATTACCTCAATCAATGTATCCTCTGAAAGTACTTTTCCTTGCAATGGATTACTTTTATCTTGCGAAATCTCAGCCAGAACGGCTCTAAAATCACACATTGGATCTATTTTCCAAAGTCTAGACGTGATAGGTGCTCCCTTGCGGTCGGTTATTGGAAAGAAATCTTTATAGATGCGGTAGAGTTTGTCCTTAAGGTCCTTGACAGTTTTCTTCCGGCTGATATACACAACATCAAAATTTTTCACAGTTCGTGTCCGGACTTTTAATATTGGGTACATTACAACGTTTATCTAAACAATGGGAAAATATTAAAGCCGCTATCCTCTTATTTGAAGCTTACCTTCTGCAGCCAGACTTCTACACTGGGGGCCATGTCTCTTTCGGATTTAAAATAGGTATATCTCAGAATTTCAGGTCCTCCTCCGTAAATTTGCTGCAGATAATCCCATAGTCGCTGATCAACCATCAAATAATCCTTATCCTCTTCAAGGCCGATTTTGATAGGGTAGTTCGTGTACGCTTCCTCTGGTTTTGGATCAATGAGAGGGCTAATCTCATCGTCGATGATCGAGGCTTGTGAGATAGGACCAGGCGGAAGCACAGTTTCCTCCTCTTCCATAATATCTTCATTTACTTCCTTTTTGTCATTAGGGTCATAACTAACGTACTCCTTCCAATTAGACAACCATTCTCCAGAGATAAGGTAGACAGGTTCATTAGCTTTTTCAAGAATAGAAAGCTTTTTCAAAAGCTCGCCCACTTTTTCTGCTTCTGCTTTCTTTGCACGGTCGCTTTTAGTCTACTCATAACACATTCTGTGAAAAAATGAAGCCAAAACGAAAGGTTACTTTATACTGGTTTACAAGATTAGGGAGATCTTTGATAGTTTGCTGAACCAGCTTCACGTCTTCATCAGAAGGCCCAAAATTAGCGAGTAATAGGTTATATGCAGAGTTAAAATCGCTAGATATGCCTGATGTTTGCCCGTTTTCTAATTTTGCGAATGCTTTTTTCATGAGTAGATTGCCTTTGATTTTAAGTTGGGTTTCTTTATTGGCATCGAATATTTTCAGGCCTATTTCCGCAGCTTTCACTGCTTGGTCGAGATATTTCAAGTCTCGAAGTAAAGAAGTGAGTCGTTCGTGCGCTTTCACATTCTCCGGGTCAAGTTTAAGAATTTTGTTGATCAATAGGAGGGAGGTGAATTTATTGGTGGATGCAAATTGATCAGCTTGATGGAAGAACGCGTCGATTAACTCTCGCTTAGACTTAAAGTTTTCCATTTAGTAGGCAAACTGGTGTACGCAAGGGGGATATTCAAAATATGTGTTCAAAAAATAAAATATCAAATCAAAAATTAATCTCAAAAAAAGTGAGCTATTATAATGATTTCTGAGAGAAAGATAATAAGAGGAATAACATTCATAATAGAATAGCCTCTCGATCAGATTAACATGCAATTTATAGTTGCATAATATTATCTTGATATATCAATTGTATTTTGATGATGAAAATGAGGTCTGGGATATACTTCGCGTTTTATGGTCATGATGGAGTGTATCGATTAAGGCTTCAAGAGTCGAAAAGTTCTGTGGATAATTAACCAAAAAAATTCAATATGATGCAGCCATAAATGCACCTGAAAAAAGCCGGTGATAAAGTCGGATAGAGATATTCCTCATATCTGAGGTAAAAATTACTATAAATCTGACTTTAAAAACATGCAGGTACATTCTAATAGCTTAAATAATTGGCAGAATTATTAAGTTTATCATTTAAGGAATAAAACGCTTCGACCCAATATCAAAGAGGAATTTGAGATACTGACATTGTGGGGCCTCTCAAGATCCCAACAACATATAAAATCAAAATATTTAAAAAAGCAGAAAATAAAAGAAAAAGAAATTAAAATTGTGGGAATGCTCTTGAGGAGAGAATAACCAGGGCTGGGCTGTTTGAACGAATTGGATGCAAAAACTCGAGTTAAGAGTTTGAGGGTGAAAATTCTTGAAATGCTTATCACTTGAGTTATGAAACAAAACGTATCACTTCAGTTGGGACGTTGTCCTGATTTCCCAAAACTTTAACAATAACTCAGAATGTCAGTTCACTTTACAAAAAGTAGCCGATTTGCAAAAGAGGGTAAACCAATAATGGATTGAATATGCACTTGAGGAAAATTGCTAGATGTGCAAAAATCTTTCACAGTGATATTTTTGCCAATTACAAGGGAATAAATGAGTACTTGAACTACATAATTATTTCTACAATATTTATGTAATTTGATATTTCTAATGATCTATCTCAAATTCGAGTTGTCTTTATAACGGTAGTATTACACTTGTAATTTCTCATAGGCTAAATATGAGAAAAATTAAGTCTCTATTGCAAAAGTTAACTGCTATTTATTAGACGACGGGTTTATTTTAACAGATTTTTAATCAATTATCAATCTTTTTACAACTCTAAAGATTTTTCCATCACCGACTCCATGAGTTTAACTTCTACAGACCCAATCATTGTTGGGACGAGAACAGTCCTTCTCTTCACTGAAATCGAGAGACTTAACGCTCTTAACTACGAACTCCAGAACGAGCTCAACCGATGTCGTAATCTCTCCGGAGAATCTGAGAGGTTGTACTTACTTGAAGACCGCATAAGAATCCTCGAGGCAGAGAAGGAAAACTTGGAAAACCTGCTTGACTCATCAGCAAAAGACCAAGAATTTACAAGGTCCAAAGATACTAGGATTTTGGAACTGGAGCACTATATCAAAGAGCTAACTGACGACAACCAGAGACAGGTAGCCCTTCTTAACCAAGCGACAAGCGACATCGAAATGTGGAAAGGTCGCTACTATGAATTGGAAAAAACGAGATACAGCGCAGCTGATCTGCAAAAGCAAAACTCTCAGCTCCACTCAGAGCTTGAGAGAATGAAAAGATATCTTGATGATAAAGACCGAGAGATTGAAACCTACAAAAAGCGTTATTTTGAAGCCGATAAAGACGCAACTCTCGTGCATGAGACGAAAGACCGCATTTTCATCCTTGCAAATGAGATCGAGAGACTGAATGGCTTGCTGGAAGAGAGCCAGAAAGATGCAATTGAGTGGCGAGAAAAGTACATTGAGTTGGAAGGGAAAATTCCAATCATGGTGCATGAAAACGAGAGATTGAACCATGTGTTGGAGGAGCAATTGAAAGAGATTACGTATTGGAAGGAGAAAGGTGTTCAGTCTGAGAGGCTGGGGATGACGAACTTGGATCTTGAAGCGAGGACACGGAGATTAGAGGCGGATGCTGAGCGACTCCAAAGAACGATTGATGAGCGTTCGAAGGAAATTGAGGAATGGAAAAATCGGTGCTTTGAGTTGGATAAAAAAGCTAATCAGGCCGCTGAGGTAGCGAGGCAAAATGAAATGTTAGTGAATGAAATTGAGAGACTAAGCATGGCGTTAGAAGGAAAAATTACGGATGTGGAATATTTGCATAAACAAGCGAGAGACCTTGAACTTGAGAGAGCCAAAGCTCTAGAGTATGAAAAAAAGATTGGGTTGGTTGTTGAAGAAAATATTAAAGTAAATAATATTCTCGCTGACAGAATGCAAGAATTGGAAGGTATGAGATTGAAAAAGATCGAGCTTGAGAGAGAACTGATAGAAAAAGGACAGCTTGAAGGGAAAATAGAGATGCTTATAAAAGAAAATGAAAACGCAGGAAAAGCCCTATTCGAAAAAAGAAAAGAAGCAGACGACTTGAGGCAAACCCTGGTTACTCAAGAAGCGAAGCTCGCAGCAAAAACCAATGAAGTCGACAAACTTAACGCACAAATCGATAGTCTTCGTCGAGAGCTAGAATTATGGAAAAACCAGGTCGTAGACCTTGAAAAAGCGCGAGCTGAGCTTGCTGAGTGCAAACTGACTCTCAAGCAGAGTCAAGCCGAAGTTTTACGCTTGAGCAAGATGAATGAAGGATTCAAAAGTGATCTGGATGCGCATATCAAGAGGCAAATCGAGCTTGAAGTAGAAGTTGCACGTATTCCGGGATTAGAGGAGAAGATTGGAACCTTGGCCGTAGAGATAGAGAAATTATCTGATCTTTTGAAACTTAAAGACCAAGAGATCGAAAGAAAGAATAAAATCATCGCCGACCAAAGCATCAAGATCGAAGAGTCTTATCTGTATAAAGAGCGCTTGGACCTCTCTAAAAAAGAGCACGAGGCGCTTAATCAGCTTGTTCACTCTAAGTTAGAAGAGATCGAGAATTTAACAAAGAAGATAAGAGACTATGAGGCTGAAATACTTGCTGGAAAAGAAGCGGAAAACAAATTGGCGTTAGTCGCTCTGGATAATACAAAGCTCAATGAGTATCTTGCTGAAAGGCTAGCAGAATTAGAACTCTGGAAAAATAAATACGTGACACTTGAGAGTAAAAATCTGGAATATGAGAGAAATTTAGCCATGTCACAGCGAGAAAACGTTTCATTTAGTCAAGCGATCAAAGAGAAGCGCGAAGAGAATGAGGCGTTACGAAAGCAGGTGACTGAGCTTCAAAACAGGCTTGGAAGCGTGCATGCTTTGGAGCAAAAGATAGTACTTCTGACGGATGACAAAGAGCAATTGCAGAGACAGCTGAATGAGCGAACAAAGGAGGTACAGAATTGGAAATTGAAGAACCTCGATCTCGAAAAAAGCGAGCAATCAGTTGGCCAACTCCAAACTCGTATGACCTTGCTCATGAAAGACGTCGATCGTTTGCAACATTTGGTCACTGAAAAACAAAAAGAGATTGATTTCTACAAGGAAAGACTTGGCGGTCTTGAAATGAGCACAGGCGTAATCACCGAGCTCCAAACCAAGATCTTAGTTTTGCAAAGACAGCTCGATGAGGCTCGAGGCAAAGAGCCAATAGATTATCGAAGCCAGACTCTTGAAGAAAAAATCGCACTGCTATTGAGTGAAAATGACAATTTGAACACCATTTTAAAGGGCAAAATCCTTGAAGTAGAAGACTTGAAGTACAGGCTACAAGACCAGGCTGGATATAAAGGCAGTCCAACAAAATATGATGTTGGAAGGTCTTCAACCAATTATTTTGCCTCCAGTGACGGATATGGAGACATTTTGAAGCGGAGTCAGTTCTTAGACACGACTAAGAAGAATCTTTTTGATACAACGGAGCCTCAAATGCAGAAGGTACTGCAAGATAATAAAAGGCTCACTGAACTCATAAGTCAGAAGATAAAAGATTCTGAGGATTGGCGAAATAAATTTTTGAGTGAGAAATCGAATACTGAGATGAGTAAAGCAAAGCAGAAATTAATTGAAGATTTACAGGCGAGAGTGGCTGCTCTAACGTCTGAGAATCAACAGCTCAAAAATTCCACAATAGAGCCAAAAGCTGAGGGGCAGTAAATGATACTAGAGATAGTTCGTGTTTGTTTTGTTTCATTTTTCATTTCTTTGACAATCAATCATAACAAATATCATTAAATTCTTAACATGAAGAGGAATATAGAAGTTTGATTCGATATCAAGTGAGTTATCATAAAGAAGAGGAAGCTAGATGATAAATATTCCTTTCATTCCATACCACATGAATATAAAGAATGTGAAGTAGTGTAGCTCGATGCGGTGAAATGAACTTCGTCACCTTAGCAGCTCTTTGAATTTCTCATGCTCAACTGCCAACTGGCATGCTGCGTGCTGCATATAGGTACACTGTTTTTCACAGCTCCTAAAGTGAATAGCGTGCCGAGTTCTCCTCTACCTTCTTCTTCAGCCAGAGTTCAAAGTTGGAATTTAGGAAGTGATAATAGCCCAGTTTGTTCCCTTCGCTAAGTAAGATATGTACCATTTCCAGTCATTACTCTCGAATCTTGCTACTTTGATGCTGCTTTGGATTTTATGTACTAGAGCGGGAATTTCAGTCTGCCTATGTCAACACACAAATACGTATGCTCAACGTAAACATCCATGAGCCACTTGCTCGCATTGAGACTATCCAAAAATGGACAACGATTAAAAAGGAAAATAGGTTTGCGAAGAGAATGCATTTGAATTTAGATTTTATATCTTTTTTAACAGGGTCTATTTTGAAAAATTATCGACAGCGATTTTTTCTGGAGTAATTGTTCACTTAATTGATTCAAGACATGAACAATTTATTTTGAACCCATGACTTAAATGCAGAGACGACTAAAGTTTTCATCAGTAGTCTTAAAATGAAATTGTTCAGGCTAGCCAGTTTTGTTGTTTTTAGTCCACAATGGAACAATTCTATCATCATTTTGCTTATAACAATTAGAATAAGAGCACCAGGTAAGGTTCCAACTGCAGAATTCCAAAAAACCCATGAGAAATGCTGTCACTCATCAGAAGGAAAAAATAATAGGATATTTATTGTCAGAAATTCCAGGTAAATCACTTAAGGCTAGATGATAAGTTTGAAAGGTCTGAGGTAAATGTCGAGCATTGATGCTTTTTTGAAGTCAAAGTCGATTTGAACCTGAAGAATCATTTATTGTATTTATCATGAGAATCTTTAAATGAGATTGTGGGTTTTTTGTTTGATTTTTATAAATTCGTAACAGGCTTCTGTTTGAATCTGGCATTAGCAAAAATTTCTATTCTTGGGAGTCATAACTGGAAACAAATTATTTTAGAATCGAAGCAAAGGAGCAATTGAACCTTTCGTAATTCCCGCAAACTAACTCTGGTGAGTGAAATTATTAGGAAGAGGCGAGTGGGGAATTCATTTCTCATGGAGGCTATCAGCTCAGAAATTTAGATAATTTGATAATTCTGATTAAAAAAAAATTTCAGTCTCGCAAATAATTAAAAAAAAAAAATCTCCTCCGTAAAAATCGCTGCCTCAAGATTATTGAACTTTTAAATCCACAATTGGAAAAACGATGCGATATTTATTTGAGATCGAATCTCATATAATAATTAATAATCAAAAACCCTTCTAAGTTGATATCAACTCAAGAGTGATATGAACAAGAAGTCAGTCTTACCGACTTGCCAATCCCTATTTTCCCCCAAACTTATGCCAGAGAACCTTTCTCATGGCAAATTCTGGTGCCTAAACACCTCGCAAAAGGCCATAAAGGAATTTGGAAGCATTCAATGTAGCTCTGTGTTGCTTAAACGAGGGAAAACTTTCAAATTTTGGATTTCCCGCATGTATTATCTGGTTGGGAATACCTTGCTCTATACCAGCAAAAAGAAGAGCTCCGTTATTAAGGGTTACGTCGATTTAGAATATGTAAAATGCCAATTCAAACGAGCTCGTTCTGGAAAAAAATCCAGTATACTTCTTCAACATAATGGAATCACAATCGAACTCTGCACTAGCAAACTCGACGTCTTCAACATGTGGGAAGAATACCTCAGACCAAGGGTGATCTTGACTGATTACAAAGAAAAATATCAATTTGGAGAGCAAATTGGATCAGGAAGCACCTCAAAGGTCTACCGTGTCAGCCACAACGAACACATCGGCTCAAAATTCGCTGCAAAAGTCATACCTACAAAGCATTTAGAGCAAGACAGAAAGAGCTTCATTGTAGATGAAATAAAGCACCTGCGCTCACTCTGCCATCCGAATATTATGAAACTTTACGAGGTCCACGAGTCTCAAGAGGAAGTTTGCCTTATCTTGGAGCTGATCGAAGGTGGCGGGCTTTTCAAACAACAACTCAAAGGCCAACAAAAATACTCTGAGGAGGAAAGCGCACTCATTCTGAGGAAACTACTTCAAACTTTAGCCTACATGCAAAGCAAAGGAATCACTCATCGTGATATTAAACCTGAAAACGTTATGTTTAAGGACCCAAACGATTTATCTTCTTTAGTGATCATCGATTTTGGTCTTGCATGCACTCGAGGATCTGATAACTACTTCAAAGTGTGCGGTACACCTGGGTATATGGCCCCTGAAATTCTGAACCAGGTATATCATCTTCCTTTCGAGATGATCGATGTGTTTTCGCTTGGATGTGTCTTCTTTGAGATGCTGACTCAGCGACCTCTCTTCTACGCAAAGACCAAAAAAGACACCTTAAAACTGAATATGGAGTGCTCTATTGATTGCACTGCGCCAGAATGGAGCCAGGTTTCTACTTTTGCGAAGAACTTATTGGAAATGATGCTTGAAAAGAATCCAACTAAGCGAATTACTGTGAAGGAGGCTCTGGATAGCCAGCTCTTCGCTTCCCATGTTGTCAAGAGTTCTAATTTCACAGCCGTAGAAAGCGAGCGTGATGAGACTCCTCGCACATGTGACCGCTCAGTAGAGGTTGTTTTTATTTCTTCTAAAATGTAAATCTCTACTGGTTGCAAAATATTAATTTAGTGGTATATATCTTTCTATATGGCAAGTATTAATTGACTTGCTAGCTTCTCTCATTGGCAAAATGTACAATGGTTTGTGTTTCGAAATGCAGAAATCATTTTTTGCAAGAGGTACTAAATATTAATAAAATTATCTTTCTTTAAATATCTGAGCAATAACCCTAATTAAAGCAGTGTTTGATTAGATGGAAATTTTATTAGATGAACAGAGGCTCAAAAAAAGCTGATTTCATTATCAGTATCGAATGCATGATGTTAGGGTATGTATGCAAATCTTTTCATAAATAACACTGGGACTGTTTGAAAACGATTTTTATGATTCATCAGAGATTAGCAATCGTTATAGGGACAGTCGAACTCTTCTGCTCATATTTAAGGTAGTACTACAAACGTGCATTAGAACCAGCTACACGGTGAATACTTCAAATTATTGGTGTTGAATGTGTTTGAAACGCTTGGGGAAAACTATCATTTCATATTTGAAGAGACGAAGCCAACAATCAAAGTGATTTTTTTCATACATCACTTCAGAGACTTCATTTGAACGATAGAGGGTATAAAATATCATCCACGAAAGTAAAATCAGTTGGGTTGATGTAGTTTATTTGGAAAAAAGAAAAATAGAGTTCTGAAAGAAGAAAGCATTTTCAAGCATTGGAAATTAATTTCTTAATATTCTGCAACAATCCAACCGAACAACAGCTTCACGAAACTGCTAATTTATCAGCACAAAAACAAGAGTCATGATTATCATGAGAAAATAATTGATAGATAGACAAAGACCAAATGAAGAATCCATTAGCACTCCTAACCACAAATTACTTCCACTGCCATCATCCCCTAAGATCAAAGTGTACACTCTCGAGGAAGAGTCAACGACATATTGAACTGTTGTTGCATCCACCGCAATCTCAACCTCACTCCCATTCGCTGTATTATTTGGATGATAGAGCTGATAACGATAACTTGTTACTCCACTTTGATAGCTTTCAGAGAATGCCATTAAAATCCCATCAAAATACCCCAAACAACTATCAACACTGTAACTCACAGCAAGATCCGGAGTAAGGTTAACTGAAGTCAAGTTGATAGCCTCATCCGAATTTGAAAATCTTCCAAATACCGTATAATTGGTGATACCGCTCTCGTTCGCGGTACTCGCAAGCACAAGTGCCCCATAAAAATTCTTCGCAGAAAACACGAGCGACGGTTGATAAATATTCCCGGCTGCCGTATTGTCTTGATATAAAACTGTTGCTTCATCTGAACCAAAACTGCCGACGCTCATCCGAGCTGCCATGACCGATAAATCATTCGTTCTCTTCCAAATGCAATATGCAGTATTAGAGTTATAAGCAGGGGTGCATTTCGCATCTTGCTGCGAGCCTGTAGGGATACTTCCGCTGAGTTGAGCTATGTTAGTGATGGATAGATCTTCTAATCTCAAGCCTTGCACGAGAACGTTTCTACCGTTGGTGAGGTCTGATTGGAGGTAAACAATGTTAATCTGCTCATTTTGGTACCAAAGCTGCTGAGGAATGAAGGATATCAAAGAGTCATCGTTGTCTGTGAGTTGCGTAGTTTGATATGTTGTCCCATTGAGGAGCATTGTATGCAGAAATACTTGCTTTACTGTAGTCGTAGTTGAGTTTGCCTTGACGGTCGCGAAGGCAAGGTAGCCGTCGCTTGTAGAAGCGAAAATTGGATCCGTATCGGACTGGAAAGTTTCTGAGATTGTTGTATCGACTTCGTTCGCGATTAGAGTAGTTGAGTTGATGGTTCTGATGATAAGCTGGTATGTGTTAACGTTATCGACCACAGTTTGGGTGTATCCGACAATAGCAAGATTTCCATTAGATCCAGCAAATAATCGACCCGAGTTGATAGCCGTTTCACTTGGTAGGGAGATCTCAACTGGAGTAAGATAGAACTGGTCGCTCTGAATGGTGAAGGCAGCGAAGCATCCTCCCAGCAGAAGCAGAATGGAGAATAGTATTAGTTTCAAATCTTGCATGACTTAATTTATTCTGTTTGTTTATTCGTTTCAGAACTTTGCTCGAATTTTAGAGTATATTTGCTTAATCAAGCAATTCCACTTTTTGTACCCGGAACAAATAAAAGGCGGGTTTGAGGCTCAAAAGAACAGTATATGATTTCCATTTCACAAATTATCTCTTAACTATGGGTGGCTCGGTCTTCTCGAGAAGAGACAACTGAATTTTGAAGTTTTGTTGCGGATAACAATTGCTTCCGTTCAATACTAAATCATCCAGTTTCAAGTGTCAACATAGTTTCCGCAAATCAATTTCTAAGCAGGCTCGATTTTGTTAGTGATGAGCTCTTCAATTCGTCTCTGGGGGGATAGTTAAATTCTTTATTAGGAGTCAGAATAGCTTGCACTCATTACCAATGACGAGATCATTTGATTTCAATCTTTGGAATTACAATGAGAGACAATTTGCCTGGAATTTCTCATGACAATTACTTTTACTTAGTTCACATTTGAAGTAAATTTGATTCATCGGGGCAAATTAACCGTGTCATGTAATACTCGGGCTAAATTCTCAATTGTTAGTGACACCAACTATATGAGTCCTTTCCGATTTTAGTTTTTTTTATCCACGAAATACTGCTATCAATATAGCCAGCAATTTGAATTTTAGAGATGCTAAAATGTGCCAGTTATCATAGTTCTATGAACTAAATAAATTTTAATTTTTGATCAGTCAACCCTATTTGAGTGTTTAACAGGAAAAAGAGTCTCTCAATAAAAAATCTTTTTGTAACAAATCAGACTCACATAACTCACTTCAATAATGCAATCCCCTCGAAATAAAGGTAACATGCCCATACTCTT
>ENA-UOTZ01001008-UOTZ01001008.1-compost-metagenome-genome-assembly--contig:-NODE-1008-length-21430-cov-7.208027_pt1 | contig 21430 bp, 10 predicted proteins | sample MGYA00238144_ERZ746983 | MGnify/ENA primary metagenome ERZ746983 (study PRJEB28759, sample SAMN06268863) | compost metagenome | isolation source: single cell | place: USA: California, Emeryville, Joint... | reverse complement strand
CAAAATCTTCAGAAGCTGATGGGGGACGATCTCAAACATTCCCTTCTTGAACTCTTTTAAAGGCTCGTCGATTTCTTGGACCAGTTTAGAATATGCAAGGCTCTTTACAAATTCTTTTTTATTTGCATCACTGATTTCTTTAGTGCTGCCATCAGGCGTTATGTTAATGGTGTAGTATTTCCCAAATGCCTCAACTTCATAGGCGTAATCTTGTCCGAGTACACCCTCAACACTATTCTCAAGCATCCATTGGAGCGATCTGTAGAGTTCTGTATCAATATCGTTGAGATCGGAGGCTGAAACATCAACATCTAAAGGGAATATATAAAATATCAGTTTTCAAATCAAGGGATTCAAATTCCACCTAAAATAAGTTTCAAGAAGGGTTTTGTGAATGACACGTTGAGAGTTATGGCGTTAGCTACGCTCTAAGTAACAGAGATAAGTAAGGTTTTGTAAATGGGAGAGTTATTGATTACATAGCCGATCAACCGACCTGCCAATCTGAAATACTTCAAATAGTTCGGGACGATATATGCCAGAGGACTCGGCTGGATTGAAATTTTATTTGGAGCGACCTGGAACAGACCAAATTTGGGATCCACCAATTTTGAAATCACTTCGTTTAACCATTCATTCGTCAGCCCGCCTATGTGAAAAAAGAAATTACTCAATCAATTAGCGTTTCATGAGATAATACCAAGATCTTGTCCTACTTCGTTTTGATATTCAATATTGAACTTTAGTTCATGATTGATTTCTTTTTCTGGGATGGCCTCGAAGTTATTTAGCGTATCTTCAAGAATATGCTCTCTTCTTATTATAAACTCTAATTTATGTGAAAAAATCGATATAACCCTGAAAAACACTCATTTATTACTTCTTGCTCCAGGTTCAGCTGCCGCTGCTTGAATATTAAAGATCTCATTAAGTAGAGTTTTCTTCTTTAGGGCGGCTCTGCAGTTATCATGATAAGATCAACTAATAAATCATATGAAAATTTACTGAATCATTTGTTTTTTTGTAGTGAAAGTGAAGAGCCAAGGCGCGATAAAGATAGGATCAATCGCGTTGGATTCAAGAGCACCAACGTCATGAGTAAACATCTCAGCAATCAGAGATTTTCCAACTGTAGATAAGGTTGTAAAGGCTTGGTCTATCTTCATCGCTTCCGCTTCCTTTTTCTCTTCGATGGTCATCTGATTGATCCGCTCTGGACTTTTCTCTTCCTCAACCTCTTCCGTTTGGGTCTTTAGCCGATGGAACACTGGGATCTCTAACTCCTCTACGTCGAGGGGACTCTTCTCACCTGATTGAAAATTCTTCAATTTGTTCTTGAAAATAGCGCTCTTGTTGTTTAAGTCGAAGACTTGAATAATAAATCCGAATATTCCTCTTAGCGACGCATACCGCTTGTTCTGTATATTTTGATTTCCAAGCGTTTTGAAAAAGGCTGAGTCAAGGACTGTGAGCTCTTTGCGCAATTCAGCGTAATAAAGAAGCGTCTCATTGCACCATTTATAAAGATTTACGATAATAGGATGCGCCATAATTTGCTTCAGCTCGATCTCAATGTCATTTAACGTGCTCAGCGAAAATTCTTTTCGGCTTTGCATTTGTTTGATTAGAGACACTAGGCCAGCCGTGATGCTCTTCAAATAAGCTGAGGCATGATCGATATAGAACAGAGAGACTGATATGCTCACTACGAAATCTTCTTCTTTTCTAAATATTTGCAAATTATCAAAGAACCCCATAATAAGACCCTTCGAGCGTTTCTTTGCGAGCACCATTAGCTGTTCAAGACTCGCTTTGCTGTGGATAAAAAGACTTATTACTTTGAAGAGTTCTTCATGGAAAATCTTCAAGAAACTGTTATTCTTCAGCGCAAACAGCAGCAGAGACGGGTTGTTTCCTATGTGTTTCATATTCTGGCTAATGACGTGAGAAATCTGGAACGAAAACTTGAATTTGGTCTTATCATATAATAAATCTTGGGAGCTCACGGCTTTGAATTGCTCAGAAAACAAATGAGCTTTATTTTGAAGGCCCAAGCAAACTTTGATGAAAATTTCTCCGCATTTCTCATTTGATAATGGCGTTACTTGAGAAGCTTTTAAAAACTTGACCAATTCAAACAAATAGAGCTTTATTTCAGCTGTGCTTTGGTCGTTAGTCTCACTTTTGTAAGGCAAAGGAGAGCAGACGTCCTCCGAACTTTTCACGATCCTTCCAAAGTCATTTGTAAGGAAGAGCTGGGTTTTCAGCGATCTCGCAATACAAAGTAGGAATTGCAGCAAATATTCAAAAGTTTGAGCCTCTTTGCTGTCGACGCAGCTCAGCATCTTGGATCTGCTGCGATATTTCCTCCATTCTTTATTTTCAATGAGTTTGAGCATAGAGAACACGGCATCAAGAACCTGGATCAGGTTGATTGGCTGCACACAGAGATCTAGCAAAATTTCAAAGAAATAGTAAGGCTCTTTAGAATGAGGCGCTAGAGCTTGTAGGTAACAGCCGGTGATGAGCAAATTCTCAATGTTTTTAGAGCTCAGTTTGATGATATTATCCTCAGCAATAGAAGCCGCATTCGATCTCCGCGCACATTCAGTGCGGTTGAGATAATAGATCATTTCATCATAGTTCTCGCATTTTTTCTCGAGTTGGTCATAGATGTGCCTGTAGTTTGATTTAAATCGCTTGTTCAAAAGGGATTTATAGAGTTTGGGTTTATAGTCGATTTCGGGATCTGTAGATGCATCATTGTTTTGCAGCATTAGTTGCGCTGTTTTTGCAATAGATTCTAAAGCAGGACGCAAATATTTATCTTCATTCTCTTTCTCGTGTTGCAGAGAATGAAGGCTATGTGAAGGAACGTTGGTATTCTCCACCTGCAACACGCTATGGAGATTTTGCTCTTTAATTTTCTGCTTAATTGCTATTGACAAGCCTCTGAAGTGTGGATTCAAAAGGCAGTGATACTCGTCGCCTATCAGAGCTAGAGCTGCAATAAGTTGCTTCACGGGGAGGTGTTCAATAAACTCGTTAAGTTTTGGTTCAGGTCCCATCTTCGTCATCAGGTGTGTATCAAATCTGCCTTTAGAAAGGAGCTTTTGGAATCGATCGCACATGGAATATTCGAGCATTTTTGTCAGTTTTGTATTTACTTTCTGAACAGCTTCCTTGAGCCCTTTTGACAGGTTGGATTTAAAGAAAGTATGTAAACTAAACTCCTTAGCCGTGCTCGAGAGCAGTTCTTCTTTGATATTACGGTTCTGCTGCTCCTTCGAATCGATTTCTACCATGTTCAAATTCTCTTTGATATAATCTTGAAAAACACAGATTTAGAATCGGAACAAAGCATTAGGGAATTACCAATAGGGTTATGCTTTCCTTGATCTTGATTGAACTTGAGCCCGTATAACTGGCAGATAATTTCCTGGAACCTGTAATATATAAGATAATGTAAGCACATACTCTAATTAAATTGAGCTGTTATTACTTTATATTATCGGACTTTTTATTGGTAGTATCAGTGTAGAGGTTTCCGTCCTTTCCGAAATTGAGGACAGCATTAAGTTCTTCAGTGAATTCCTGTTGACGGCTGCACATTTTAATGTGTTGCAAATCTTCTCCCAGATTTTGTTCGAACAAATTCGGCAGATTTACGGTTGGTTTCTTGGCTGTATTTGTTATTAACAGAATATTTTGATTTATTAGCGGCGTTCTGATTTTTCCCTCGGATGAAACGCTACGCGGAGACGAAATGTGCTTGCCTTCGATAAAGTGACAAAAATCGATATTTGAGCTGAAGACTTGCTTCGACATCGTTTCCAAATCCTCGCTGTATTGATGTAAGAATTTGCTATAGTCTTCTCCGAAGAAGAACCTTTGGACAGCAAGCAAGGAGCTATCTTGTACAATAGTATAGATATTATGCACTAATTTAAGGAAAATTTTATTGGCCTTTTGTTTATCGTAAACAGTCGCAATTTTCTCCCATACACTAAAAATTGTATCCAGCAGCTCATTTATTTTCTTTGACAAGTAGCCCGTTTGCTCCTTGGTCCGGTACTCTATATTCTTGAAAATCGATTGCAGCCTCAGAGCGTAAGCTTCAAGTTGCGCAATGGTAGAGGAGTCAGAGAGGCCCGTGAAGGCTTGCAGACTCTGATTCAGCGAATCGAATATTAGAGTTCCAAGCTCACTTGCAAAATACCAGTCGCTGGTAACAATGGCGTCTTTGCTCTTCACTAAAAAGCTTGCTTGATGATAGCTACAGAGAGACTCGAGAAAATTGTCAGCGACGAATGTCGGAACTAACGGCAAAATTGATGTTGTGAGCAAAGTTGCAAGATCTACAGTGACATCTTTAAATGCGGCTGGGTCTCTTGGATTAGTGAACAATAGAGTCGAGTAGACCTTGGTCGAGAGGAGATTAAGCGCAAATTTGGGGTTTCCCTTGATGAGCTCGGTAATTAGTCTTATCATTTGGACCAGCTTGTTTAAATAAACAAGGTCAGGACTCGCTTCTGCATCAACTTTCGTAAAATTCAAGAGATTGTTGCCTAAACAAATTTGATTGTATAAATTTTGGATGTGATCCGCAATGATGTGACAGATTCCGATGGATTCAGTTTCTGAGGCTTCTTGTGATACTACTATGAGTTCTTATCATGAAGTTTTGATAAATTAGATAGGCGAAAATAGTTATAAACAGTTACTTGAACCCTGCCGAGAAGCCAGAGTTACCTTCATAAGGTCAAATTGGGTTAGTGAAGTAGATTTAGAAAAGTTTTCGGAGGGTACAAGTTCATATCTGTCGGTTAGAATGCTTGAGAGTATTTCTTCTGTCAAGATTCCAATATCAAACAGTTTGAGGAGATAGCTATCCGATAATATTGAATAAAGGTTATTGTATTTGAAGACTTTTGCGTCGATAATTTGCTCTAACGAAAGTTGTAGGGAGTGATTATTTTTCAAAATTGCTGCGATGATATAAATAATACAATGATCTTCTCCAGTGCCCTGTAGTTCCAAGAGATCATATTCCTTGAACAGCGTTTCAAATTTAAAATCGAATCCATGCTCAAGTGCCAAGACCGTGAATATAGAAAGAATTTTGAGGACGACTGCTGTCGATTGTTGAACCGAGTCTAGAGACTCCCCTTTTTTGATTTTGTCAAGAATAACTGTCTTATAGTATTGCAAAGCTAGATCGAGCAGCGTTTTTAACTCTTTGTTATATTTCTGCGTGAAAAACTGATCTTTCGACATCGTTTTGATCGCGTTAATGGACTCATTCAATACCACCAAGATGAGATTGTGACCAAAGGACTCTAAAGCTCGATCTTTTGAAAACGCATTGAACGAGAGCATTCTAATTGCTAAAGTCAAGCTTTCAGCCCAAAATCCTATTTTGATTTCAGTTTCTTTGACTCTCGCAGCTAATTCAAACCAATACTGAAGTTTTTGTTGTAATTCGTTCAGCTCATTGGGTTTAAAGGAGTCAGCTTCTAAGCATGATTGCAAAAATTTGCAGCCTTCTTTGAGTTCTAGTTCCCAAGCACTATAAATGTTATCATCCTTCAACAAATCAGCGATCAGAACAAGCGCCTGACAGAAATTTGCTCTTTGCTCTTTTGCTAAATAAATTAGGTTCTGACTGTTTGGAGTAAATTCCTCTTTGATAAACTGTCTGAGATTGGAAGCCAAAAAGTTCTTCGAGATGCTTGCCAAAAACTCGAGATTTTTCTCCGATGTGCTCTTTTTTGCCTGGATTTTCATCTCTTCGGTGCCATTCAGTAGTGGAACGAAAGTTTTCTGAAGAAACTGTATACTTAATTCGCTCCAAAGTGCAAAAAGCTTCTGGACGACAATAGCACTTTCGCTATTACCATCATTATTTTCAGCTGGCTTGAAAACGAGTGAAAGACAACTTGAAATAAATATGAGCACATTCTCAACATAAGACTGCCAGTGTTTTTCTAACTCCGGAGATTTTTCGAGTTCCACGTGACTTATCGAGCTCAAGTCACTAATATTGGCTTTCAGAAGGAGCTTTAAAACTCCTTTTATGATGCTCTTCTGAATCACCTGGAGCACAATACGATTTAAGTTTATTTCTGAGTCTGCATTGCGATACAGCTTCAGCAGCACTGAAATCGTATCATTAAGGTACCTCAAACAACGATATTTTCCAAAGAGAGTAATAAGTTCGGATTGGTCTGCAGATTCAAGGACCAAAATTTCAAAAACCAGCATATCAGTTTGGATCGAAACAAGGTCTGTTGGACTTTCAAGAGCTTGTATTTTTAGGAATTTAGAGGTCCTTCCTTTCCATAGATCGAAATAGGGTTTCAACGCTGAGGTGTCTCCAAATCTCGACTTAACAATAATAAACCGGAGCAAATATTGAGTGAATGATTTGACATGGTTTCTCACCTCTTCAATCGGATCATTCTCAATGAATAAATTCTGGATTTTTGCGTTGATTTCGTCCAAAAGAGCAATATATTTGGGTAGCACTGTGAGCAAATCGAGTTTGTGTTCATAAAATCTGATAAAGTCTTCTGAAGTACAGCAAAGAGCAATCTCTGAAACTTTTTCTAGACTGAGTGAATGCTTGACTGTCTCGCAGAATGCGAAGAACGCGAAAAACCTCAAGTATGATTCATACGCGTCGCTTGCAGTTGATTTATTTGCTTCTATCCAGTGATACAGTGAAGAAGTAAAATCAATCGAATTTGATTTCGGATCAATGCGCAAATTAGTAAAGCAGCTGATAATAACATCTGCCTGCAGCGACTCTAGCTTACTGTTTTGGTAGATTTTCCAAAGAAAGTCAAATTTCTCTTGATTTGAACAGTATCGAAACAGCGTACTCAGAGATTCAAAAGCCATTTTTCTGACCAAGAACAGAGGCAGTCTCAAGATATAATCCCAAGCTAGCGCTGTGTGTTGCTGTACACTGTGGGCTATCATATCGCCTTTATTCTCAGGCCAAGATTTAGCAGTATCTATTGCCCGCTTGAGGAGTAGTAAATAGCAATCCTTGAAGAAGCAGTTGTAGAATAGCTTGCTAAACAGCAACCTAGTATTTCCGAGCTCTTGAACGCAGTACTTATAGTCTATAGCAAGGTTGACGTCCAATCCTTCAGCAGCATTCTGCACAGCTCCTAGCAGTCCAGTAACGAGCTTATTTCTACTCTCAGGGTTCGGAATTTCCATGAATATAGCTAAAACCGTAGAAATATTCAAAAAATATTCAAATACTGCTCCGTTAGAAGCACTCAGACTCCATATCTTCGCAGGCGCGAGCGTACTACTCGTACTTTCAGTCAGAAACCCGTTCTCTAGCATAATATCTCGAACTACAGAGGATTCTTGAGATAATTTTGTTGCTAGCGGCAAAGTAACGAGACTTGGTGTTGAAAGTTTCAGGAAAGTCGCCATGTTTTTCACAGGGAAAGTGATTTTAGCTTTGAGATTGATATTTCCTGGACTTTGAAAATTAAAACAAATGTGTGCAAATGCAAGAGTGAAATGGAGCTTTATCGCTCTTTTCTGTTCTTCAAACACTTGTGGTGAAGATAATTCAGGCATAAACACTCCTTTGATAATTTCTTCTCTCACTTCCGCGGCGGGCAGCGAGGATAGGACCAAAAGGAAAGAACCAATTGCATTTGTAACAGCTTGATCATATTCACTCTCGAGATTGGTTGACGGGCTTTTACTCGTAATCAAGCGGAAGAATAGTTTGGAATATTGCTGGACAAGCTCAACCAATGCGAGTTTTGGAAGCGTATGGAGCACAAAAGGATAGTTGCTGAGAAATTGAGCAAATAATTTAAGCAATTGAGGATACTCGAATAGGTAGTCTTGTATCATATTTATATTTTTGGTGAAAAAGAGAACCAAGGAATTGGCAATTGAAGTCAATTTGCTCCTGCCTTTCTTGTCGACACTCATCAGAAATTTATTTGGAGCGGCGAAAATTTCCAACGCTGAGGTCAGAAGCGAGAAATTGTATCTCACACCTGTTTTTTCAATGTTTACTTGATCTTTAATTGTATTCTGGGACAAATAATAGTATTTTTTTAGTTGGTCTAAAAGTTGCTCAATCAATTCCTCAATTCCTGGCTTGTTCGAGTCTCCTGCTCCGGCCCTCTGAGCACCTGCACCACAAATAATAAATTTCCCTAAGAAGCTTTTCTTTGGAGGCTCTTTGTACATCCGAAATAGTTCTAACTCGAGCACTGTGAGTGGGTCTTGATCCAAAATGATGACTTTATAATGGAATGGATTAAGGATGACTCCGGTTAAATACAACAGCAGCTTTCCAGCGAAGAGATTTGTTGCTGAAGACAAACTACCATTTTCTGCTAAATCATCTGGGGTCAAACTCTTCAACCCTCTGGTTAGAGCATTGACGTCGTAAACGTTTGTCCACGAAACAGATAAATCCACCTTCAATTTTGAGCAGAATTCACCTATGAAATCTTTGTTCACGTCGCCTTGTATCAGGATAGCAGCTAGGACGCGAAGAGAGTTAATTATGGAGAAAAAGAAGAATGAAAGATATACATTTAATAGCCAGAGCTGCGTAGACGTAGACGTTTCTTGCAAATGAAAATAGGCTATCATTGCTCAGAAGTTCCATGAAACTCATGATTCCCATGACAAAATACTTTTGCCTTTGTCGTTGAGGCAAGACTTGTAGAAACTCGTGTTTTGAAAATACGGGCAGATTCAGCAGTTTATCTGTCGCAAGGATAGGTCGAATTCCTTCTCTGCTGGCTTTCAGGTTTGCGAGAGCGTCAATGAGTTCAGTTGCTAGGCTTTTGAAGCCAGGAGCTGCAATTTTGAGAGTTGAATTGATTAAGTCTGTCAATTCCGCCCTGTTTTTCCAATTTTTCATTTGAGAACCAATTGATTGAAGATTGTTGGCCTGAGTTTCAAGCAGCCCAAAAATAGGCAGTAAAAACACAAATAAATTCTCCATATTCTTTCTGAAATCCAAGTAATGTATATCTCCATGTTCATTTGATATCAGGAGTTTGCACGTGAGATTCAGGAGTGCGAAAACGTAATCTAGATCAATGCAATGCTCTAAAAATCTTGTAAATTGACTATGCAAAGTGTAGATGCTCCAGATTTCGATTTCCCCTGCTAATTTACATAACAAATCAATTATCCTAAGAAGAAAGCTCTTGAGTGCCGTAGTATCTCCTTTTGATTGATTTTCGTGTGATTCCAATGCTTCAAGTCGACGTGAAATTATTTTGGCGATTATTTCGAAAGAATCCTCAAATCTGAGAAGATCATCGTGCTTGAGCGAGCTGTCGATGTTGTTGATTGAGCGAAGTGCTGTTTTCTGAAATTGTGTTTTGTGAATGCAGCTAAGAGTTAGTGTCTCAAACTTCGCGAGAAATTCATCTTCGCTAAAAGCGTTATTTCGCCATCTCGCATCTAATTCAATCAGTTCTTGATCCTTGATAAGAAGAATAAGTGAGTTAAGACGAGGACATAAGTGTTTACCAAAACATGTTCTTGGAGATACTTTCTTGCATTGTTTTCTTCTGTGGATTTTTTCATCTAAATTAGTAGATATTTAATATCTGTTATCTATATTTGCGTGAGATTAATTAGCTTTTTTTATTTGTAATCAAAAGTTTCAACAAAACTAAATTGAGGTTATAGATGATTTACATGGTTTTTTCCTTACTTGAGCTTAAGTATGAGTTCTCATCCTTTCAATTGAAGGACGATAGATTAGTACTCTTCAATTTGTTTTTTTCCATTCTCTAGGTATTATTTTCGGAAATGATGTACTGAAAGAAAGAAAATGTAAAATACGGATTGGATAACTCACTGATATTTATATTCTGTAAATTTGTCATGTTGCTGATTGAATTCCTTTAAACCTTTTCATGATATAGCAAAAAATCGCTGTCTGCGAGGGTGTTTTTCGGGTAACATTTTATCAGGACGTTTCTGTTATTAACTCAATGGAAAATTTTAGCTTACCTTTTGGAGCATTTATTTTATTCTAATGCCAGACGGATACAAGAGTTGAATGTTTTCGAGCAATGAGTGGTGCTATTTACTTTGTTGAACATTGAATAATGTAATTAAACAATGTGCTTCATAAAATTGTCCATGAATAACCTCACTCTGAGCTATTAATCAAAAATTTGATTCTATTAGCTGATAGTTTAGTTGCACTGAGGCAGCTTATTAACGAAAATATTCCGACTGAGACAAGAAGCCAAAAAAGAGGATATTAAGGCTGTCAAACATTGTAACGTTTTACAAAATTTATGCCACAATAGCTTGCGTATTAGAATAACAATCACTTGCACTAAAGGAGGACCATCCATTTGTCAATCAAATTGAGACTCACTAATGTGATTGCCTTTTGTTATATCCATAATTATCATGCAAGTAAATATTTCCAAATGACTTTTGAACTGATTCGATTGAAGCATATGAGCATCAAATTTCCTAGGGACTTTTCTACTTAATCCCTTAGGTTTCTCATGTATTTGGTTCTTTTGATTTTGCAAAATACATTGAATTAATAAATGAGTCTAAAGAAAGTTGCCAAAGTTTTGCCGCCTTAAAATTAATAATCAGAGAGTCTAAATACCCTGTCGCAAATTAAAGCTTCCAATTCTTAAGCCACAGAGCCTTCTCATTTCTCCATATTCAATTTTGAAGTAACTGACACAAAATTATTTTTTGATGAGTCAACCGTCTTGATGAATGATTCTCTACTGAGCCTAAGCAGTTTAATCGATAATTTTATCCGCTTCAAATAATATCTATTTGCATGCAAATCAGCTTAAGTTAGCTTTATATAATCTGATTCTAATCAAATCACCCCTAAGATTGATATGGCAACCGCAAAGAAACCTTTGCCAGAAGTTGATACCTCATGGATGAAAGAGAAAATGGACATCTGGATTTCTCTTCCTGACGCTGAAAAGAGCGGCATCTGCTACAAACGTGGTGCAATTCTTAAGGTCGACGGCCAAGAAGTCACTATCCGCAATGAAGCTGGTTCCGAAGAAGTTGTCCATGCTTCAAGAGTCTCCGCCGCAAACTCCTACAAAGGCCTGACCGATGGCTTCGATGATATGGTCGATATGGAGAACCTTAGTGAGGCAGAGCTTCTATATAATCTTCATGAGATATACAAGGTAGGAAAAATTTTCACCTACGTCGGTCCAACGCTGATTGTCTTGAATCCTTACTGCATGATACCTGAGCTATTTACCCCTGATGTACTTCTTCGCTTCCAAACAACGGTGCGAGAGCTTAGATTCGACCCAAAAGACCTTCAACCTCATGTGTATGCTTTAGGAGCTGCGAGCATGACGAACCTGATAAGGGACCAAAGAAATCAAGCTATCGTTATATCCGGCGAGTCAGGCGCTGGCAAAACAGAAAATACCAAATTTGCTATGAAATTTTTGACTTCGCTCAATGATGTTGGAGGGAAAAAGAATGCTGATGAAGTCTCTATCGAAGATAAGATCTTGGCCTGTAATCCTGTACTTGAAGCGTTTGGTAACGCGAAAACCGTCAGAAATGATAATTCTTCTCGTTTTGGTAAGTATGTCTCGTTGCTAGTTGCGAAAGGCAGTGATCAAAAAATATTGGGAGCTACTATCACGAACTACTTGCTTGAAAAATCTCGAGTGTGCATACAATCCCAAGGAGAGCGAAACTACCATATTTTTTATCACGTATTCAAGGGAGCCTCGATGAAAGAATTAGAAGCGCTGCATCTTGCCAAGGGTGGAGTGTCCTTGATGGAAAAGTTCGATTACCTCAACAAATCAGGATGCTACGCTGTTCCCACGGTCAACGATCAAGAATTGTATGTCGAAGTTACAGATTCATTCAGGACGATGCAATTCAGTCAGGATGAGCAAAAGGGAGTGTGGAATCTGGTCGCTGCGACGTTATGGATGGGACAGCTGGAATTCGATGATTCAGTGTTGACCGATAAAACTCCTTGTGGCTTCAAGAATGAGGAGCCTCTGAAAATTGTGGCGGAGCTTATGCAGATGGACTATGCTGAAATTAGCAAAGCGATTAGATTCAAGTTCAGAGAGATCCAAGGACAAGTCATTGAGTCTCCTCTTAACAAAAATGAGTGTATTGTGACTCGTGATGCGCTAGCGAAAGAGATCTACAACAGATTGTTCACGTGGCTTGTGAAAAGATTGAATTTCACTGTTATGCCGGCTGAGATGCTCGTGGATGGTGCGGACATTCCCGCGCTGCTTAATAACTATTTCCACATCGGTTTGCTTGATATTTTCGGTTTCGAAATCTTCAAATTCAACAGTTTGGAGCAACTTTGTATCAACTACACCAATGAGAAGCTCCAGCAGCTCTACATCTCTTACGTTTTCAAAAACGAGGAGAAAGTGTTCATTCAAGAAGGCTTGCAAGATTTCCTCTGCGAACTTAACTTCGAAGATAATCAGCCTGTTATTGACCTCCTCGACGCCCCTCCTATGGGTATCTTCCAAATGGTAGACGAGTCATGTCAAGTCAACACGACAGACGAAGCGCTCTGTCAGAAAATCGTAAAGCAGCACGGTACTAATCCTAAGCTGACTGTTCCTAAAATGGCCAAAATGTCATTCGTTGTTAACCACACCGCGTCCCCAGTCGAGTACAACACAGACGGGTTCAGATTCAAGAATCGAGATGAATTGAGCGCGTACATAGAGAGAGCTATCTTCAACTCAAAATTCGAAATCATACCAAAGATTTATAAAGGATTGTGTGGTTCTCAGAAGGAACCTGAGGAGGCAACTGAGAAGAAAGGAGGCAAGAATGATAAGTTTTTGGGCGCTAAATTCAGAATGCAGATGAAGGATCTGATGACGGAGCTTTTTAGCTGCGATTGTCACTTCGTTCGTTGTATCAAGCCAAACGATCGCAAGGAAAAGAGACTCTTTTTGCCTTATATGACGCTTCAACAGATTATTTACATGGGTATATTAGACACGATAAAGGTTCGTAAAGACAGCTATCCTATTCGACGACAGTATCGGACGTTCTTTGAGCGATTCGGCGAGCTTTCGACTCGCTTCTCTAAAAAAACTTTCCTTGACTGGGACAAAGAAAACGCGGACTTCAAAATGATGAGTATTGATCTGCTGAAAGAAGCGGCTCCAGAGCTGAAGAGCGACGTGGTCCTTATCGGTAATACAAGGTTGTTTATGAGAATACCAGCTGAGGTTGAGCTCAATAAAAAGCTGGAGAAAAAGATGAGGATAAAGAACCAAGCCGCGAAGAGAATCCAGCGGATGTGGATGCGCTACGTGTGGATGACGAAGTGGAAGTTTGCGACAGGCAAGATCTTAAAAATCCTCACCGTCTTGAGGAGGTCTCAAAACTTGTTCAGAGTCCGAAAGGAATATATGAGATTCCAGCGGATTAGAGCCTCAGCAAGGAAAATCGGAAAGTGGTGGAGAAGGCTACGGGCGAAATGGGCAATGAGGAAGTTGAGAAATGCAGCAATTAAAATCCAATCCTGGTGGAGAAGCATCTTCTATAAGAAGAAATACCACAGAAAGAAGGTAGCTGCTGCCAGGATCAATAGAGTGGCAAGAGGTTTCATCGTTAGATTGCGATTCCAACGAAAGCGCAAAGTTGAAAGGATCCTTGATTCTATCATAGAGGCAGGAGCGCGGATCATGGTCTTAAAGATCCAAAATAAGGCAGCTCTGAAAATTCAAACTCGATGGAGAGGTTACATTGCTCGGAAGAAGAATCAGGACATCATTATCAAAGCAAAAAAAGCCAAAGAAACTTTCCTATTTAATAAAAATATTGGAATCATTCAAAGAATCGGACGAGGAATGATTGTAAGAAGAGCAATCAAGCGCTTAAATGCAGCGGCAGGATTCATTCAAGGGTTCTATCGAATGAAATGGTATTCTTCTCTCTACAGAAACCTCAGAGCAGCCACTATCATTATCCAACGAAATGTACTGAAGTGGCTCTATACCAAGCGGATAATTGAGTCTCGCAACGAGGCTTATTTCCAGGAGGCGAGAATGAGCATTATCAATCAAAAGACCGCGGAAACGGCCACTCTGTTTGGTGGAATCAAGTCGCTCTCAGGTCAGGAATCTCTGAATAAGATTAAAGAAGTGGTGCCATATAGTATGAAGCGTATCAACACATTCATCAAGGTTATCGATGTGGATCTCCTAACGGACCTGGCTGATGTCTACGACCCTTCTTGGAGCGCGCACTTCCTCGAACTACAGAATGATGTCTGCGCAAACTCTGAAAACCAGCTTCAATTGATCGAAGTGGGTGAGACCCACACAATCGCCGTATCGAATAACCCGAGAGTGTATGCTTGGGGATGGAACGACCACTTCCAGCTTGGGAGACTGCCAGAAGCTGGGGAGATAGCATGCACGGTGGAAGGTATCGAGTTCTCGATTGACCAATTCAGACCGAAGCAAGTGGCAGCAGGCGACGAGCATAACCTTCTCCTCGATAGCAACAACAATCTATTTGTATGGGGAAGCAATCGCAAAGGTCAGCTAGGGCTTGGACACAACGACGAGATAAATAGGGTGAGTAATCTGACTTTCACTTCGAACGACCGGTTTACCACTGTGAAAGCGAAAGGTCATAATAACCTCGTCGTGACTGAATCAGGGGCTGCGTACTATTGGCCGCTGTTTAAACTGTCTGGCGATGTTATCACACGACCAGTATTGATGAATCTTCCATCTAAGATCCAGGTGCAGAGCGGCTCCTGCGGATATAATTTCGCTATATTGTTAACCCGTGGAGGCTTATTGTATTCGTTCGGTATTGACAACAGTGCCGGACAGCTTGGTTTAGGACATTACCAACCTGTTGAAGAACCAACGCTCGTTGAAGCACTGAAAGCTGACGGTGAGAGAGTCACGCAGGTTTCTTGCGGCTACAAGCATGTTATTTGCAAAACTTCATTGGGAAGAGCTTACACTTGGGGATGGGGAGATAAAGGCCAGCTCGGCAACAACAACTTCAAGAATTGGTGCTATCCCGAGCAGCTAGATACGTCGGTCTTCGGCGTCACAAAATCTAAAGTCACTCAAGTCCAGGCCGGATACCGACACTCACTTCTCATGAACGAAAATAGACGTATATATTGGATGGGAACGAATGGCAGTCTGTTTAAGAACGCACGACTTGTAGAAGTGGACCTGACGAACAAAATCCCAGACTTTACAAACACCACTGATTTCCCTCCACTGAAACTTCAGACGACCTGGAGTCGCTCTATCAGCATCACCTACCTCACATTGGGAGACACGAGGACCTTGGAGGCTAATACTGCCGATAAAAATAAAACAATATCTTCCATGATTCAGAAGATAGAAGAATTTTCTGCCCATGGAGATATGGATCTGCCCAACGTCGACCACTTAACTAAGTTTTTCTCTTCGAAAGTAATTGATAAGCTCGGAGCCAAGGCTTCTACAGCAAATAATATCCCATTAACTTCTCGATCAAGGGCGACTAATCCTGCGTCAGGCAGTCCTACTAGTAGATTGAAAAAGAGTCTAGCCTCGGTTAAAGGCGGTGGTGAATTAGTGCAAGCCAAAGAGATTCCTGTGTCACATAGAAGAGTTGTTTCATCGCAATTCTCAGAACCAAATCCGGTGTCTTATAGAGAAAAGGAGTCTCCGTTATCTTACAGGAGTGCTCAAAAGGAGTCGCCGCTGTCCTATAGAGACACTAAAAAAGAGTCTCCGCTATCTTATAGAGATCTCCAGAAAGAATCTCCTCGAGTAGATGCCTTTTCGAAGAATTATTCAGAATTTGGTTCAAAAAATTTGACGAGTAGTATCAATTTTACTCCAAGATTGACGAATCCGTCAACGGATAATCAGAATATGAGAAATAACCTGGATTGGGAAAGTAAATTGAAGGAAATCAAGAAGAAATTCGATAAGACGTTAATGATACCCAAAGAGCAATGGAGTGAAAAAGAGATCGAGTTCATGAAGATCGCTTCAGATCCAAAAGTCTTTAAAATGCTTAAAAATATAAGTTAGAATAATATGTAGAGTCATTAATGAATACATCACATCATTCATCAGCTACACATACTCTCTAAATCAATTTTCTATCAACATCTATTCGTTGGAGATAACAAAAAAATAGTTAAATGGAATTATTTGAGTCAATACAAAAGTATTGAAAATCTTGAGACTCCAATAATATTTCAGATGCACCGTAGAAAACCATAAAATCCCTGAATTTACGATCAACGCGTTTTTTTGAAATTTCCGTTTCTATATGCATTTTCTCTGTGGCTTCTTCAAGGTCGACAGGTAACGTAACGAATTGGGTTTTGTCGATTTTGATCTGAGGAGTGAGCGCCTTAGGCTAAGTTGTTCGGAGCTGTTGGATTTTTCATGGTCATTAAATTAAAGTGACGCAATTAGCCCATTAGAAAGCTAACCTAGTCCTTTCTTTATAGAAAAGTCGCGCAATAGATTATAATCTGAAGATTCTTTGAACGTGTGCTATCTTTTAATACTGCAAAAAAAAAAAGCGATCAATGCCCGCGCATGTTAATTCAAACTGCATAGTGAATGTTCTTACTATTTAAAAATGGATAAATACAACGAGTGTGCCAATACTCCTAATTGGACGAGAAATCGAAAGAGTTTTCTTCCAAATTTTTGCCCAACAATTTTCTTAAATTAATCCAAACCATTATTCGCACGCAGCGCCGTAGAGAAATCTAGTGAGGTCTTCGCTGATGGCCTCCTTAGTGGCTGAGTCAGACTACCTTCGCTTGCTGCTTTCTCGAACACAAGAGTCGCGATTGAAAAGTAATCACATCTTTTAAATCCGTCTGTTTGCAAGCAGCAATCTAGTATCTCAAATCTTGATGTTTGAGGGGAATCGATTGGACTTCCCCTCTGACATTTCTGACATCCAGTTGACATCGAACCTTTGAAAGAAAAGCTTTTTTTCTCTAGTCTGTTCGTGGGATTAGTCGTGGACCGTTTCAGCACTTCGCTTAGCGGCTCTCCTTCGTCAGCTTGGAAATTCTCGGACGATTTTCGAACACTTTGGAAAATCTTCTCTCGGATTTCGCTCTCTGCAAAATACAGGTCCATGGCCTTAGAAACAGGTCTGACATCAGGTAGCTTGATAAAAAAGTTAGAGGTAGGGATTGAGTAAGATCTTTACCTGAGAAACAAGAACTAAAAATGGTATGAGACGCAGCAGTTCCGTGTCTCCCATATTTCCATTGAACTCTTTTATTAAAATACTATTTGATGGTTGGCATTCCAGATTCCTTGGGAGGTCCTAATAAATTAGAATAATTACATGAACCGGTTTGTTAAAAAAAAAATTAATTTACATCAATCAGAACTGAAGACTCTTCTGCAAAGCCCAATTTAAAAATGTTCTTAACAAACACACTCTCAGCAATTTCTTTACAATGTTTTCGGTGGTAGATATTTGTTATATATTTCATGATTCCAACTCCGCTACAAATCGTTCGAGCATACTAAACAGAGCTGTTAGAGGAAGATATCGCAATTTTTGTTACTGAAAGAACACTTGATGTGTAGATATATATGTTAAAGTACTGGGAGAGCTCTCGGAGGAATGCGTCTAGTCCTGGGCGTGGAAGTACATAGAATGGGTACATGGATTCAGGATCAAACACCTTTTTAGTAAGTAAATTCGTCTTTTCATCAAAAGTGAGTATTACCTTAACATATGCTTTTGATGGAAGACGAGCTGGTGGATCGTAAAAAGCTTTTATGAGGGTCTCATCAAGGTCAAGGAGTAAAGCATGTTTTTCTTGACATGAATGCTTGATATAGACTCTCGTTCGAGACTCCGAGCCGGATCTTCGAGGGGTTTGCGTCTTTGAGACATATCGAGCGTGACGCACTCCCTGATGTGATGGGATCCTATCTTCAGACATTGAGTTTTAGAGAGTTTTTTGATTATTAAAATAATTTTTTTGGAAAGCAAATCGATAGTTCCTCGATACATCCTGGAATGATCATTTTAATAAATTTCTCTTTCGATAAATAATTTTTATTTCTTATACCCCGAACCTTTTCAAGAAATTGGATTGGCTATGGCGTTTATAGCATCTTTCTGAGGAAGCAGCCCTCCGAAATGGAGATTCTTATTCAGGGACTCTCGAATAGGCAAAGGCAGCTTCTTGTCCTGAATTGAGCTTGTTTTTTGAGAGAAACGGAATCCAACGGCTGTTTTGAATCCAATTTGGACTTCTTATACTTCAAATTCGAATTACGGAAGTTCCGATCACGTCAACTATTTCTAAACTCATCGAATATACTTGATAAATTAAATTCCAAGTATGTTATCCGAAATGAGTCTCACTCTCACTAGTCTTGATAAACTCAGCCCTTCTTAATGTTAGAACGCAGAAGTTCTTACAATCAGATGAGTAGATATGAATTCTTATCCATTTGGTCCTCATCAACAATTAAGTAATGACAAAATCTGCTATTTCGTCAATTAGCAATATAATGCTCGTACGCGTGTTTCAAGAGCAGTAGTTGCATGAAATTTGACCAGTTTGAGCTTATTTCATGAAATTGTTGCCAAATAGTCATACATTTTCCAAATCAAGACAATTCGGGTTCAAATTTCAAATATTCTCCTCTTAATGAGAAGTTGATCGATAAATCATATCAACCTTTTAATCCTTCTGCTAATGTCGTTAGGAAACGTGCAAATTAATTTTCAAATTGTTTATTAGCTCATTAATTCCTACTGAATTTATTTACAGTAGGATACTCTTTGTGTTCGAAATTCGATGAATTAAGGTTTGCTAATGTGTTCAGCAATTCCGTTAATCAGGTGCAATTTTCGAAGGTTGCAAGGATATGTAGGGTTTTTTGAAAGTTTAACCAGGTCGTCGTCTACTAGGCCATCCTGCCTAAGATATCCTTAGAGATTCCTATTTCTTCTCACTCGTTGACAGCAGCATTTCCTCTGGCAAAATTTTTCAAATTCCAAACTTGAAAATAGCTTTGTAGGCTCATCTAGATGGCAGAACCTAGCCTCCTTCTGTGATTCTCCAACCAAGCAAGCAATAATTCGATTTTTCCTCCTCACTATGTTTGTATTTTAATACTCATATTGTAAAAGTTTTGGTAGTTCAAACTTACTTAGATTTGGGCACTCGTTTCAATTACACTATAGCGAAAATTGCGGTTAAGAATAAAAGAACATTGATTACCAGGTGTAACAACCCAGAGCACTGCCTTGACGATAAGGAAGATACTGATTCTGCAACAAGGTTAAATAAGATTTGCTGAATTGAAGTACTGAACAAAAATCGAACAGTTGGAGTACTTATCCATAAATCCTAACAAAATTTTAAAAATTGAATCCAAGATGAAAAGTCAACAACTCCGCGAAAAAAAGACCCTCAGACCATTTTGTTGTCCTAATGCCCTCTGCACACAAAGATTTCAAAATCAACGAGATTTGATATCTCATTTGAGAGGTCACAGAGGCCATAGACAGTTTAAATGGTAAGGTTTTGAAATTTTTTTCAAAATATAGCTTATCTGCTTTTTAGCTGCGAGCCTAATTGTCTCAAATCATTTGACACTCATTCTTGCCTCAAAAAGCACGAGCGTATCCATAAAGGTGAGAAGCCTTTCAAATGTGAGATATGCGGGCAGTCTTTCAGCCAAGTACATATATCATTTTCGTTAATTTCCTAACTAAACTCTCATAGATTTCTAATCTCAGAAGACACATCAGAGTTCATAAAGGAGAAAGACCTTATGAGTGTACCATTTGTCACAAGAAGTTTAGCACCTCTTCAAACCACAAACAACATATGATGGTACATCAAGAGAAGGTACTCCATATCTTACTTGTTCGTTTCCTGATCGATAATAGAATAATAGACAGAAATTCTGGTGTCAGGAGTGTCAAACAAGCTATTATTACAAAGCGAGTCTCAAAAAACATATGAAGTCTTATCATGGAGCAAACTCGACCACAAATAACACTCCCTCTAAAAGCAAGGCTGAGGAAGAGCTCGAACAGATTTCTAAAAAAGTCTTCATAACACCTACTACGAATATCATAATTCCGGAGTTCAGCTATCAAGAAATGTTCCAAAAGCAGAAGGAGCTTGCAGAGTTTTGGGAATCAAACACTCAAGCCTATTTCAAATCCAACAGTATCAGCAATATGGCAAGCTGGCTGTGTCCTCAGTTAGCTTTGAACAGCCGAAAAACTTCTGCTGCGTCCAAAGACGAAGATGGTACGCATAATGAGCTTTGGAGGCAAGGATCGGGCGAGAGTCCTGATACAAAAACTGAGAATGTCACGGAAAAAAGTGATTGTAATCATAGTTCATCGATTGCAACGAAGGTTAATGAGACTCATAGCACTCCTACTGGGAAGCATTTGATGGTCACCTCTATGGAAAGCACTTTCGGGGCCGGAATTATTATTCCAATACCCATCAGGCCTCTTAAATATTAGTGCTTTCCAAAGAGAACGCAGCTCCCATTCTAATTGATATTTTCATTCTGTATTAATGATTTAAATATTCTTGAAGGTGTGACTTTCAATTTTTCCAAATTTAATGGATTATGATGTTGAGTTCAATGGACAGGTTTATGGTGATGGTTTTCCTGTGTTTTTGTCAATGAAAGAAAAATATGAATGAGTTTAGTTGTAATTTTGGCTGAAAATGAAAAGCTTGATAATATATAATTATAAATAAATCCGAATCCAAGCATAAGTATGAATTTTTAGCTGATTCGCTGGAAGATTTTCAGGTTTCTCTGACATTACTATAGATTAAATGCGAGGTTGTCCTCAAAATTCATATGAATTTAAGGTTTGAATTATAATGTAGGTTAGAGTCAACGTTGAAGAATCAAATATGCACTCTTGAGACTTCATTAGTTTTCTTTATGACACTAAATAGTTGCTAGCATTCTCAGGTTCGATCTACATGGTTTTATAATGGAATTCCCAAAAAAATTTTGCCAATGCAAATTAATGCTGGCTATCACTGGAATTCTCTTTTGACTGTGGACATTATCAGTACTCAAGAGTCAACCTAAGGATAGTGTTGAGTTGGGGTCTAACGAGAGTGAGCCAAAAAAAAAAGAGAGAGAAGAATTCATCTATTCCAAAGAGGAAGGAGAAAACTCTTTATAATTAATGGCGAGGCCCTGGTGGATCTCAAATGCTTAATTGTCCACTCTAGCTCTTTGTTATTATTATGGCATGATTTGACCAATCTAAAAGCAACTTTTTTTGGGATTATGGGCATTGTAATATCAAGTTTTTCCTCAAACAGCACATGCTATATATCGAGTACGTTTACAACACGAATATGCAA
>ENA-UOTZ01001007-UOTZ01001007.1-compost-metagenome-genome-assembly--contig:-NODE-1007-length-21505-cov-7.427805_pt1 | contig 21505 bp, 12 predicted proteins | sample MGYA00238144_ERZ746983 | MGnify/ENA primary metagenome ERZ746983 (study PRJEB28759, sample SAMN06268863) | compost metagenome | isolation source: single cell | place: USA: California, Emeryville, Joint... | reverse complement strand
TAAAATTGATTTATTTCGATTCTATGAAGTTCTTCATGTAGCTCGGCTATTGCATCTGTAAACTTTTCTTCGTCTTCCACGTCGTCAATAAATGCACTACGAGACATATCTAGGAAAATACTACCCATATTTTCTTTCTGAATATGTGTTGAAAATATAAAACATTCATACTTTGAAAAAGAAGAAAACGAGTTAGGGCTCCGCGAATATTTATATCCCGTCAGCTTTTTGACAGGACTGATTGAAGCTTGTCGTTTCAATTCAGACTTCCTTCCGAGCTGAGTTTTTATATTTGCCCAGCCTTGCCCTGCAACAGAATAGAACATTAAAACTAATATGGTTTAGTTTACAATAATTATACTCCAACAAACACAAAAAAAGTGTTCTTATAAAAGAGTTTCGAAGAGCGATCCTTTTCCATTCCCATAGGAAATCTAATGGTGGAAAAAGGAGTTTGAGCAATAAAGGATTAACACTAACCAAACGAAATTGCTTCCCTAACTGCTATTTATCATGTGAAAAGTTCAGAATCAAGTGATCCAACCCCAAAGAATGATCGTTCTGCACTGAAACTGTGCAATAATGATAGTTTTTTCGACTTCATTCCAGTTGATCCTGAAATCGGCGGGTATTTCTGCTTCAAAGATGATTTGCTTAACATTATAGTTGCTATCTCTCCTGAAGCGGTTTGATAGTTTGTGTCGCCCTTTTGAACATTCCCTCTTGTTTGCCCTCTCTAACAGCTGATTAGTTCCTCAAAAACAAAATATTTATCAACCAATCCCTTTGGAAGTCGATGTTCTCGAGGATTATACGTGGTCATTGGAGAATTGGTCTATATTTTTCCAAGCTAAGACACCTTTGTCACAACGAAAGAATCTTACTTCTAGCGATTTCTGCTCTTCCGGTACGTTTTCATCATTTAAATATTGATTAGCTGATAAGGGAATAATCTCCACTTCTATATCGGCGTCTATCACACAAATACAATTAGAGCTGGAGCTCGGGTTCACTTCCTAGTATTCGAAACAAAATTCCCAATTGATTTACATGGAAAATCAGCTGATATTATTACCACTATATCAATTAGATAAGACTTGTCATCTGACTTCACTGAAATGACATCTCCTTGAGTTACGCACGCATATTTAGATAAAACTGCTTCTAACCTGCGTTTCATTAACACTAAAGAGTTCACCTCATGATTACTTCTGTTTTTGATCCGTGAGAGTATAAAATTCTTTTTCATGCGGCTGAATCTTCATTGACTTTCCTGTTGGAATATCCGTATTCAAAGTAAATTCAACTCTGTCATAATCATTCTTGAGCGTTAACGCTTTCATCATCTAAAATGTGCTAGACTTAATCAACTGCAAAGAGAGCCAAGCTACCCATTCTGGGAAACAGCACGCTCCAGCTTTCGCTGTGAACTCCAATACACCAACATGTGTGCAGTTATTGTTACTTTTCGGCTCTGCTTTGAAAATTAATGGACTGGGAAGTCTGTATTTCGCTGTGATTCGCAGAACAAGAAAGTTATTTTCAAATGACTAAATCATTGTCAATTACAGAGCTCGTTTATTACACTTGGAGGAAGCAGCACTTGTTACAAACGAAAGCCCATAAGCACTCAATAAACACATTGCATATCTACCTTTATTCCCTTCAGAAATATTGGAATTCTCGCGTGTAGCTGCAGAAATCACTGCTAAAGTAACCCTGAAGTCTCGCGGCGGTAAACTTGTTGTCGTTTGCTTTCTGTAAGGAGCCTCCCAAAAGTTTCCGAACTAATTCAAGGACCCTTCGTTAGAAATGTGATCAGAAGAAGGTTTTACCATTTTAGGTACAAATTAGCTAAGATTCTAAATAAAATTTAAATAACTTTGGTATCTGATCTGTTGGTAGGTGACCAAACTTGCTGGTGCGGTGAGATACAGATAATGATGGTGATAACATTCTTTTAATAGCTGGTTTTTATTACTGCTAACTTTGAGCAAAGCTGGCAAAATAATAAAACAAAACTCAATGTTTATTCACAAATGCAAAATGTTATTGAAACTTATCATACATAAGATCAATCAATATTTTCTTTAAAATTAGGTGAGCAGTAAGCACTTTTGTGCTGATCAGAGATAATCCTTGGGAAGATAAGTTCATCTTCCGCGAAATTAAACGAGCTATTTTGACTTTGAACCTGTCGCTTCTCGTTCTTCGAGCCACAATGGCGACGAGAAGAATAATCAGCGTCCAAGTTCTTCGAAGAAGGGAAAAAATCACAATCCTGGCTATTAAGACATACAACGCTGTCATTCAGCGCTGCGTATCTTAACGAGTTTGCTTCATCATCATCCTCTTCCTTCTCCCAGTCTTCATGATATCTACTGCTTTGGAAAGGAGAAGAGTCGTCTCGCTTCTTTTTTGTTTGGCTGGTGTTCACTTTTTCAAGAAGGGAGAGATATTTCTCAATTGCTTTGACCTCTGTGTTTTGATTAAAATAGCCTTTTCTATCACCTTTTCCTCTCGCATTTCCTGTTGATCTCTGCGTATTGACTTCGTTCGTAGACCCTTGGCTGCTTCGATTTAAAACAACATTCTGAAGCGCCCGGTTTAGAACCTCCATTTCCTGATGCTTTGGAGTTACGGCTTTAGCGCCGTCACCCTGCTTCAGTGTTTTCAACACGAATTTCTCGTTTGCGAATGTGAAACGCTCAGGTCGCTGATGGCTCTCAAATATCGGATCATACGCACCTTCGAGGATGTCTCTATTCTCAAAGCTAGCGCATAAGCTGCTGATGTTATTGCTGTTCTTCGTTTTAGAGGTGTCACCTTGGTTATTTTCTGCTTCATTCTTCTTTAGAAACGAGGTTTGATGCTCCGTTCGTGCAAAGAGCGCTTGAATGCTAGCTTTTAACTCTTGTAACTGCTTCGATTGGTATTTCGGCAACTTTTCAACGGCTATCTTCTGCGAGCGGATCATCTCCACCTGCTGATCAAGGTCTTGGACACGCTCGTGATACGCACCGATAATCTTCTGGAAGGGCTTGAGCTCAATATTCTTCAAGATATTTTCCAGATTTCGTTCAATATCAGACTGCATGTCACTAATCTCTTGCAAATTTGCGTTTAATTGCTTTTCAATGGAATCAATGGCCTCGAACAGCTGGCTTCTTTGAGAATCCAAACACTTTTTCACGTGATTTAGCTCCTGTTTTATCATTTTCTCTAGCACAGAAGCAATAGCCTCAGCCTTTTCAGTTTGTTTTGTGAAGAACTGCTCAAAGTCCCGTCTTTTCAAGCAGATTGAGTCATTAACTTTCTCAGTACTTTTTCTCGAATGTGAGAGCTTAATAAGAAACGCTTCAATTTCAGATTTTCTCAACTCCTCTTCAGAAGCTATTATTTTACGGATCTTTGTTCCTTTATCAGCCAACGCAACAGCGCATTTAGAGCAAAGATGATACTGCAATGATGGGTCATCTTCGTAGATAGTGTAATATTTCGCCTTTTTATTAGGGTGATTCATGCACTCCTCAGTCAATTTCGAATCGTTTTCCTCGCTGCCGGCAGCAAAATCTTTGTTATTCTCAAAGGAGTCATAGAGTATGTCAATCGCTTGAGAGGTTTTCTTGGACACAAATTCCTCTGGCTTCCGCGACGACTCCTGTGAATCGAGGTTGCTGACCACGGACGCTGAATTCAGCACTTGCCCTTGCGTTTTATCATTGGATGAAGTGCCCGTTGTCATAAACTCTACCCCTGAAACTGAATTGCACTTCTCAGCCTGGCCCTCAGTTTCTTGAGTTTGTAGTATTTTCTCTTCACAGCCCTGGTTGTTTTGTTGAGGATCATCTGTTGTCGCTGGCGGGTCTTGGATGTTTATCATGACATGTTTCAAAACCACGTGATTATTTGCGTTTAACCGAGGTTCACTATTATTACGAGCAAATAGATTTGGTTTTGCTTCAGAAACTTTTGGTAGGCGTGGATTACAGGAGCGGTCGATGGGAAGCTGGTGTGACTTTGAATCTTGTGCTCTTGCTGAGTTAATCTGGATGCTGCTTTCAGGTTTGTAAGGGTTATGAACGCCAGCACCGTTTCTACTGGATAAAGGGCGAATATTGGCTGATTTAAGTAATGAAGAAAGGGCCTCTGGCTTTTTGGTTGCTGCTGTTGTTGTCTTTGGAGCTTTGGATTGTTTCAGGTTATGGAGGTAATTTTGAGGGGCCAAATTTGCAAGGTTTGGCCCTATTGAAGTATTTATGGGTAGTTTCTCGAGCGTTTGCTGGGAATTCGTTCTGTTTCTCATATGCTGCGTGCCTGAAATGATTTGAATATTGCCACGTTCGGCTTTATTTAAAACACAGCGATACTCTAATACGTTAACTTTTTAGAGTCTTTTTAAATTTAGATCGGAAATATTCAAATATGTTTGATTGTCTAACGCTAAACATATGAGCCTGTCAGCCTATAAGATAATTTCGAATGTGCTAATTCCCATCATAATGAGTCGGCCTGACCATAAAACGCCCACATCTCCCATAATAATATCTGGTTTAAAGAGCGCGAACATCCTACATAATATGAAATTCAAGTTAAAGAAGCCATACAATAGCAAAAAATATCGACAATCGAAAGGGACTTTTGTCTCGATGTGAATGACACTGATTGAACGATTTTGAATTTAGAATTTAAGATGATTCCGAGTATTTCCATGAAATCATTAAACATCGCGATATAAACAAACTGGTTCTTAACTAAGAGACTAGGCGTCCTCAGCAGCCGTTACGTTCTCGTAGCTTTTGCCTCCTGAGACTCTAATAGATGAAATAGACATTTCGCTTGACCCTCGGAACCCTAATCTCGTTTCATCCTCGAATTCTGCAGGATCAAACGCATGTAAGGCCAAAATTGTCGCGAGCAACGTCTCGGGTGCCAATAAAATACACTAAACGGAAGAGAAAAAAGATATGAGTATGATCTACAGAATCGATAGCGTTACGTTTAAGCAGAGTAAGAGATGGTCCTCCCTGTAAGAATCCTTGGCAATAGCAAAATTGGTGACGAAAATACTATCCTTCTTGCCCTGTAAGAACACCCATTGCCTAGATAATAGTAGCATGGCATTAATACCAACGATATTATGAAGCATTTCATGCTTACCAGTTTACAAGCAGCATCATGATAAGGAAAATAATGAATTTCCATCCCCAATTGGTATATTTATACTCTTCTGTGAGCATTTTATTATAAGTCAAAACGAAATACGCTCCAACCGTCAACGAGATCGCTTCAAGAAGGATATAGAAATAATTGAACGTGGATTGTGCTCTGATTAGTGCAGTTTTAGCTTCCTCTGTGGTTGCACCCTCAGGATTATAGATCCAACGGTAGTCATGCAAGACATCGCATACTAAAGCAAATGCCTGTACCACAATTGCTTGAAGGATAAAGATGCGGATTCTCTTCATAGATTTGTTATAGCTCTCATCCCTAACAGTTTAAAAACATTTTTCTGAAAACTCAAAAGAAATTGTCCCTTACGTGACGAATTTATAAGGGCGAATGCAATATTTGAATGGAGGGAGCTGGTATCCAAACATCTTCCTCTGAAGGATATCTTTGACACGCTATGTTACTGCTGTTAAGCGCAAAGTTAGAGAAGAAACAATTACATGTTCATCAACGTAGCTTTGAGTCATCCTCCAAAACGAATAATAGCTCCACATTTGGAAGAGACGTCGAATGACGTCTACGAACGTCGGAGTATCGTCTTTCTTGCGAAAGAATTAGAGTTCCACCCAGAAAAGAATTAATTTACTGCGAAGACAGTGTTTAAACAATTGATGCTGATCAGTACTGGCAGATAAAGGAGGAAAACTGCGTGTGTGAAAAGGATTAATTGGATTGCTGTTGGCAAGAGATTGGATTACTGATAAGTTTCTCTTGGATCTCTGGTGCAGTGAAGCTTTTCAGATTTCTGCGTATTAAGTTAGTAACGAGAGCCAAGCTGATGAATCCAACGATTGCAGAGATGTAGAGAGCGCTATTCACCAGAAGTTCTTGGCAGGGTTCATTGCAAAACCCTTGCTTGGGAGTCTTTTGGAGCACAACAGAATGAAGATCAGACATTCTTTTTGTAAAAAATTTATTTGAGTTTATTTGAGCTCGTATCTTTTACACACACATATATTTCAGTGGAATTAGAATATAGTGTAGAGTTTCTTCGAACTTTCTTGTGGAAAATTGTGAAACTTAGTAACATTGAAGAGGAAATGGTCATCTACGAAATTAGCAAGAATGAGGCTATTTCATTTATTAAACTTGAAAATAGTAAACGGTACTCCTATTTGTTGTCATCAAGTTGCTTTTAAATTATTTCAGATTGAAGAATTCACCGGCAATTTCATTTCTATGATTCAAGGAACATAATTACACATGTCCAATTGGTGATAGATAGATACATACATCATCAATTATTCAATAGAAAAAAATCAAATAAACTATCAACATCCAAAATTATGTATTCAACTCAAACAACCCGGCAAAGTTTTTATGATTATAAAAATGTAAACTTTGGAAAACTGGCTATATTATGGTTTGACACTTTATTTATTGTTTATTATGACTTCTAATAGAAGGAACTTTTCGTTTTCTATCTGGCGTGTGATATTTCTTCCTCCTAAACAGAGGTTTCGTTTCATTGCCATTCTGCTCCTTCAACAGTGAATTTTCAAATTTGTTCTCACTACTCTCACGTGCCTCTGTGTTCAGATCTTGAAAATAGCTCTTCGCAGACACCTTGGCATCGCTTTTACTAATTTTTTCAATCATATATTCATTTTCTTTCTCAGTTTCTTGCATTATCACTTGCTTGTCGCCAGTGTTGCGAAAAGTCAATTGATTATCTTCACTTTGAAGGAACTCCCCAACTGTAACATTAGAAGAGTGGACCTTAGATGTCTGAATCGGAAGTTCGGTAATTTCGAGACGTTTGATATATCTATTCAGCCCTCTCGAAGGTGGTCTTTTGTTTTCTGGGGCTTCTTGATTTTGGCTGCTGAACTGAGTGTTCCTCACGAACTGCGCCGTCTTTTGCAGTTCAGTCGGCCCAAAAAATTCCTTGGCCCCGCCATATTTTGGCGTCTCATAAATCGTGGTTGCCTGCTCCAAATGGAACGGCTGGAACGGCTGTTGGAATATCTGATTCTGCGTTTGAGTTGTTTGATTAGCTCGAAAAGAATCAGGATATTCAGCCAATCTCCCGCCCTCATCTTGAGTGTTATCTCGACTGAGTGGAAAAAGTTTAAGCTTTTGCTTCAATTGACTGAATTCTAAATTATGTTTAGACTGTTGCATGTGTGGAGGGAAATCGGCATCGATATCCTGAGTTCCATCGTATTTCTTTATCAAATCATCTGCCTCCATGGAGTTCACCTGGGAAAATCTAATATCATCGTTCTGCGAAGATATCTGATTTTGGAATAACTGATCCTCTGTATCTCGAGTCGATCGCAGCTGCTTTATCTGATAATCTTGAGTACCGCCACCGAAATCAAGAAGCAATTTAGACTGAGGAGTGTTTGTGAAAGTCTCATTCAAGTTGCTCTCGAGGACCGTGCTATTTAACACCGAATCTTGTCCATGCACGGACAAATTGTCAACACTATCATCATTACCAAGCGCTTTTTTCCCACTTTTAGCTGCTGAAAACCGATGAATTCTGAAACTACGGTTCTGATCATGCGTCGGCTTAATGCTTACACTAAGTGTTTGTTTCACTTCTTTTGCGCTTGGTTTACTTTTTTGGGTCCTTTCAGGCAAGAAAGGAACGTTAGATGTTCTTCTGAACGGAGATTTTGTCCTTTCTGGCTCTGGAGTCTTTGAACGTAATTTTGTAAAGCTGTTGTTCTGAGAATTTGTTTTTGAAAGCTGTTTAGATTCAGCATTGCTGTGAATAGGGTCTAGCCTTGCTGCTCGAGATACACTGGTAGGCCTTTCCTTCATTTTTCGAAGGTTTTTCGCTGAAGTTGGATGTGCACCGCTGGTTGTTTTGACTAACATTTTATTATTCTGCTCGAGGATCTGGTCGAAATCTTCTCCTCTTTCGTAACCCTGGATTAGCTGCTTAATGAGGGTAATAACAGTCGGGATATGTGGCCAAACGCCGGTCTTTAGCTTAGAGAAAACAGTACGATCAAATATCATAATTTCGAAGGCTCCAACGCGGGGGATAGTCTTGACCTCATCAGTAATAGGATCATAGTATGCTTCTTCTGAAAGGTGCTTGCTGATGACAGGAGTCATGTGGGGCGGAATATAATTCTTTTGGATGTGTATCTCAGGGTATTCTTTCTTTAAGGCGGTTGAAACTAGAGTACGGGTAAGGAGGATGAACAAAGGAGGTGAGGTTACAGAGATTGAAGATTTCTTCATAGCGCTTTGGGTTGTGCTGCGTGAACCAACTGTGCTTATGACAATTATGACAAACTTCGACGTCGATTTGTAACATGCTCAAATGAAAGTTTAGCAATAAAATTAGCACTTAGGACGCGTGAATTAATGTGTTAACAGATTAAAATGAATGATTAAACCCAAATAATGTACTAGGTGCAAAATCAAAAACTTCAACGGTTTTTTTCCCACTCCTTTCGGAAATGCGCTTATCGACTCGTAAGACCTCCACGGAGACAATAAGAAAAAAAATGGACTTTTTGTTAGTGTAAAGCAGATCAAGACAAGAGATTATTTTGCAATTTTTAGACAAATACCCATGCTAACACGCAAAATCGAAATTGATATGCTGATTACCCTCTTCAGAATGAAAAAATAAAACAATTAATATCCTCAAGGATTCATTTCTTCAAACGAACCTATTAAACATTCTCTCTTTTCGAATATTTTTCATTTAGCAGCAATTGCTTTTTTCTTGAGACTTTTTCGGCTGTTGATTCAATTTGATCGGACCCTTCTTTTCATCCTTTGTTCCTGCTTTAAGCGAGTCTTCGACTGAAGAAGATTTATTTTGTTTGCTTGCAATCATTTTCTTGGCATTAAAAGCAGTAACAGCCTCAATCAAGGTTTTCATAGCTGCATCGATGCCAGTATTAGTTTTCGCTGAAACTTGAGAGGTTCCAATAAATTGAGCATCCACACCAGTGAGAACTAAATTCTCTTGATTTTGGAAACCTTGTCGACCGTCTTTTGGGAGCAAGTCACTTTTGTTTTGCATGAGAATGCAAGGAATTGGCTTATCCTCAACGCGATCACAAGAGCTGTCTATTTTCTGTTTCCATTTAAGAGCGTTGTCAAGAGTTTCCTTCCTTTCAGCATCGCAAACGACGACACATCCAATGGCGTCTCTGATGAAAACTTTAGAAACTTCAAAGTTGCGGTCTTGTCCTATCGACTTGTTAATAAATTCTCTAGTGTGATGGTTGGTTACCTGCAATGTCCCATAGTTGGAGGGCACAAGGCTTTCCGTCGCTCATTGTGATGCCTTTTAAATGAAAATCCATGCCAATAGACGATTCTTTGAGAGACAGCTCGTCGCTGTACCATTGCTCATTGCAGTAGCGTTGAATAAAGCTTGTTTTGCCGACGCCTGGATCTCCAACAACGATAATCTTGAAAAACTGGGATTTTGTTGACATTTTTGCTACTTTACACTTCCTCGAATAAAAATTAATTTGAGATTACTTCTAGCTGCAAATACAATATCTAATCGAGTAGAAGTTCATTCTCACACTGAATTTAGCGAAGATTGAGAAGCTTGCTGCTTGAGTATAAGACATACATTTATATATTTGATCTAAATTAGCAATAAATACACAATCTTGAGAATATCAGTATGAAAATTTTGTCATCATTCTATTCAATAAAACTCATACATTGGGATATACTACTTCTCTGGATCCAGGCCTTATAAATTCCATTCATAATTCAGTTAGGTCTGTTGCATTAATTCACTTCAAATTGCAAATTGAAGCTTTACTCTGAAATTGTTATACGCCGATTATAAATCATTCAGATTTCTGCTGAAAATTAACGGCAATCATCAAAGGAAGGGAGAGAAGGATGCCATCGGTTCCAGCGATTCCTCAATGCTAATTAGTGAAAATAAATGGCATTAATTAGAAATAGATTGAGGTTTGAAGGATTTCAAATAAAAGATTCTGAAAGTTGCTCAGATTAAATTGCAGGATATTTGCAAATAATAAAAATAATTTAGAATCAAATTTAAACACTGAAAAGAAAGCTGATCTCCTGAAAATCAAGCTAAACTGTGTTTAAATCTTGCTTCTAAGCTCCGCTTAATAATTTGAATAAGGAAATCGCAGCTGAGATAAAATTTTTTAACGGATTTACAAAAGTGGCTCGTTGACCCGATTTTTCCTGTTTTTAACGCCGAGATCACATCTCAGTTGCGCATCCTCTCAAATTCACCTTTGAATATGTATCTAAGTTCCCTTTTGTAGTGGTAATTTCACAGAATAATAGGTAACTTATCAAAAAATTGAAATTCAAATGAAATAAAATTTCGGTGACAGAAATAGTGCGGGTATATTCATCTCTTTCAATAATACAAAGACCGTTCTAAGAGTATCACTCAAATAGATATTCATTAATAATAGATCTCACGATTAAGTAAAAGTGTTCAAATTAACGAGGGCTTAATAAAGCTCTAATTAATAAATTAATTCACAATATTGCTATCAGTTTTTAGTTCTAATCCTTTTCATTGTTCTAAAAAACATTGTAATTTCTTCAAATACTTCCAAATAGGAAAAACTCCTTAAAAGCAAAATATTTATTAGCTGCCGATTATTAAATGTTACTTCACTTCTACTGTTCATCGTTTTACTTCAAGTGGTTTAAGGAATAGACTATCAAATATATAGGATACAATCTGAAGTTAATTATTCATAACAGTATTCACTAATTGTAAAGTAGGGTCCAACTAAAATTCAAATATTGTAGTATGTTAGTAATGAACAAAAAACACTTCTAATTAGACAATTACTCACTTTGAAAATAGTAAATCTGCATCTATAGTTTCACATACTCATTCTATTTGCATCATTTTTTGGTACTCAATCGATTTTGCCGAGTCTAACACGTTACTCTACATGTCATCCGATAAGAGAAAATAGCGCGTGAAGGTAATTCAGCTAAATATTCTACGAGGATCTAGCGGGAACTTATTCGGCTCTATGCCATGAATATGAGAATAATAATGGAATATGGATTAAAAAATTTTAGAGTTAATCCCGTAGTTTATGATCCTTGGCCTTCCTTGAATTGGAAAAATTAAACTCAGAAAAGAAACAACAAAAATAAAAATCTGGTATGTTCCCCCCAAATTACATTGGAAGCGGAAATGACAACTATATGATGAATCCGAACCAAAACTTCCAGCCAATGAATCAACAAAGCAACCCAAACATGTACAATCCAAACATGATGGGGTATTCAGGGATGATGAAGCAAGGAGGCGGCGATATGCAGAAAACCAATGAAGGCATGGGATATGGACCAAATCAAAGTATGGCCTTGACTCAATAAACATATTCTCTAATCTCTAACCTTCATACTTTTTTGGCAACTAGTGACCTCGTTGAAAAATCTCAGTCTAACGCAGAATACAAGTGATGGATCGAATTCTACCTCCATGCCAACTACAAAAAAACTCGGCCTGAAGCTCAGTTCTAATTCAGGCGTTTTCATTCCAAGTAAGGTCCCTTTACACACACCTATTGACTCGCTTTTTTAAAATTAGAGAGCACATCACAACCAACAGAAAGTTCATACAACCCTATCATGCAGCCGCAATTGCAGAACCCCATGATGTCTCAAGGTATGCCACTCATTCAGCCTACGATAGGCACGTACGCTTACCCTCAAACCGGAGGCACTCCATTCGCTTATCCTCAAGCGGGTAGCGGCGGAATTAGTCAACCCACAGCCCTTGGCGGAACAAAATATCCTCCTAATTTGCTTTCCAGTGCTGGTCCGATTCCTCAAAGCACTAATCCTCAAATGGGATTCGGTATGGGAACTGGCAGCTACATGCCGACAAGTCCTAGCCCAGTATTGGGTGGAATGGGTCAACCTGATACCTTCAACCAGCAAATGTATTTCAACAAAGGCGTTAATTCGAGCTTTGCTACAGGAACCACTCACTCCTTCCCTTCCAGCGGCCTCTCGTCAATGGAAACATCCTTTTCCTCTGGACTCGAATACAACAACATTGAAATTGAAAAGGAAATCGAGAAAATCGTGGAGCAGATATCAAATTTGAAATACCCGGAAAAGAGAGAGGACGCGCTACAAGAATTAAGCAAAAAGAGAGAAACTTTCCCTTCTCTTGCCAAGCTCCTCTGGTATTCTGTTGGCACAGTAGCCATATTGTAATAACTCTAGTAACCCTTGGCCTTGTCTCATAAATTTTTACTACTCACAGACTCCAAGAGATAGTGGCAATTTACCCTTACCTCTCCCCACCCAATCTATCTCAGACTGTCTCGAACAAAGTTTGCAACGTTCTCGGCTTACTGCAATGTCTTGCTATGCACCCAGATACCCGCGGCCACTTTATCAATGGTAACCAGAAAGAGTTTAAAGTTAGCTAACATTTCAAAACAAAGCGCACATTCCATTGTTCCTGTATCCTTTCCTTAACACCTCAAGCAAATCAAAGCCTTTCGAAAATTTAAGAGTAACGAGCTTGGGAGTCATCGGAGCGCTTGTCAAGGTTTGATTTCACTACCTTTGCTCTCGTTTGTAACAAGGACGTTTAGGGAGATGATAGCGAAGCAATTCTGTTCCTGGTTCAAACTGAAATTATTCCTCTCTGCCTAAGAATCATGAAACGAGGCCTCGAGCTTTCGCGAACCGTTGCGACGTTCATCGTGCAGAAAATCCTCTTGGATCAGACTGGACTGACCTATATCTGCCAAACTGTCGATCGATTTTACGCTGTAAACCTCCCGAGTTGAGTCTATTTATTAACTTGAATCAATAGGTCCTCACAGTTCTTAATCAAATGATCGAAGACCTTATCACCTGCAACAAAGAAGATCAAAGACTGCTCAGACATATCATTCGCTGCTATCTCAGACTCTCAGATAACCAAAAGTAGCGCTTAATTAGACACTAAAAGCTAATAATTGTTTCATAGGGCCAATGACGCGTTGAGAAAAGTGCTTCCGACGATCTTGAAGGATCCGGAACAGACATTGATAACAGACGAAGTCGTCAAAAAGTGGCATACGCAGTTGTTACTTAACCTTGGGTTATTAAAGATGGAGTTTACCCCTGGATTCGCGTAAAAGAATTCAGCACTGAATCTAAAAACTGCAAATTTTATGCAATTATTAAAAGTCACCTTGTCAATTTCTCTATAATACATATTATCTCTGTCTTATATAGCTGCCTTTTGGTCTACCATAAACTGCAGCTACATACTGGCAATATCGAATGCCAGATAATCGTGTAACGCTTGTACTCGTAACTGTATGATATAGCTTATCCTCTACATTCGCTCTTCAAACCGCAGAATAAATTTACAAGCACTTTCAAAAATTTTTTCTCTCTCTGAACATCATGATCAATTCGAAGGACTTTCGCGAATGACGAGTTCGATTACTTGGAATTCCAATAAAATCATTTAAAAAATTTAACACTTCACACATGAGCTCAGCTATCAAATATTTATGTTTGTTCATCTTACTTCTCGGGACTTGTGTTGGAAACGCGATTCCCTCAACTGAAGATTACAGTATAAACCTCCTATACGTTCCATTTATTGTTAAAATTGGGTACTGTGGGGACTGTCCACAAACAAGTAAGTGATTTGTATCTCTTTCCCTTTCAACTCTTTTGGAAGGTTGCTGCAATAGTCAAGGTAGCTGTGCGACCACGATTTTAGACTGCGCTTACTTCGGTAACAACACTGTTAAAGACGCTACTGATAAGTGCGGAAATTCGACATGTATTAACGGATGCTGCATCAATGGGGTGTGCGGAACTGTCGACCAATGTCAAGGAACGGCTTCTGATAGCGAGGCGTGTATCTCCAAATGCAATCAGCTGGGCTTCTGTGTCGCTGAAGACTTTTGCGCTGCAAATGCTTTGAAAGTTTGGAACTGGAGCTTTTCGATTACAATAGCTGGAACAGTTATACTGGGGCTCGTTTTGTATTTTGTAGAAAGAAGGCGAGTGAGAAGCGTCCCAGGCTTTCTGGGGCAACCGCTTCTTGGGGATAGTCAAGTTCGTAAGAAATCTGAGCTTACTAAGGCAAGTGGAGATACTCTCTTTGCTGAACTGACGAAAAGTTCTTTTGCGTAAGTTCTCATATTAATTAATGTGTTACTTATTTGCCAACGATTTCAAAATTGCAGGTCTCGTTTTCTGTAGAAGAGCTCTGTTGAACCATACGATATTGCCAAATTTTGAAGGATATCTAATCAAATCGCGATTTGAGTGAGCATAGCATTTATTATTATTGAAGTTTTTTGAGTTTTCTCCTGAGAAAACTATCAGGAGAAAACTCGTGCTTTACAGCAAAATGAGGTGTGAACAGAGTGCAATATGAATTCATATCATATTTTATAAGTGTGCTAAAAGCTTGAAGGGCTGACCCGATTTTATTTTTATGACTTATATATATTTACTGAGATTACATCACTTGCGCTTCGTGTATGATATTCTGTGATATGAGTCGTGTTCTCAGGAATTTAGCTTTGTGAAATCATCTGGTGATTATTGGTATCGATATGAATATTTGAGAGTTTAACAGTTTTGCATTCTTAACGGATTATGGAACAAGTACAAATATTCTTGGCGGTATGGTCGCACACAAATTTGATTTTACTTCAGTTTTTCAAAAAGCAACGCTTTGCTTGAGACAAAATCAAAAAATTGCTAGAGTTTTGTAACTACTTATAAAAAAATTACTACGACATGTACAATTTAAGTGTAGTATTCTGACTAATTTGAGGAAGTATTACAGTAGTATACTAGTTATTTTGAGGTTTTAGTTGGAACTACTTTAAAAGACTACTCATTAACACCATTAGATATTGTAACATCACATTTTCTATCTATAATTCAAATTCTTAATAATTTAATATTCAAAACTTGGAAACAATAATTTTGAAATTGAAAAATTTTTGATATTTGGCTTGAAAGTATTCGGTATCCACTGAGATTCAAATTTACCTATCTGATTGAAGTTTCCTCTTTTCTCTTACAAAATTTGGTATTCTATAAATTATTTCAAAGCGAACCTCAAAGAATTCATTGATATATAATTTAATGTAATGGTAATGACTGTATTTGAGATTGATCATAGTGAAGCGAAAATTATTGAATATTCTCAAATTGGGATAAAATGAAAAAAGTAAAACTGGCGAAGTCAATCAAAATTCTGCCTTTGTCTACAATATCATTGTTAGAGGGCTACACTCTGAAATAAGTTAGTATGTGGCTTCTTTGTCTTTCAGCAGACAGCAATGCCGTTTTCTGATAATTTCAGTTGAAAATTTAAAAAAAAAAATCAAAAGGAAATTTTGAGCAATTGATCCAAAAGATGTAAGCAATAAAGAAACAATCCCAACAATCGAAGAAAAATATGAATTTGGTCTTGATTCTTTGGCATCGACTCGAATAGTCTTGAATTAAAACATACTCCTGTTAACCGCACTACGAGAGTCTTCAAAATATTTATAAAACTTCAAACGAAAGTTTGGATGAGAGCATATAGTTCCACGGGTGGTTCGACTAAAAATTAATTTTATAGGAGTCAGCTGATTATGTTTGAAGCCGTGTCTAGCTTACTATCATTCGAAAATAAACAAACCCAGACGTACCGCGAGCAATTCGCTTTTCAAAAGTTCCAGCTCTGTCTTTTCAATGGGCTCATATACAATGCCATTGCAATTGCTTTGCGTATTTTGAATCGATTTATCCAATGGAACTTTATTGAACGAGTCAAGCGACGAGCATCGTCAGAGCTATCCGAGGAAGATCTCACCGCCTCGCTTATCGAAAAACCTCGAGAAAAAGCTACTCGCATAGTCACTTTCATCATTAGTTGGACTGCCAGTGCAATATCATGGTACGGTTTCGGAGTATTCGCCGCAATCCCCGCTTGGCTTTGGGGCTATCAGATGTTGAATTTTTGGGTTGCAGTCATACTTTCATTCTTAATACTAAATGTAAGGTACCTCTGGGGGCTCTTCTACCATAAAATGTCGAAATATTTATCATACATTTTAATCGTTGGCGTTTTAATCACTCTTTATCCATTGGGCGCATCTATTGCGTTAGAAGGTTCATGCCAGGTATGGTATGAGGATACTTATGGAATCTACGACAATACATACGCCACAAGGCTCATTCGTGAATGGCAGCTTCCTACAATGTGTCCTCCTGGTCCTCCATGTCATGTTTACGCGACATTAGCTGAAGATGCCTCCACAGAAGTGTTTATCACAGCTCATACGTCCAAAGTGCACACCAACGTATCAGTCTGCTGGCAGTCCGCTAGTCCTTCTGGAAAGAAGGGTGACCCTTCTTCAAACGTAACTTGCGCTATTGCGAAGAGATTTGACGTCCTCAAAATTGAACAAAACGGCCAAAGATTCATTCATTCAGCATATCTTGGGAACCTCACCGCAGACACTCTCTATGAAATCTCCATCGTTTATACTGCGAATGAAACAGAGCATTTATCGGAAAAACACGATTTCGTCCCAATGGAGTACCATGCACAACTAGGAGGCTATCTTGCTGTGATTGAATACTACAGGACGCTTCCAGATGCAAATTCGAATAAACCATTAACGATCGTGATGGGTGGAGACGCTGGGTATAATAACGTTTCAGCAACGATAGCTAAGCAGGCAGCAGCGTACAAGCCCGATGTGATTGTGATATCCGGTGACGTTGCGTATGATAATGGTTTGCAGACGTGCTACTATGTCTGGGATCAGTTCCTAAACATGTTTCAGCCTGTAAACAATCAAAAGGGGTCCCTGGTGCCATTGGTGTTAGGCGTGGGGAATCATGATGTGGGCAAAGATAGCATGAGTTCAGCAGTGGTTATTCCAGATGAGAACGCGCCGCTTTGGTATCTTATGTTCCCGCAGCATTCGAAAAGAGGGGTGAATGGTACTCTTCTTCCTGAAGTGCCAGATATTCCCGAGAGAAAGACTTATTTCTACAATAAACTTGGTCGACTCCTTCAAGTTTCGTTAGATTCCGGCTATCAAGAAAGTTATTATGGCGATCAGCTGACTTGGTGGAAACAACTCAACGATAATCACACAAACTATCTTAAAGTTGCAAATTACCATAATCCGATCTACTGGAGCTCCAGTGCTCCTATTGACTCTAGCAGTTACTCAACTGGAGATATTTTAAACTTAATGCAGATTAAAGACGGACTGACATATTGGATCCCAGAGTTTGATCGTAGCTCATACTTGAGCGTTTGGGAGAACCACGTTCATGTTTTTAAACGAACATTCCCTCTCAGAGGCGGACTTTATGACGAAAATGGAACGGTATTCCTTGGCGATGGGTGTTGGGGTGTTTACCCGAATGATACACCGATCCAAAATAGTACCGGGATTATGGCGGCTTACAACCAAACTACTAATCATTTCTGGCTTGTGCAAATATTCGAAACCACAGCGAATTACACCGCTATTGATAAGAATGGAAGAATTATTGATCATACCTACCAGAATCTCAGTGCTTATCTGACAGGACCAGTAAAGTAATGAGAACAGTGCTGATGCCTTCAGTCAGGCTAGGATGTTTGCTATATCTGTTCTATTGAATTTATCCTTATAGTTCTTCACATAAAAGAATCTGATTTTATACCTGAACTATCAAATGATAAATGATATTTAATATTCCTTCATCTAGAAAATGTGCTCCATAAAGATTGGAAGTAGAAAAAATTATCAAAATCCGAAGAAAGTAACCTAATTCTGCTAGAGGATGGATAGGGGGTCCATCTTTCTCGAAGAAAATGTAAGTTTAGGTTCCAGATAAGGTGATGTAGGAAAGGAAAGATGCATAATAAAGGTGAGATCGCTTAGAGATTTTAATGGAATTTAAAAAAATAAAAAAGCATCCTAGGTGGGACTCGAACCCACAACCCTCAGATTAGAAGTCTGATGCGCTACCATTGCGCCACCAGGACGAAGTTAATAGATCAATGCTGAATCTCGATAAAAAACTTGAAAATCCAGTCTAACCAGAGCTTAGATAAAACAAAAAATTTCATCTTGAATTTTAACACATGAATTATTTCCCCTTCATTTATTTGTGATGTTTTCAGACTTAGATACTTAGGACTTCATTGATTTCGTCTCATGAAAGCAAGATTGTCATCCTATATTTTAGCATCATACGTAGTTTAGAAAAGTTTGATCGAATGAATTCTCTTCATGCTCCTCTCACTTCGAAGAAGCTTTTTTCAGCAAAATTATGAGGATTTGTGTGCTAATTTTTGCGAAAATTTTGGATTTTTTGCATTTCTAAGGCGGTTTAACAAAACTCAACGATCCGCGAACTACCAAAATAAAATTTACCGAATATACTGTTTAAATGGCATCTCATGGTTACAGTCAGCTCGACATTAACCAGCAGCGCGAAAAGCTGAGAAAACTTGAGAGGGAAATCCAAAACGAACTCGCAGGTTCAAATCCCTTTGATAAACTACTGATTGACATTTTCTTCAGAGCTGAATCGAAGTAGTCATATTATTAATAAGCGACAAAAGTCTCCTCGACTCCACACTCCCAATAAGCGTATCGCCCGTTGAAATTAGTCATTACCAATACTAACATTAGTTCCCGGTCCAAACAAGCGCAGCCAAACCCCTCAGCCTTATGGTGGCTATGTGAGAACACAGACTGAGGTTCATACCACTAACTTTCATGATTTTCATCTCACTCTTGAGCAGAAGCGGCAAATACAACACCATGGCAATCGACCTGTGAATGAAATGGATCAAGATTATGGAAATATAGCTACAAGCGAGAAAGTTTCTCTCAATATTTCTAAAGAGGTTAGCTTTCAGTGAATTGAAGCAAATACCTCACTCTTTTCACTAGCATCTCAACCAGGCCATGCAGCAGCTTGAGGAATTTGAAAATTTATATGACGAAAATCTAGAATCCACAAACTATGACCAGTCAATGCAAAGAACTCCTTTGAGAACACCAGCAAATGTATTTCTTATGCAAGACAATTGTCACTATGAGAATTTCTTAGCAAAGGGACCCCCATTATAGAGATTACAGGGAAGAAAGAAGCGAAAGTCCTCCAAAGTCGTCAGAGAGATCTCGAACACCTCAAAACTTGAAGAAAGGACAGAAAAATTGTATGAATTTAGTCCAATTCGCATCTGAATAACCTGTTTTTGCATCAGTTAAAGTGCCAGTTTTCGACGAAGAGGATCATCAATTCCTGAGACAGTATGGGAAAAGGTGACTAATACACAAGAGAGAGCTAGATATATATAACAATTAATCTTTTCATTGAAACAGCTTTGATAATAGAGTGAGTTATAACGTACCTCCTGAGCAACAAAGGACCTACCAAGAGAATAGAAGTCCAGTGAAGCAAAACTCAAAGAGTCCAAATAGAACCGCCAAATCAAGAATGCGAACAGAAGAAATATCAGTATATGGAAAGAACGGGAAGAAACCAGAAGTTTCAAGTATCATCAACTCCTTAGAGGATATTCGCTGAGTTTGAATGCAACTGTGAATTAGTGTTTTTAGATGATCATCGAGCGGATACGACTAATTATTTTAAGCCGAAAATATCAGAAAAGTCGAGGGAGATTGCTGCGCGAATGGGAAACCCTTTGGAAAGATTAGTCAGTGGCCACCTTCCAAGCAAGTACAAGAACAAAGAGGCTGAGCAATATCCATTTCGTCCTCAAATCAATCGAATCTCAGAGGCTCTCGATGAGCATTTTCGGAAAGTCATTTTTAACGGCGATGAGCTCTACCGATGGGATCAGCTTTATTTAATGCGCGATAAATATAAAATCGAAAGAGAGCTGAAAAGAATTGAGTATGAGAAAGAGCAGCTTGCCAACAGTGAATGCACATTTGCTCCAAATATCCTATCTCCTTTGCCAGGTTATGATAATCAGAGGTATTGCTGAAAAACCTTTTTGTGAGCAATGCTTGACGTAAGAGTAATGTAGAGCGAAAAAAACGGATGTAATCCAGAGAAGCTATCAGTGGGCCAAGCAAAGAGAGCAGCGGTTGCAAAAAGACCGAGAAGAACGAGAGCAAAGGGACTTAGACGAATGCACATTCCAACCGGATCTGGTAATGTGTTTCCTTTTGTAGTCATATATTCATTGAAAATCATGCTGTAGGAGAAAGAAAGAGCGAAACTTGGCCTTTCGTTTTCAAAGTCTAACGCGAACATCCATGAGAGACCTTTTCTTGTTCAGGGTCTAGAGCAGTATTTCGAGAGAGTAGACCAAGCGAAACGTATTCAACAGGAGAAGCAAGTTGCACAATCGAAATTTTCAGGTAAGAAATTTTTTCTGCTGAAATTAAGAGTAATTTTCTACTCTGTTACAGGGCAAGGCTGGGCAAATATAAAAACCAAGCCGCAAGCTCCTCAGCTCGGAAGGAAGTCTGAATTGAAAAGACAGGCTTCAATTAGTCCTGTCAAGAAGCTGACGGGATATAAATATTCGCGGAGCCCGAACAAATTAAATACGAGTGTGAATGTAACTCGTTTTCTTCTTTTTCAAAGATTGAATGTTTTGATTTTCAACATATTTAGAAAGAAAATATGGGTAGCATTTTCCTAGATATGAATCGTAGCGCATTTATTGACGACGTTGAAGACGAAGAAAAGTTTACAGATGCAATAGCCGAGCTACATGAAGAACTTCATAGAATCGAAATAAATCAATTTTAGGTGCTCTCTTTTTGTAAAGGGAGTGAGTGTGTTTTTTCTCTCAATATCTTGAGTCTGTTATGTTAATAAACTCTAGTGTATTGCTGTTTCTCAATAATTCAACATATCAGAAGCGAATTTTACTTCAAGCTCGATCATATTGCTATCTCCAGTGAAAGAGCTCATTATTAATCCATAATATGCTCTTGGATAAACTTCTTAGGTTTCAAATTAAGATCGGTATATCAAACCGAAATCATTAATAAATTTATATACCAGAGTTCCTGAACTGCCAATCATTATCAATTTAGAGTTCTACACATCCGAATTGCTTAAACTTTCTTGTTAGCTGGCTACAGAGCAGAGTATAGGGGCTTTTACATTCAATACGTGATGATATATGTGAAGTTTTGACAGGCAATAAAATGGAAATATGAATCTCTTAGCATAGTAGTAAATCCTATTTTTCAGAATATTGTATGTGCTACAGTTGTTTTCCTCGAATGCTTCATTCTTCTTAATTGCCTTTTAGTCTGGTAACCATATGTATTGTGGC
>ENA-UOTZ01001006-UOTZ01001006.1-compost-metagenome-genome-assembly--contig:-NODE-1006-length-21516-cov-12.142217_pt1 | contig 21516 bp, 16 predicted proteins | sample MGYA00238144_ERZ746983 | MGnify/ENA primary metagenome ERZ746983 (study PRJEB28759, sample SAMN06268863) | compost metagenome | isolation source: single cell | place: USA: California, Emeryville, Joint... | reverse complement strand
AAGGTAGATTTCTTCTCTTTGTTTTTGATAATTTCATTAATGGGCGTTTGTAACAAATTCAAAAGTTTATCCAAAAATTGAGAGTCTTTCCTCAATGCTGCCGCACCCTTCTCATCTTGCGCTTGAGTTTCGTACTTCAACCACACTTCATTGGTGCACTGAACTCGATTTGGAGAAACATCTCGTTCTGTCTTAGTGCCAGGCTTTTCTCCATAATCGAACATATTATTTTGTTGGAATTGGTCACGATCTCCGTTTGCGTCCTTTTTAGCTCTGAGTTGATCCTAAATGACAATTAGCAATAGATTATAAATTGCAGTTATCTTTAGAAAGAATACCTTAGGGGTATCTAATGATTGACCTTTGCTGGTATTTGCAGTAGTCAAGTCGATATTCTCCTTATTACTCTCAAGAGCCTCCAAATTTTTGAAATTAATATGATCTAGCCCAATCCACTGCTTATATCTCTCTTGTCTTCTTTTACGTTCCAATTTTTCTTGATCGTTCTCTTTGATGAAAGGATGATCGAGTAAATCTGGCCATGAGAGTCTTTCTTGTGGAGCCTTGTTGAGCAGCCCTTTCAAAAAGCTTTTGAATTCTGGAGTGATATTGTCTGGGAATTTGACAGGATCTTTAACAATCAGCTGAATCAGACTGTACAAATTGCTCGTGTAGAAAGGAGGCTGTCCGACGAAAAGCTCATAAAGTATGACTCCTAATGACCACAGATCGACGGTATGATTATAAGGGAGTTCCTGGACAATTTCAGGTGCCATGTAGAGGGGAGTGCCTTTTAATGAAGTAAGAACGACAGTGTTTGAAGACATTGCTCGAGCAAATCCAAAATCGCATAATTTGACGACGCCATTTGAGCTGATCAGAATATTTTGAGGCTAATTTCAAATGATTCATTAGGTGTTTGATTAGATCACAGCGTACTTTCATATCTCTATGGATAATTCTGTTGGAATGCAGATAATATAAAGCCTGGACTAGCTGTTGGGCCAACTTTCTCACTTCGCTCTCAGGAAGACTTCTATCATCTTCAAGAATTTCAAACAGCTCTCCTTGCGCGAACTATTTTGCGGAGTTATTGATTTGATTGGAAACTAAATTTACTTCGGTAACCAAGCAAAATTCATGCGGAGTCTCAAATGAATCGAGGAGCAAGATGATGTTCTCATGCTGAAGACTTTTCATGATTTGGATCTCTTGTCTGAAGTTTGCCAAGTCCTTCTCGGATTTTCCTCTAGAGATCGGAGTTGGAGCCATGATTTTCAAAATATAAGTACCTTTTGCTGATAAACTTGAGGGCGACAATCTGGCCGGAATTCTTTCTCCTTCCCTTGAAGACTTTACCAAAGGAACCCTCTCCTATTGGATGAAGTACGTGATAGTTTTCCATTCTTCAATTGAACTGTTTTTTGAATTTTGTAAAATTCCTTCTAATAAAATGTTTTAATTTTTAGACGCAAACTGTCTCTGATTCATAGCGTGGTCAAAGGAGATCCTGATAAGAGCTAATAGCATACCTAACAGCCTGGATGATCTAAGTTTTGTTGTTCTTCAAGCAATTCTTAAATACCGCTTCCAAACGGATAAGTTTGATATTGGAGATCTAACTCAATTAAGAGAGGTTGTAACAACAAGAAATATTTTTGATATTGATATGGCAGCAAAATGGATTCCGATTTATTGTAATAACAAGTAAGGTAAAATCAATCTTCTTGAAAATGTTAGGCCAATTGGAATGATATTATTCCGAAACGAAATTGTCTTGATGGCTCGAATATTAGGAAAAGACTATTTATGAAAAAGAGAAATCACATGAATAAACTCTTCAAAACGATAAAAAGAGGCTACTATCTAAAACTTTATTAGGCACTATCAGTCTTTCTTTTGGCCTCTAGCAAATAGAAATTTGGATTTGGTAAAAGCTTTCTGATTTCGTCGGCTTCTAGATATTTCACGTCAAATTCCTTCTCAAATAATTCATTGAATGCTTTATTCTTCTCTTCCAAACGGATTTTGTAAGTCATGATAATTTTATTATCTGACTTAGTAAAGTGCTTCAGCGTTCTAACCAGCCCCTCAAACACATCTTCTCTGTAAATGAGCTCCGAGCAGAAAATGAAGTCATAGTCCTGTGGAACTTTCTTGTAGTCTTCTTCTTTCATCCAGTCAAGAGCAGCAACTTCAACTTTTGTGGCATTGTTTGTTTCAACATTGGCTTTAATCAACGGAATGATGACCGGCAAGTCAGTAACGATGGTCTCAAACCCCAACAACCCCATCAAAATCCCTGGAAGAGCTGGTCCTGCACCCAATTCCAGGATGCGAATTTTGTCTTCTTTGCCTTTGAGTTCTGGGTAGTACTTCTGCAAGAAATAATTGACGAGAAGGAATGAACCATCCCAGGCGATTCCAGCCTTGTTATCGATTTTAAAGTTTTGAGCTATCACAACGTTCTGTGAAACTTCGCTAAATTCATAGTGGATGTATTTATAGTTGGCAAACTTATAGTCATCGAAAATGTTTTCTTCTTTGATCTTTTGAATGTCAAATTTCACGATTTCTTTCGTGCTGTAAGTTTTGCCGTTGATTTCGACTGTCTCTGGAGCTTTTGTTTCCATTGGTGGATTCCTAAAGATTTCCTTTATTTTTTGTTAAATTTAGATTTTAAGTCTAAAATCGGACTTCTTAAGATATGCAGGTACAAACTGAACTTATTAACAAAAGATTTGCTTTACAATGCATCTTTGCTAGTCTTTAAGTTCAATCGGAGGTCTTTTCAAACCAGTCGGACCATACCACACCCCTCTGACAACCAGATTATAAAAAATCCATTGTGATTTGTAAACTTCGTTAAAGTAGTTCAATCTTGATGTTGGGCTTATCGTTTCTCCCTTCGCCTCACTGAGACTTATTGTAAAACATTTGTGCCAATCCGGGAAAATAGGGATGGATGTTTCTCCATTATACTCAAAAAATGGAGCTTTTTTCGATAGCAGCGCATCGAGGCTCAGTTGCAAATTTCGACAGAGAACAATACTCTGAAGGATTAGCGCTGTTTGTGAATAAGCCGCGGGCACCCGAGTGCAATGACCAAGTGCAAAAACATTACTAAATTTATTATGAACGAGCGTCTTGGTGTTGATGTCCAAATTGTAAGGAGAAGAAACTAGCTCTTTGCACTTTATAACGCTTGGATCTTGCACGCAAGGTGGACTGATAAATAGCACATCATATTGCTTTGTAAATTCTTCGTTAGTTTGTCTATCGCGAAATACTGCCTCTTTCTTTTCCTTATCAATCTTAATTAGCTCCGCATTGCATTGAAAGTTGATATTCTTTTTCGTAAAAAGATCACCAATCGCTTCTGAGCTCTTTGGCCCAACAAATAGGTCTGTCTCAGGGGTATAGTATTCTAGTTGGAAGGAATCTCGATGGGTTCTGCTCTTATTGACGCGAAGATTTGATTCAAATAAGAGCGCAGTGTTTATGGTTGTGTTATAATCCTTGGCTGCCGCTCCAGCGTTGTAAAACAAAACCCTTCCTGGACTCATGAATTCGAAAATATCTTTCGCAATCACAGCATAATCTATATTGAATGAAGTGACTACGCCAGAACCTCTGTCATTCAAAGCATCGATCAATCCTTCAATAGGGTTTCCATCAATAACAAGTCCAGTTGCTAGGATCAAGTTATCATAAGTTAATTCTCTATTCTCTTCTGTAATAACTTTGTTCTTATCTGGTCTAAACTGCTTAATCCGAAGAAAGTCAATGTCAGTTTGTTCGTAAATTGACTTCAGAATTGGAACTTCGACTTCATCTTTGTTTTTGATATCAAATGGCACAAGATCAACGTTTGGTCCAAAATAAGAGAAGGCTTGAGGCTCGACAATCCTAATCTCATCTCTATGAAGCAAAGTAAACTTGGTGAGATGAGCGTGGACAGTTATTCCAGCGTTTCCAGCTCCAACAATCAACGCTTTCGAAAACGATCTGTCCAATATGGCATGTTTTGGACGTCCAGCAAACCTGGCCAAAGTCTGTGAATGTAAAGTCCGGAAGAGATTTAGAGATTCAAGTGTTTTCAGAGTATTCATTATCTTTCCGCAGTTTTGTTTGGGTGGGAGTCTGGAGATCCTTTTCGAAAATTTAGATAACTTTTTATAAAGCTGAAAAAAATATTTATATCTCTGTTCTCTCATCGAAAATGGATTCATTCGCATTTTTCAGCCTGTCGCATACATAGTTTACGGGTCTTGTCACAATTTTATGCGTCGAATAAGAAGTAGTGACAACACCAGTAGCAATGAATCTGAAGCCCAGGAACTTAGGAGACTGCTCAATGAAAAATCAAATTTCAAGACGAAAATAAGTGAAATAGCCTATCTACTTGGGGGTATTTTCTCTTTTGGGCCAAGAATAATTTTGAATTTATGCAAAAGCTCATATTTTCGTGAGAGTTCTCAGTTAGGTAGATTATTACAGAGAATTCTACGAAAAAGAATCAAGCTTTCTCTCTCTTCACTTCTTTTGGGTGATTACTATTGAGTCTACATGAGATTACATTGCGAAGTGCATCCATGGAAATATAGTCCTGGGAATTTGAAATTCGATATTTTATCTCTGACAAGAATCCCTGTATTGATTTAGAAGAAAGCTGGATGTAATGAACTCCTGTCCTTTCAGAGCAAGATAATCAAGAATTTAAAAACAATTGAGAAATAAAAAAATGAAAAATAAAAAATATCTCAGGAGAAAGTCGCTTCGTTTTCAAGAATACACGCTATTTGCACTCATGGCAGGTGGAATTGGATACTTCTTATACCAAATTGATAACCACATAAATCCTCCAGATGACACTGAGCAGACTTACAGTAAGGACTTCAATGCATTCAATCATATTCTGACTTATATTTCGTTTCAACCCTAAGCAAAACAAATAAGCATTTTTGAATACATTATGAATCAGACAAGCAAATATCAGCACGTAACAATTCAGCCTCTTCGAATTTATAATGAAAAACTTTGCTAGTATTATATTGCTCGAAAAAATCTGGCCTTGAAGGAAAGCGAGACTCAAGATGAAAGCGAAAATGAGAAGACAGAATCTAAGTGATACCGAAATAATTCCACGAGTCAAAGCAATCCTGTTTAACATAGTGCTCCAGTCCGTCGCCAAACAGATGTGCGATAATTGAGTCAAGCTCCAAGATATTAACCAGACGCATCAACTATTCCATTTTCTGATTCATTTTTGTATATGTCACCTTGAGAAACATCAACTCTGTAATATTGGAAAATTAACGAACAGATCTAGCAATCGTGCAAGTGCCCTCTCGTTAGCATGACTCCAAATAGCATTTCGTCATTCAAAAATTCAGCCATAACTATCATAATAAGTTCTGCAATAATATTTCAGGACAACTAAAGAGGATGTTTTAATTAAGAGTCAACATATTGTTGCCATCTATTTATGTTCTCTCTGAATCAATTGGGCATAAGGTTAATAATTTCGGCATGCGCCACAAAGTGAAAAGAGGAAAGAAATCACAAGCGCAGATTATATATGCGACTTCTTGACAAAATAATATCGATTATCTTTGTAAATGAACAATCCACCTTGGCCTAAGAATTTTTGGAATAGCATTAATAATTATGCAGAGGTTTTCTCTGCTTCTTCCATTTTTGAAATTTTAGAGTTACTTCGAGCCAATTTTTACCCAATACTGCTGATTGTGAATATAATGATGAGATTTGCAATAGATAGACATTGCAAATTGCAGTTTTTATAGGAGGGTCTGATTACATAGGGGTATCGAAAGTTGCATGAATTTTTTCTTCAGACAAAGAGTTCTTTCTAAGAAATTGAAGTTGCTTCGCACTCATATTTTCTGTATTATATTTCTCTATCTTGTGCCAAATAATTAAACACTAATAAGTTAATTGAACATTTAAAGAGAATGAATTGAAAAATTTCTTTATGATCGATTTTGAAAATAAAAAATACTTTAAAAATAATCAACCTTAAATGATTCGGAATATAGTGAAATTGTCGTAACTCAAATTCATTCATGAAGCGCTAATAGTTCTTGGCTGTTAGATTTAAGAAAGAGACCACAGACGACGAGTCTTGTTCAAAAAAAGATATTTCACTTCAAAATTTAAACCACAACAGCATCATTACTCAAGTTCAAAGACCGTATTGTCAAAAGACTTCTGCAAATTGCTCACACTTCATTGATGGTGATCAATTAGGCGTGCACCTGAAATGAGTGCCGAAGAGAATCAGAAACAACAATCAGAAATAGGCGTAAAACATCAAAATCAGCAGAAAGAGTGTTGGTTGATTCGATGTTGTTGGTGCTTGATCAAGAATGATGAGTAAAATAATAATCTCATCTAACAGCAAGCATAATATATCATCAGAGAACTGAACTCCACGGAAGATTTTGTATTCCTGGGTCCTCAATCAGCAAAAAACTTAGTAAGAAATTCAACCTCATCAGGTGTTAATATTATTACAGGGGAAAAAAACGCTGGTACTCGATCTTGATGAAACCCTCGTTCACAGTACTTTCGAAGAGTGCGAGAATCCAGACCTCATATTGCCAGTATCTACATTGTATAGGTTTTATTTCCGAATATATAATACAATATAAAGGTGAAAATTCAATCAGAGACTTATAAAGTCAGAGTTATGATTCGACCTGGAGTGGAAGAATACCTTAAAAAGATGGGCGAGATTTTCGAAGTGGTTGTCTTTACGGCGAGTTTATCAGAGGTATTGAATCCTTCAAGAACAACAAAAAAAAAGTTCACTTATCCAAACTCAGTATGCTGATCCTCTAGTCGATATTTTGGACAAAACAGGTGCGGTGGCATATAGATTATTTAGAGAGCATTGTACTCTGTATAATGGTGTCTATGTCAAAGATCTCAATCGTTTGGGAAGAGACTTAAAGGATGTGATCATCATCGATGTAATTGCTAAATCTTTGCATAGACTTGTTTACTTTTTTAATTAGAACTCCCCGAACTCCTTTCTGTTCCAGCCAAAAAACGCCCTTCTCATAAAAAACTATTTCGATGATAAGAGCGATCAGGAGCTCCAAATACTCACACCTTTCCTTCAATTTATTTCAGGCGTAAGATAGTGATATGACCATAGATTTACAGAAAGGAATTCTAGATATTTGATGTGAGACCAGTTGAAACCTGGAGAGTAAAGTTTTTCAATGGTCAGATAGATGAATATCTCCAAGTTCACAAGACGAACTTAGTGATGGGTGAGCCTGAATCGGTTAACGTACAACATTCAGTAGATGATGATCAAAGTCCTCTCACAGCAAAACCGAAAGATTGGACAGACACAGAAGATGCTGATACTTCTGACAAAAATACCGATCAAAATGGAATGGCAACGCCTGCTCTTCTTCAGACCCCGAGCCTTCGTAAGGAAAATTCAGCAAGCTCAAGGAATAACATTCCGTTGAAGAAATCAGATGCTTCTAAGGAAAATATTGAAGAGATATTTTCGCCAAAAATCTTGATCAACAAGAAGAATAGCAGAGTGACACCAAATAAAAGTTTTATACACCCACAGGCGAAGGGTGATAAAGCAGCTCTTCGTAATTGCTTAACTGAAAACGCTCAAGAGGAGGAACTCGATCCTCTCGAACTTGAAAAATTTAGACAACTGGAAATTTCGAATGAAGAAGACGTTGATGATCCTCACAAAATCGATAAAAGAAGATTCATGAATGACGATATTATGAATATTCAGTCCCCAGTGCATCATAAAATTGGTTCATTCTTTGGTTCAAAAGAACCAGTTACAACAGAGAATCCAAGTCCCGAGAAACTTCAACATAAGGAGCATAAGCACATTGAATTTTAAACGCAGTGCCTTTCCGAGGAGAGCATCCATAGTATTTGATAGTATTAAGTATATTCATGAAATTTTTATCCAAAATTAATTTTCTAAGTAAAAGCGTGGTGCATTATGATACTAATGTATCGAAGCATCTATTTTATCCTTATATAGCTAGATTATTTGATTTATTTTTCATAATTTCATAGAGGTAAATAGCTTATTTTCTATCACAGTCCTGACGTTTTAGGATTTCCTCTACAATAAATATCGTAGTTTTAAACGGATAATCCGCAGTGATGAATTATAAAATTTGCATCCCTTTGAATATTTAGAATTTCCAATTTCACGATTCAAAATTGAGCCCCCTCTTGTTCGAATTTTTCTCGAATGACATTATATTTCATTGAATAGTTACAGATATCAAAAAATTCACTTGTTAAAGTAAGTGAAAAAAAAACTTCAGGTGTTTCTAAAAGAGTTTCAGAAAATTGAGTTGGCTCTGCAAAAGTATCTGAGCCGATGATATATAGGCATTTATCTTTTATGTTAATTCCCCTAATTATGAGCAATCATCAAATGTACTAAGATGGTTCTCATTCGACTTCATTCAAAGTTGAACACTGAAACTCAATTATATTGACTTCGGAACACTCTCTATGGACTCAAAGTTCTAGGCCAACTCCATTGAACCAAAAAATATTTACTAGCTTGGGTCATTAAATTAGCGGATTTAGGAACCACCCTTAGCTCTCACTTTCGTCAATTTGCCGTCGATGCGCCAATTTTGCTTTTGTAACATTCCATGAAATAAATATATCTTAACCGACATCGAAAACCTTTTTTCCAACTCTTTTCCTTTTTCTGTGGTCTATGTTACTTGCTACAATTAAATTTTTTTAATTTCCAAGCCTGGAATTCAGCTGTACAATGATTAGAGCAGTTGTTTTTAGTTTCATTTCTTCAAACAAAGTCTGTGTAGCTAACGATGGAATTTTTGCAGAGAAAGACTTAACGTAATTAAAGCTCTTGGTAGTTACTTAAGTGTATTTGAATTTGCACATTGACTCATTTAGTAGATCTTGAATTTGCAGTTTTTTATATATTTTAAAATTGTTGTCTCGCTCCGAAATGAGGAATTTATTACTCTCTATCGTGCTCTTAGGAGCAATTATTGCTGGAAATGCAGCAGAAAACTGCGAAGTAGCTAATTGCGACAAATGCTTTATTGATGATCCGGAAAAATGCGAGAAATGTAGCATTGGCCACTTCCGAAATACATCATACGAGTGCCCAAGTTGCATCGCACATTGTGATTCTTGCCAAAGCTCAAGCAAATGCGATACATGTGCAGGAGATTACACTCTCAAAAAGGGAATTTTGAGCGATCAATGTATCGTTTCGACCTGCAGAGTTCAATTCTGCTCCACATGTAAACAAACCGATGCTCATATGTGCGATACATGTCTTCCGCAAACATACCTAAATGCCGCAGATTCTCAGTGCTACAATTGTTCCCAAAACTGCTTCAATTGCTCAGAAACTGCCACAAAATGTACGAGTTGCCACGAGTACTTCTCTTTGAATCCCACAACTCATGAATGTGAAGCTGAAGTTTGCAAAGTCCCAAATTGTGAGAAATGTATTCCTGGAGATACTTCTAAGTGTCTCACATGTAAAGTCGGATTCTTCCGCAACACCTCAAATGAGTGCCCAAGTTGCATCTCACATTGTGATTCTTGCCAAAGCTCAAGCAAATGCGATAAATGTGCAGGAGATTACACTCTCAAAAAGGGAATTTTGAGCGATCAATGTATCGTTTCAACTTGCAGAGCTCAATTCTGCGCAAAATGTCAACAAACTGATGCCAATAAATGTGATACATGTCTCTCACAAACATATCTAAACGTTACAGATTCTCAATGTCATAATTGTTCTCAAAACTGCTTCAATTGCTCAGAAACTAGCACCAAATGCACAAGCTGTCATGATAATTATAAACTCAACCTTACAACCAATACTTGCGAACTTAAGAGTTGCTTCGTTTCTAACTGCCAAGAATGTGCAGAGAAGAACAGTACTCACTGTGTCAAATGCGAACAAGGCTTCTTCCTCAATAATGCTGCTTGCCATCAATGCTCTCCGAACTGTCTAGAATGCTCAGAAAATTCAAACAAATGCACTAAATGCAGTGCCAACTACACTTTGAACCCTTCGACCAATCAATGCGAAGTCTCAAATTGCCAAGTCTCTAACTGCGCAACTTGTAACAAAACGAACGCTACTCTTTGCGCTTCTTGCAAAAGTGAATTCTTTTTGAATTCGACGACAGGCAAATGTGACAGCTGTCCACATGGATGTGCTACTTGCCAACACAGTACAACTTGCCAAACCTGTAAGGAAGCATTTGCTTTAGAAGTTGGGACACAACAATGCAATCCTTGCCCAAAGAATTGCAAAAATTGCGTCGTTAGCAATAATTGCTCTACTTGCGAAAACAGTTATGGTGTCAACAAAACCACAGGAATGTGCGATGCTTGTCCTGAAGGCTGCTTCAGTTGCAATTTCTCAAATACTTGTACTTTATGCACTCAGCAATTAGTATTTGATGAAGGACTAATGAAATGTGTCAAACCCAAGCGTACAAAAGTGTGGCTCTGGATAGGGCTCTCATTAATTGTTGTGGTTCTTGGGGTTTTCGTTTATTTGAAATTCATTAAACCAAGACGAGATGCCAAGAGAATTGCAGACGAACTTCTCATGGAGCATCACCAGCAAGATTATCGCGCATATTCCTTAGCAGTGGCGAATTAAGAGGAGAATGAGGAGGGAAAATGTGAAGGTTTTCAGACTTTTTTCTCTTAAGTTTTCAGAGATAAGGTTGAAAAACTAATTTGAAGTCAAATGAGTTAATTGCATGCTGATTTTCTGATCATCTTTGGCAATTATTTTATTTTTATCCAATGAGAAACTATGAAATCCTATTCTGCTATATTCGTCACTCCTCCTAACTTCATGACTCGTTATCACTGTGGAGAATTGCTTCCTTTCCATTATTATATGATTTAGTTTTGAAGAGGATAGAGGGGCCTCAGATGTGTTAGATGAAGTTAATTAAATGACTATGACCCATTTTAGGTTACGCTCATGAGACGCGCAAAATAAGAGAGGTAATCCGACAACAGACTAATTTCTATTTCCTTCTGATTACCGAATAGATTTGATTGGATTTATTTACGTTTATCAACAACGTCAGAGCACAAAATAATTTATTTAATCTCTTGTAAATGACAAGAACGAAAAATTACCAATGGATCAATCGAACTCTCTAAGAAACCGAGAGAAGTTCTTAATTTTTTGCCTCGGGTATTATCTTGGGAGCCGATCCAAAAATAAACAAGTGGGACTATTCCATAAATCACAAAAAACTAACTTTCATGCAATGCTTTAGAAAGAGCATATTTCGAGCAGCAGGGTATGTGAGTCTTGCCGTGCTCCCATGCAGGGAGATCATGAGCCAGTCAAAGAGGAAAGCTCTTTCGGAGATCAGCTATTAGAAATTTCAAGTAGAGCCCAACCAAACTCGACCTTTCAAATTTGTTTTTAAATAGATGGGCTTTCTCCAGAAGATCTCGCTGACTATAAGCCATCCAGCAAATTCATTGATCACATCTTTGATCTGCCACAACTTTTATCGCAGCCTGAAGAAAAAAAAGAGATAAATGAGATAGCAGCAGCAGAAATCGAAAATCTAAGCATCATTTTGGGCGTAAGCTGAAGAGAAAAATATATCAATGATCTGTTTGCATTGCCTTAGAATGATGTTAATGTGAAGCGCTTTAAATCTGTGACTGGAGCTGGCGAAATTACCGTTGATATTTATCCTAACCCAGCTGAGGCTAAATCATGTTATCTCTCTCTGAGAGTCGAATTTCCGAAAGCCTATCCAAAGCAACCTCCGAACATCACCATCGAAGATTTTCCGGAGACATACAATCAATACATGAAGAGAATAAGAGACAAAATTATCAGAGAATTAGCTGAATACAAAGATTCTAGTGAGCCGTATGTATTCAACATTATCATCAGTCTGAAAGACGAGCTCAAAACAATTGCCGAAAATCTTCGTCAAAATACTTTGTGGGAGGAGAGAGAAGAACAAAAGTCAGCTCTTGAGCAGAAAAAATTAGGTAAAACTAATCACTTATCTCGATGTCATTTTCATCCTTTTTTTTGCAATTAGAATTTATGAGGACTTTGAATGAAGAAGCCAGAAAGAGTAACAATAAATGCTTCCCTTTATTTTGTTCTAACATTTCTTTGAATATTGTATCCGATAGAATACCTCAATCGTCAAAAGAATATAAGAGAAGGAATGCAGCAGAGAGAAAAGGTAGTTGTTTTGCACTGAGAAAAAAATAATCTGCTGATAGTACAACCAAGAAGATGCAATTTATGTCGATATCGATGAGTATAAAGACATGCTTAAAGAGGATGCAGATAAAGAAATGTCTTCTTCCGAAGAAGAAGAAAAACCCGGCAGTGCTAACACTCTACCTGTGCCGATGAAATCTGCTGAAAAATCGACGAAAAGAAAGCCTCTGAAAGATGATTCTGATGACAGCGAAAAAAGCAGTGAAGAACATGATGTTGGAGAATTCGTTGAATTCGAACGAGGAGATGACTCTGAGCAAAACTCCGACGACGAAGAAGAAGATAGTGACGATGAAGCAACCGAGAGCGAGAGCGAAAGTGAGAGCAGTGAAGAAGCAAAGTATAAGAAGACTAGGAAAGGCAGAAAAGAAAACCAGAAGGTGACAATATTCAGACAAAACGACGATGAACGACTCTCAGAATATGAAAAAAATGAACAAGAAACGAAGGAAAAGAGGATGCAGCATCAGTTAGAATACTCCCGTTTTAAGTATTAATTCGATACCTGAGTTTGTTCGCTCAATTCTCTCAATTTAAGGGAAGACTTTGAGATCATCAAGAAGCTTGGAGAAGGTGGACAAGGAAATGTTTATCTTGTGAGGAATAAATTGGATGAGAATCTATATGCAGTTAAGCGTATCAAGCTGCATCCAAAGCAGCTGAAAGTGATCCAAAGAGAAGCCAAACTACTTTCGAAATTGCGATATAAATACATATGCGGGTATTATCAAGCTTGGACTGAATACAAAGATCCTATGAAAGAATTTGACGACGATGACGATGAGGACGAAGAAGAAGAATTCGATGAAGATGATGAATTGGATGATGATGACGAAGAAGACAGTGATGACGACGAAGATGATTCTGATGACGATTCGGAGACTCCAGCATATTCAAAATTTAGTATTCACATTCATTCTTCACCTATTTCCTATAACATATAAAAATAAAGGTAAAGTTGGAAGAAACAGCCTGGTGGAGTTCCGAGATGACAGTGACTCAAATGTGCAATTCGAAAGATCTGTTTCTAAAATGAAAAGTAATTCTAACACAGGAGGACATATCAAAGAGAAAAATGAATACAGTCTCAGTCCAAAATATCTTCTGATTCAAGTAAAAGAGATCTTGCCAATCATTTTTTTTACTCTCTCCTTGATAGATGGAGTATTGTGAAGGAAAAACATTAAGAGCAGTTTTAGATGAGGATTGGAAGCAAAACGAAATGAGACGAGTTAAATGGATTTGGCAGATCATTGATGCTCTCAAATATCTGCATGATAATAAGATCATTCATCGTGATCTGAAGCCAGCAAATATTTTCCTCGATAAAAACAATGATATAAAAATTGGAGATCTTGGCCTTGCTACTACCGTCCAGTCGAAAGCAAAGGCAACTGAGGCTACCGGGAAAAATCCGACTCCTATCATGTCGGAAATGGGGAGTAAGAGCATTAGCGCGGTTGGGATGAGCCGAAGTGATTCTAAACAGATCACAACAGGAATCGGTACACGCCTCTATTGTAGTCCTGAGCAAGCTTCAAACACTAAATATGACTATACAGTAACTCTCGAAAAAAAAAATCTGCATGTGCTAACATCAACCTAAATAAATTTCAAACAGACCGATCTGTATTCGTTGGGTATAATCATATTCGAAATGTACTATCGTCCAGCAACGGCTATGGAGAGAGATCGTGTGATAAAAAATTTGCGAGAGCAAGGCATTTTCCCTGAAGGATTTGACGAGAGTGCTGGCGAAAACGCTGAAAAGGTATCTCCTGTTCTTGTGTTTCATCCTGCTGAAGCTTTTGATTCGAATAAGATTAAAAAGACTATTCTTGAACTCTTGTCGCCCAGACCTGAAGATCGACCTTCAACGACAAAACTAAATCGAATGTAATTTTATGGCCATCTGCTAATTTAAATTGACATTTTTCCAAGCTTCCGAGGAGAAATTTTAGCTAAAGGCGCATCATTTGAAGAACGTTTGCCAATGTTAAATGTCATGTTTACGAAAAAGAATACCGAAGAAGAAGATTACAGCTTCCCTTTCTTATCGATGGAAAAACAAGTGCTCAATTTGTAAACAATTAAACTCTAACAGATTTGAAATTCCATCATTTTATCCTCTGCTTACAGGAAAGAACTCCTCTTGAAGCACGTAGCAAAAGAATTGCTGACTACGCATATAACTAACATTTTCAAAATGCACAATGCTGTCGAATTGAATGTAAAAATGACCATTAATTCACTCCCTGAATTTCATTTCAAGATTATGAATTTAGTTCCGGTTCAGCGTGACCTTACCATTCAATTCTATAAGGTGACCAATAATTTTCCGTCGCAGTTTATTTACTTAGACAAATCAGAACAACCCAGATAGAGAAGAATTTAGTCATGCGAGTTACCTTGCTTACTTAAAACTACCAGAATATTTTACATCTGAACATTCTGACCAAAAACGACTAATGCTGAACAATATGGGAATTCTCTTAGAAATTCCAAATAACACAGTGCAATACTGTGCAAGGTGAATGAACAGTGTTAAGCAAGTCTAAATGATTTCTATTATCAAGGTACTTGTCAAGATCAGTCCCAGGATTCACGAAATTCTACCTCTTTGATGAGGTGATAAAATCAAGCTCGAATTTCCAATATGAACATGAAGCCCTTTATGTTCATGTAAATTTCTTACTGTTAGGAGACAATATCAATAATACTAATTATATCTGCAGACATTTAGCAATGAAATGCATTCTTATGAAGGGCCAGACACGTTGTCACCAGCAATCGAGCTCGAACAAATTATTATTGCTCTTGAAACCATCGAGGAGCATTCGATTGTAATTATTACATTTCATTTGGTGATAATATAATCGGAATAATAGAGAGAAAATAACAATTTTGTCCTGAGATTGAATGACTCTATTTTCCTCAACTATTTGCTTTGGAGCTTAAAGATTACTGAACCTAGCAAGATCAGAGATTTATTGAAGCTGTTCAATAAAGTTACCAAAATGCGAAAGGACGAATTTAAAAATCAGCTTGCATCATTTAAACTGAAAGAAGATCAGATAAACACAATAAGTAATCAAACTTTTTTGTTTTGTCTCTTCAAATAACGATAATTCTCGCTTCCAGTCGATTTCATTCATTTTAGAGAAAGAGACCAGCTTGAATTTCAAAAGATCTTTAAAAAACTCTTCAAAATACACCAATTACCAGAAATCATTCAAAAGAAAATAGAAGACTTGTTTAAATTGCAGAAAATGGCTCAAAAGCTAGCTGGAAAAATGATTCCTGTCGAAATTGACCTCGGAGCACTCCCAGAGAATTTCTTCTTTTTCTCAGGATTCATCCTTCAGGTTTCTGTCTTTGGTGCTATTTTTTATTCAATCTTCTTTAGTTGGTCGCAGTCAAAAGAATTCCAGGGCCTCAAAAGAGCATACATGTCTTTGAGGATAAGCTAATCGAAGGCGGCCGAATGGACAATTTAATTCACCAATATAAATTTTTGAATGATGCAAAACCAGTGTCAGCAATAGGTCTCCGCTTTGACTACAGAAAATTGACGAATCTAATTGCTGAGGTGAATACTGTTTCTCTATTATAGATTGTTTGACTTGGATTATAAAATGTCAGAACCTTCTTCAAAAGAGATACAAGTATCTCACAGAGAAAGAAAATGGTGAGGAGAGAGTGAGCGACAGTGACGTGTTAATTGCTTCGGACGAGCAGCCCTATCTCTGGGAGAAGATGTGGCTCTGTCAGAAGTTCTGGAAGCATAATATAAAAACTAGCTATATCATCTCTCCCAATAAAATCAGCAATTTGATCCATTATTGCAAAATAAACCATATTCGACTCTTGGGAATGATCAAGGTTGAAAAAGCAGAGTCTTCAATTGTGAAAGTAATTTTTCTTTTCATTTTTTTATGGATTCAACCTATTTCCAAATATTCAGCTTCAGTTAAGACCGCAAGACAACAAATATAACAAAACAGAAGAAATTGTAATGAATTTTGTCAGAACTCTGGATGAAGAAGAGCTCACATCTGATGACCCCAAACACGCAGCTCTCATGAAAGGTCCATATCAGAATAAAATATCACAGTCTCTTGGAAAGTCGAAGTTGGCTCAACTTCTTACGAAAAATGAAGGATTGCCAGAAGATCCATTTTTTGATAAGATCAATAATCTTCTGGCAGAATTTCCTAAAGAAACTAAACTTAAATCAGCTGCATCGAAATAACTGTATGTTTAGCTGTCATATAACACAAAAAAATTATGTTTCAGCTACTGTGAACAACGTTACACATTATGGTCAAAGATGTTAATGAACAAAGGATTCCCTCTCTATATATATTATTTGGGAAAATTGTGACCATAATATTTTCTTTTGGATATTTATTGAAGTTTTGAATCAAAAAGGCACTCCAGCAAGACGAAAAGTTTAATGGCTTTCGCTCGGTTCTCCACAGAGCTTGAGTGCACTCTCCTTCTAATATGTAACACTTCAGTTTGCCATCGTCCTATTGTAGTTGTTGTCGACCACTCAAAAAAGAAGTTCTTTTAGCCATATCCGTGAGAAAAATTTCACAAATTCGTTTGAAAGTAAGTTTATCAAAGGAGCATAGACCTCTCTCGGAACTCTCACTGGATTCCAATAATTTTCATAATTTCTGCTTCAAAGGCTAATCAACAAAATACTTCTCTAAAACTCCTAAAGAGTCACTAAACTTACAATAGGTGCAAATGAGTTTTGAAGTCAGTATTAATTTCAATAAATTTAAGAAGCTTAAAAAATAACAAGAAGATGGCGTGCCCTTTTCTCACAACAATCAAACTTCTCACTATGGCTATCATAGTGGTGCTAACCCTCATTAAACTTTATCATTGGAACCTGCTAAAGAAAACCTTCAAAGCTAGCAAAAAATCAGATCAAAAGACAACAGAATGCACTTCGACATCACTTTCAGAGCCTACTTCTGATGTACAGCAAGCCCAAGATAACACGAACAGTCTTTCATACACATAAATGCTTGTAGGTGCATATTTTTTTTGTGGTTAGTCTATAACTATTTGTTGTTGTATAGCAACAGGTTAAATATTTGATTTGATTTCATATGCATGTGTCTATTCTTGAACCCTAACTTACATTATCTTCAATAGAACTTCAGTGGTTGTACATATCAAGAGGCAAAAGGCAGGAAGCGAGTGTAACCTGTATAAATTTTGTTGAAAGTTCTTGGAGAACAGATTTGTTGAAAGTTCTTGAAGAACAAATTGGGTGAAATTCAAAAAAGTTAGGAGTTGCACCCCTTGAATAAAATCGATCGTTTAGGGTGGTAGCAAGCCACAACGGGTCATTAGCATTTGAGGAGTGTTATTAGTGTTCTTCACAGTCTTGAGTGCTTTGATATTCTTTTCAAGGCACTAATAATGATGAAGCCAATAAATATAAAGAGAGCTCTAGACGCTCAACATTAGAGCTACATCTAACATCACAAATGAATTGGTCACGTAAAACTATTATTGTACTTCTTTAACAATCAAATTGATGGATTCAGAGCAGCCCTAAACATTGGATTATTGACCTTAATGAAACATGAAAATCATCCGATATATATTCTGTTTGACACAGCGAATGCGGCTCCTTTAATTAAGATTAAATAGCTAGCCCATAAATCTTTAATTGCGGAGGAAATCTTTTTGGGCATGATTATAACAACGATATTCTTTTTCAAACAACTTTTAGCAGTTTTCTTACTCCAATATATCTATATAATTCTTAAGCATATCTTTTACTTTTTTTGACTACTAAAAGAATGTAATATGTGAATACTTAAAGTACACCGGCGGAACTGGCCTTATCATCCTTCGTAAGTGGAGCTTCAAGTTCATCGTCGACGGGTTTACTCTTCCTTAAGTAAAGAACGACCGCAACCGCAATGATGGCAATTATACCGATAGAAACCAGAATCCAAACCCAAGCTTTTGAACCTTTTGGGGCCAAACAACTGAGTTTTTCTTTATCGAAAGCGGTGTTAGGATCGCATTGAGAGCAGGAAGTTGTGGAGTTGCAAGTCACACATCCAGGAGGGCATCCTCTCACAGTGCCTTTATCATCAATGAAGTAGCGAGCCTCAGCAATTTCGCAAATTCCTTGGCTCTCATAGCACCAAGAGCAATGCTCAGGAGAGCATTTCTTCAGGTAGCATTTTGACGTGTTTGTATTCAAGGTATATTGTGGATTGCACTCAGTACATGTGCTTTTGCTTGAGCAAATATTGCATCTCTCTTTCTCTGCGCAGAACTCACATTGTTGAGATCCGTTCAAGAAAGTTCCGTTGAGACATTTGGCACAAGTGAATGCGTCAGTTTGGACACATTTGTCACAGAATTGAGCCTGACAGCTTGAGACAATACATCGTCCTGTTGCGTTCTCAACAGTGTAGTTCTGGGCGCAGGACGTGCAATTAGCAGCATTAGAGCACTGAAGGCAATTTTTGGCGCAAGCGCTGCAGCCTGATGTAGTTTGATCTAAGAAGAAGCCGGCCTTGCAACTGGAGCATTTTGAAGGATCAGTAGGATTGCAAGTTTGGCAGTTGGCAGCACCTGTGCATTCGCAAGTTTTGGTGACATTGTTGAAAGTATGACCTTCGGCGCATTGGTCGCAGCTATCTCCGCTTGAACAGGATTTGCAGTTCAATGGACACTGATAGCAAAGACTTGTGTCTTTTCCTTTCGTAAAGTCCGGCTTGCAAACAGCACACTTTGAAGAATCGGTGGAGTCGCAAGTCTGACAGTTGGCCGAGGTGGCGCATTCACATGTGTTTGTGGAGCTGTTGAAGGAGTGGTTTGCAGCGCAAGTTGCACAGCTCGTACCGTCTTGGCAGCTAAGGCAGTTGAGAGTGCAGGACTTGCAGAGCTTATCTGCGTCATTCAAGAAAAATCCACCCTTGCACGCGGCGCAGGTTGATGAGTCGGGAGCATTGCAAGTCATGCAATTTGGTGAATTTTGGCACTCGCAGACGGCAGTAGTTGCGTTAAATGCGTGGTTTGGGGCACAAGTGTCGCAGCTTACGCCATTTTGGCAACTGAGGCAATTGAGAGGGCAACTGCTGCATAGTGATGAGTTTTGTAAGAAGAATGATTGTGCACAGATCTCACAACCATAGGCATCAGTGACTTTGCATTTTGAGCAGTTGGAAACTTGGCATTCTGATGTCTCACATTGAGAAGATGTGGCGTTGAAGTCATAATGAGCCTCGCAACCGAGACACACTGTGTCGTTGGAACAGGTCAAGCATCTTGGTAAGCAGGATGAGCACTGTCCTGACTGGGACTCAACGAAAAATCTTGAATCGCAGCTTTCGCAGAGAGTATGATTGTAAACTTCGCATTTCGTACAGTTGTTTACAAGGCATTCACTGACTTCGCATGCGATGGACGTCGCATTGAAAGTATAATGTTCAAAGCATTGATCGCATGTGAATGATCCGCTGCAGCTTTTGCAGTTCCTTGGGCATGCATCACACATAGAAGTTGTGCTATTCACTCCGTATCCATCGATACAAGCTTTACACTTGTTGCTGCCTTCACAGTCTAGACAATTGTCAGGGCAAACTTCGCAAAGCCCAGTAGAGCTATTAACACCGAATCCGCTGATGCAGCTTGAGCAACTGTTAGCTCCAGTGCAGCTCAGACAGTTAGCAGGGCATGCATCACATTGACCCGTGGTTGAGTTCAGACCGAATTTGTCTTCACAGGCAAGACATTTGTTGCCAGGAGCGCAAGTTTTACAGTTTGCTGGGCAAGGTTCGCAAAGACCACTTGAGTTGAGAATAGTGAAAGGAGCACAGGTTGTGCAGGTCGTTTTGCTGTCACATTTGAGGCAATTCTCTGGGCAGTGGTCGCATTTGTTGTTCTCGTTCTTGACGTAAAGATCATCACAACGTTCACAAGTCTCGCTGTTTGTGCAATTGGCGCATCCTTGGGTACAATTGTCGCATTTTCCGGTGACTTCATTAATGAACGTACTGGAAACACACTCGACACACCGATCCATGTCAGTTGTATTACATTTATTACAGTAAGGAACTTGGCATTTTGAGACTTCGCACTGCCCGGTTGTGCTATTTAGATCGTAGTTTGGATGACAGCTCGTGCAGAAAGTGCTGTTGGTCTCACATGTTAAGCAATTAGCCGAGCATTTGCCACAAGTTTGTGAAGTTAAGTCAAGATAGTAGCCTGGCTTACAAACAGTACAGAGGGTGGCATTGGTTCTGACACAAGTGTCACAGCCTTCAGCTACACAAGTCCTGACTACACACTCGGAGGTGGCTGTCTCAAGAGTGTAATTAGTAAAACAACTTGTGCATTTGGCAGCAGAGTCTTTGCAGGTAGCACAATTTTGTGAGCAATTGTAGCATTGCTTGTCTGTACTATTCAAGTAAGCAGAAGACGCGCAAGTCACGCATATATCGGCGTCAGTGGTGTCGCATTTATTGCAAGAAGGAACTCTGCAGTTTTTGACTACGCAGGTGTCATAAATGATCCCTTTACTGACTTCGTAATCGGCTTCACACAGCTGACATTTGTAAGAGCCTTGACAACTGTCGCAATGTGCCAGACAAGGGTAACATTGTGAAGATGAAATGTAATATTTTGTATCGCAGAATTGGCATTTTTTTGGGTCACCAGCAACGCATTGGTTACAGTTAGGAACATTACAGTCTTGCCCCAGAACATTCAACAATGCAGCGCATACAACAATGAAAGTTAAGACCTTCATGAAAAGAAATTGTTTTTGGATAAATTACTAAATTAGGATAAATGAGCTGACTTAAATATCCGGTAATAACACATTAATATTTAAACTCAGGAGATACATACGAGCAATCAGAATTTTTACATATTTGCCATCAACCCCTTAAAATAGTATTTCTGCCACCTTTGAGCAGAATTTTGCAAAAAAGGATGTTCTTCAAGTAAACTATGTACCGTTGAAGACATCATCTGAGAACAATAGCAAGTATAAATACTTGTTTAATTACATTGGAGAATTTTCCTTGAAATATGTCTAATATCGAGGATTGAAGTTTGATCAAGGCTGAGAAGTAGAGTTCATTTCAGTCAATTTGATTTTCCGGCCAAATGACAAAATTGCTTATTTGCATTTTTCTGTCTTTCTC
>ENA-UOTZ01001005-UOTZ01001005.1-compost-metagenome-genome-assembly--contig:-NODE-1005-length-21527-cov-4.756597_pt1 | contig 21527 bp, 16 predicted proteins | sample MGYA00238144_ERZ746983 | MGnify/ENA primary metagenome ERZ746983 (study PRJEB28759, sample SAMN06268863) | compost metagenome | isolation source: single cell | place: USA: California, Emeryville, Joint... | reverse complement strand
AAACTAACTCTAAAAAAAAAGGGAAAACTAACCCCTTTACTACGATCGACACTCAAAGCTTTCTCAAAGAACCCTATCGTCTAATCCAATATATTCATCTAGAATTGCATTGCACTCTTCATTCCATAGTAATATTGCTTTCAGCTCCTTTTCCACCGAAATGGTCTGTAATTGCTTTGCTTTCTGAAGTGTCCCAGATGACAAGTTCTCCTCTATTATTGCCGCAAGCAACAGTCCAAGGCAGATCTTCGTAAAAGGCACCACAATTGAGCTTACCCTACATTAGAGAATAATTAGAAATCGGAAAAGTGGAGATTATAAATCATACCGCTTTCATGTGCTTTTCAGCAATAAGCTTGATTTGTCCATCATTGACTGTATTGAGGTCCCAGACGCGGACGTAACCATCATGACTGGCTGTAGCCAGCATTCCTCGAACAGTGGGGCTGGTCATGACAGCCGTTGTATTTTTGGAGTGGGCTCTTAGGTAAAATAGAGGAGAGCTCAACTTGCGGGCATCAAACCCTTTGATCGTTCCATCCTCCATACCAACGATAAGATTGCAGTCAGTGCTAGGATCCCAAACCAAGCATTCGATGTCGCTCTCCAGCTTTCCAGTGAACTAGAGTATAAAGAAAATTAATAATCTTTTGCCGATTCTGGTATCTTACAGCTTCTTCACTCTGACGGACGTCAAAGATTTTCATTGTCCTGTCCATTGCTCCAGTAGCAAGTACGGCTTCTTCTTTATGGCTCCATTTCACAGTTTGAATCTAGTAAGGTGAGAATACAAACTTTAAGTTGAGTTTTTACCTTTTCCTGATGTTTTGTATAAGTGAAAACACAGGAGTTCTTTGAGATATCCCAGAGTTTGACTGTTCTGTCAGCAGACCCGGATGCCAAGATCTCTCTATTTTATTTATTTTTTTATTAAAACAAGTTGTGCCTGAAATATTTACTTTCGGAATGGGTTCAGATTTAATGTAATAACTGAATCGGAGTGACTTCCACTTTTCAGAGTCTTGCCTTGGCTTTGGAATTTCTTTGGACCTTTTTTCTTTTTACCACCAGCTTCTTCTCCTCCTAATGTCAGCGTTGGCTCGATGGCGTCTAGAGTATCCAGATCCCAAATTTCTATTTCTGGGAGAAATGTTCCAACAACAGCAAAATTTCCTGTGAAAGTACTGCTTTAGATGATACTCGCTAGTCAATGAATTCACCTCTTTTCGATTTCGTGTCTTCGACGCCGAATGGTTTGATACAAAGCCACTCAAGACAGAGTGGGAATGCCGAAAGAGTGATGTCGTGGTGGATGTAGAGGTTATTTTTCCCTTCTTCATAAATATATAACTCTACTGTACTGAACTCGTGTTTTTCCTATTTTCATTCAGATAATCAATCTCAATCTCATAAAAATATTTACAATTTTTCCTGCCATAATCACAGAATCGGTGTCTCTGATATTATAATCTTCTTTCTCGTCTTCACTCTCTTCGTCGATATACTAATAGTATTATTTTGGATCAGCTGATTCTTTAAGTAGCAGATAGTTACGTCAGGATATTGATCCTTCTTTTTCGAGCCTGTCAATATTTGCTTCGTTTCTTGAGCGAAACTAGGAAGAGCTATGAAGGTGAGGAATAAGTTGATATGATTCATTTTACAATCCTCATTATCGTAGTTTTTCAGGTCAAATTCATCTTCTACGTCCATTTTCATTCTGAAAGTACGATGTGTTTAGTACTCGAAATCATAAACTGAAGTTACTCTTCTTGGACCTCAGGGTCTTGCTTGATTTCATCCCAAACATCATCATCAACCATGAATTGCTTTGGTACGTTTGCCGAAAAACCTAGTTCAGTCGTATATCCAGCTTAAATTAAGAGAATTCTAGCATACCTTTTCGTACCCATGCGAGAGAGGTCACAATTGATTGCTCTTCCATTGTCAAACTCAAAAATTTGCTTGTTTACTATATTCTTAATCTACTCAGTCTCAAAAACAGATGAAAATGCTTAATTAGATTTTCAAGATAAGCTTTCATTAAGTGATTTTCGACAATTAGCATAAAGGACTTGTGTGTAGAAGGCATTCTTCTGTGGTCAATGGGCCATCCTATTATAAATTCTATACGGAGTTAGCCTCCTTATTCTCAACAAACTGGTCATAATAAAAGAAGATACAATCAGACGTTCAGTAATGGCAGTTCCCACCTATCTTCAAATCGTAAGATATTTGCAACTAAAGTAAATGTAAGAAGTGAAGAAAGGTAAATAAAAAATTAGAATTTCCTCAAATCCATTAAATTCAATAATGATATCATTGAAAATAATAAGTCTCCGGGCGAAAAAAGTCGTTGTGAACTTTAATTTGTTGCAGTTGAGGTAGTTGTTCATTGTCATCAATTTCAGATAGAATTATATTTTCTCTCTTAGTCAATTCTCTCAATGGGATGATAGCATACTTTCAGCTCTTTTGAGATAATTATGGGCATGACCCAATCCATACTATCATCAGAAGTTGAATCTTCCGGTTTGCAATGAACAAAAACAATAATGAATTTATCTCTAAACCCAGAGACTAAATTAATATTAGTTTTGCGAAATTTCGAAAAGACTTGATCAATTTTAGTAATTCAATCCGGAACAAATTTCTAAAATTACAATTCAGCAAATAATTTGACTATTCCTCTAAGAGAGGTAATTTTTCAAGAATAATAGATCGAGAAAAGGCATCATCACTGTTTTCACCAGTTTTTTTTTTTTGCTCTTCGTAGAAAATACTCCAAAAGATATAATCGATGGACGTAGCTATTGCTGTCGTCCAGTTCGAAAGAGACACTCAGGTATAGCGATAGAAACAATTTTGCTTGTTGGCACATATGCTAGAGTGAATCTGTCATTGAAGTACGATTTCAGCGATAACTTCAGACGCTGAAAACATTTTTGTAACGGGGGCTCCTTTTTTTTTTTAATTTTTCAAATAAACAGCTTAATTTCTGTAGTTCAGTCACTTCTCATTATTTGTTTGTTTTATTATTGAGAAACAAAAACAAGTCTAATGTTAGACGACCCTACACAGAACTCCTCATCGACAAAAGCAGATCCTATCACATTTGGGTCTTGCATTACTATCTCTCTGGCCAATTACAATACTTCCTTTATCACAAGTGAAGGGTTCATGAACTCCCAACTTTATGTCAAAAAGTTTCATGACAAAAAGCAGTCACATAATTTCGCATTTTCAGTATTTCGAATTCTGCCCTTCGCGGATGCCTCAAATTTCAAAGCTCAGACGGAGTTCTCTGACCTCATCGAAAATTTTGGAGACAGAGCAAAAGAACTTTCGAGCAAAGGTATGTTTCACCTTTATCAAATCTAGCTGGATTATCCTTTTCAAGACTTGAAGGAAAGAAAGCAAAAAATTAAGGACTTACATCACAATCTGGACTCAGAAATCAACATGAATTCTACAATTTACAACAAATTAAAAGGAACTCCTGTTCTGTTCTCTACCTCCACTTTTCAGCTGGTTCATTTGGCAACCATGAAATATCTGAGTTTGGATGATAGTAACAAGGATAATATGAGGTAGCAAACACCATACTCCAAACTCAGCATAACTAACGACATTTTTTTTTTATTTGATTAGTTTTGGGCTTGTGGATCACCCCAGCGAAAAAAGCTTCTTCAGATTCCTTCCGAGCCTTCTTCTCCAGAAACAACGAAATAACTTTGTCTACAACCAAGACCTCGTGATTATTAGCTCAACTTACCAATTGCTTCATCATTATCCCACACTATATACGAACTATGGTGAAAGCAACTTGCTTCCAGGCGCTGCAAGCGTCAACAATCCTGGGAAAAAGGCATTAAATGGAGGAAATAAGGTGATCGCAAATATTGAAGACACAAAAAAATGGAGATTGAACTTGTACCAATTCCAAACAAATGATGACCAGGAAATCAATAATTTCCTCAGAATTGGAGATGCTTGCTGGCTAAATCTCTCTGAAAAAAACTACTATTTAACAGCTTCGCTGGAAAAAGACCCATTTGAGAAAAGAGTGTCAGAAGAGAAGAAAACTTCTGCATCACCAAGCCCTCAAAAAAGCTCAGCATTGGGGGTCTTTGATTTTTCAGAGACAAACCAACCCAATGAGCTCTCATTTTCAAGTTTAGATGAAGATCAGGAGAATGATGAGGACAACTTTTATCAAAATGAAATCATCTCAAATCTTGTATTGCGCTTTGAGGAAACATCTGTAAAAAAAACCAGTAAATCAACTGAGTATGTGGAGATGGCAACTAGTGGTCTTTGGAAAATTGAACCTCAAAATATTTTTGAAGGAGGCTATTTAACATGGGAAAGCCCTTATAAGTTCCGACATCTGACTTCGGGAAGATACCTCAAAGTTGAGACAAAAGAAAACGAAGTATATTATATTGGTATTTTCGGTGTGCAAATAACAACTTGCATTAGACTTATACATTGACTCTGTCTTCCGAACCCGATGATGACTCTCTGTTCTATTTGGTGCCTTTAGAGAATTTGCTCAAAGATGATGCCAGCCGGAAATATATTTCCAAAGATGCATATTTCAGATTACAGACAAAAACATACAAGAAGTTCCTATCTCTTCAAAGAGTTGAAAATGAAGACAGACCTAGAAGCAGCAAAAAAGAAGCTACACAACAACTTAGCGAAATCCCTGGACTGATAGACAGAGGTAAGCATCATAAGGACATTTGTAGATCCTAATATATTGTCGTTATCATCAATAGCCAGAGAAATAGATACTTTCAAAATCGTAAAAGCGGACTATGAAGAAATTTGGGAAACCAGCTTCATATTGAGTGCATTTCCCATTCTCCTTGATCTGCTGAAACAATTTAAACCTCTGAAAGTTCTCTTATTTGTTACATCAAGATAGCTGATCTTATGTTTTTTTGTAGAAAGATCAACTGAATGAAGAAGTAAGAAGGCAGAAATATTTTGAAGAATCTACTGATCGAGCTCTAGCATGCTTACAGTATCTGCTAGATTTCACCTATAATAAACTCCCTGGAAATATCGCATCGAATCAAGAATTTGCTCAAGTGTCTTCCTTAAGACAACGAATTCTGAGAGAGCAGAATATACTTGGTGTCATCTGTTGGCTGCTTAGTGAGGGATTTCCAGATGAGAATGATATCCAAAAGATAGATTGGAAATCTCTTGAGCGAGCTTTTGAATCCAGTAGATCAAAACTTCTCAGTACAGGCTCTCTTCACCGAACACTCTCGTCCAAAGATCCTTCCACTTTGAGCACCAGCAAAAAGAAGCTGGAAAAAATTGAGACAGAATCGATAGCAAGACGTTATAAAATTTGCTATTTTCTCTATGATCTTCTCAAAACGATGTGTCTTCGCAATCCTGAAAATCAAGAATACGCTTCCAAATTTGCTGTTTACTTCGTTAAACACTTGGGATACGGCCAGTTTGTCAGTGAATGTCTGCAAATAATGTTTTCAGATAATGAAAAACTCCTCTACCTTCTTAACAAAAATTTAGCAGCAGAACCATCGTCAGTAATGGTGCTTCAATCTAATGACAAGAAGCAAACACACATTTCTGATATTGTCAGAAAATTGAAAAGTACAAAAGGCTACGAGCAGAAAGAAATTTTAGATCTCCTTAAATCTATTGCATGCACGAAAGATCAGGCAGTTTATATCAATCAAGATTTGATATTTAAACTGATTTATGAAGACAAAGCATTCAAGAACACTTATCTCTTGAATATCAATAACAAAGAAGGTGCTTTATACATCGACACCAAAAGTGAGGAATTACCTTTCGAAAGTTTCTTTAAATCAGGAGAGACTGTGAAGTGTCAGGATGAGATTCAATTCTTGATTAGTCAGCTCGAACTCTTTGCAAGTTTAAGCATGGACCGTAATGCAAGTTCCAGCAAGCAACTGAGCAAGGTGTTTACGTTAGACGCACTGATGAACCTCATCTTCAATCAAGAAATTCCTGAAAACCTTAGGGCAACTCTGCTAAAACTGCTATCCGCTCTTCATATAGATAAAGAGCCAAGAATGATACAAGAAAAGCCAAACCTTGTTCGTATCGTTGATATTGATGATAGTGCTCCGAAAGAAGAAGAGCCTCCCCAATTAATTGAATTGTCAGAACCGTCACTGATGAGCAAGAGCAAGAAGGCAAAATCAAAAATTTCAGATATCATTGCCAATAAATTAGAGATCGAATCTGCGAAATCCCTTCTACCAAACGCTCAAGAAGATGACGAGCTTGAGGGTGCACAAGATGATGAGAATATCGAAGAAAGGAAACTTCTAAGACTCTTAAAAGAGAGAATACTTGAATATCTATCAGAGAAGGCAGCAGAATTGAACGCAGCCAAAGAAAAAAAAGTCAAAGTTGATATTTTTAATACCTTTACGATTGAAATTCTTCGTTTGGTGAATAAGATGATAAGATTTGGACTTTTTAATACGAGCCGAAAAAGATCAGAGAGTGATGCATATTCTATTTTTGGTTCGGCAATGAAAGGATTGATATCTCAGTTTAGAAAAGAAGACAAAAAAGAAACCATGGGAGATTCTGAACTGGAAAAGCTGATTAAATGTTTGACTCCAATTGTTGAATACGACGAATCTTACTTTGACTGCATGAGAGATGGCGGAATCAAAAGGAAAAATTATGCAGAAGTGAGCTCTAATCTCCTGAAAAAAGGGGTGAAAGGAATGATCGGTGGCATGACAGATATTGGGAAAACTCTCGGCAATTTGCTCAATCTTGGAGATGGTAAAAATGAAAAGAAGACCCGCACAAAAGCAACTCTCAATCTCGAAGTTGACAATGAAGGACTCAAAGACCAAATATTCAAAAAACCCGAGTCTCTCAAAAAAATTCTGCTGAAGTTTTCCAATAAAACTTTTACGATCAAAGATGATGGCAATGAAGACAGTAAAGAAACTCAAACCAAAAAATTAATTTGTGAAATCTTCGATTACATTCTGGATCTCAGAAGAGACTTCTTGCTCGAAAATATCATTCAATATTTCAAAGGAACTATTCTGTCAAAGCAGCAGGTGGCTTCACCTGAAGAATGCCACAAACTCGTTAAAAAGGATATTGAGACATTATTCCCAGAATCATTCCAAGAAGTTGGTAAGACCAATTCTGGTGCCGAAGCGAAGAAGTTTAAGAACTATTCAAAGTATGAAGAGATCCGATCTTTTGATGAAATTCTTGAGAAGCCGTTTTTAGAGTCACTGCTCCTGAGTTTCTTTCTTACCAACTCAGCTGTCGTCCAGAATTCTTTGGTCGAACTTCTTCATCGCTGCTGCAATGAGAAAAAAGATTTATTGGACGCAGTCGAGAAAGTGGAACTCTTATTCAGTGCTGAAAACAGAAAATTATATTTCTTTATGGAGAAACTGCTCAATTCCATGAAGCGTCTGTTTTCAAACAGTCAGACTTGGCTGCAACTCTCTGAAAAAACGAATCATTCTGATGCTGTGGTGATTAAAACCTACAAAAAACTGCTAAAGTTAAAAAATCTTTTTGAGGAGAATAGTGACGATGTAGAACTGCTAAGGATCAAGCAGAGAATATTTAGGCATATGGGAGGCAATAAAATTCTCGCTCAACCCTTAAGTACAGGAGAAATTCTCTGTGACACTCTGGTTGAGATCTACAGCGGATTCACCACTCCAGAACAAAAGCAAAAATTCAAGAATGTTACGCTAAAAGTCGTTGACTTATTCAAAGAGATTCATTCAATCATGGAATTATTCTGCCTCCATAATCAATCCCACCAGAGATTACTTCACAAAAGGATAGATTTTGTCGCTTTCCAGAAATCCATGAATATTGGACAAATCGACCTCTTAGTTCGAGTATTCCAAGACAATCCGAGCACGTCGAAAGATCTAAGCGAACACCTTATCAGATATCTTGCCAGTATGATCAAACTTCATGGTAGGAAGCAAGTCTTTTTAAGAGTATTCAAGGCTGTAACCGACCAGCAAAGTGAAGACTTGATTGAAGTCGAGAAAAGAATCTTACATGTGCTTCTGGAAGATAATTACCTTCCAGCGATAAATGTAATGCACTCTTTAATTTTTCCAACTAATTATTCATTCTTTGTGTCTAAACTCAGCCTTTCAATGAATTCCAAGGAAAACCCGAGCTTGATGAGATCAGCGGTTTCAATCCGGATTCCCATGATATTTATTACACAGATCTCCTGTTTCAAGTAAACTTAGACCGAAGCTGTGAACATTCATCATCAATTGTAATTTTTACTAGATACTTGCGAAGTGCCTTCAGAACGATGTAGGCATCAATTTAATATCCAAGGCTAACAAGGCGTTTCCTATCAAAAAACTCATAGAGCTTCTGCTGTCAATCTCAACTCAAGAACTTGATTTAGCTCACAAAGAACAAGTTGGGGAGCCGGCCATGCTACTTGGAGCCATTGAGAGGACAAAGCAGTCAATCATAGATCTCATAATGATTTTCATTCAACATTCAAGAAACTCTGTAGATGAACTTTCGAGTTGCAATAGAGTAATACCAATACAATGACGTTCTCTCAAAAACTTTACTAACTCCTTTGAAACTAGATGGTCATGGAAGTTATTGAACTGGAGACTAAGAGAATCGATCTGCCAGTCGCTGCTTCTAAGGCTCACACTGGGTACATTTTGGAAAAATTCGTTCCACTGGTCAACCTATACCAAGAAAACTTCTTTAGAGACGTTACAATGTAAAATTTATAGACTCTTCATCGCATGCTTATGCAAATAGGATCCTTGACATAAGCGAGGATTCTCAGGGGGTGGGTGACCTCAAGAGCAAACAAATCGTGATGAATTTTGCAAGGAAGTTGCTCGAGAAAATAAATGTCTACATCCCTCCCAGCGAGAAAACTGATAATGACTGTATAAAAGTGATTCTTCGTATGGCCGTGAATTTTAAACTACCTGCTCCTGAGTACCTGAAACAAATGGACGCCATCTACGAGCAAAACCAGCTTGAAAAAGCTGAGTTGGAAGAAGAAGATGAGGAAGGAGAAAGGAAAACGAGAAAAAGCAAAAGTCGAGGCCCTCCTTCTTCTGCCGCTGACCTAAATGAAGCAGATGAAGATTTCGCAGTGAATCCTAAGAGGAATATTTTTGGTAAATTGGCAAAAAAGATTGAGCAGTCTGCTAAAAAGGCAAAAGGATTATTTGCTCGGAAGGAGAAATCGACGAATTATTTTGGTTTTGACCTCAAAGAGGATATTGGCCCTGACTCTAAGCAAAAGAAACTTTGGAATATGTTTAAAGATGCCATCAACAGCACTCAAATCCAAGTTCAAATCAAGCGTGACATTGACGTTCTCTCAAACTCTATTATGGATATTACTGAAATGTATGATGAGAGCGATGACCAAAATTCGAATAAAGAAAACAAAGACTTACTCATTACTTCTGATGACATCCTGATAAAATTCTTAAATTTCATTGAATTCTGGATTCAAAAGAAAGCCCAAAAAGAATCAATAATTTTCCTTATTAAAGTCCTTGGCAAGATTATCAAGAATGCTTCCAATGAGGAGGAGGAAACTTCAAGACAAGACCAACTTGATGGCCTCAACGCGACGAAGATAGTGATAGTTCTTATATGGAATGAAAAAGATGATGACTACCATTACTTATACAGTTTAATCAATTTCGGGATAAAACTCCTTCATCGAGGTAATCCAAATGTCCAGAGAACATTATATGAGTTTTTCCGAGAGAATTCGAGCTCAGAAAAATTCTTTAGGAAAATTAGCAGTCTGATGCAAAAAGAGTCAATCAATAAGAATTCCACTTCGAAACTGAACTCAAGCCACAAGCAAGAATCTAAGATGCTCATGAAAATTCTGAGGCTCTTGCAGCTTTTCTGCGAAGGACATAATCTTGAACTCCAAAACTATTTGAGACATCAGACTCACTCCAAAAACAGCTACGATCTTCTCGCAATGACCATTCAGGTGCTTGATTCTATGAAAGTGAATAAAAAGACTTACAATACAGTTATGCAATGCTTTGATACACTCACTGAGCTTATTCAAGGCCCTTGTAAAGCGAATCAAGTGGGGATTGCTCATAGTAAGTTCCTGGAATATTCTATCGCATTGCTCGCAGAAGAACCCAAAGTCATCGAATATTACGGGTTAAGAAACGAAAGAAAAGATCGCACATTTGGGTCATCAACTGTTTTTGGGTTAAGCAAGGCAGATAGTAGCTCAAAAGATGGAGCAAGCACAATAATGGCAAGGCGAAGAGGGATTAGTGATAAGAAATCGGAATCAAACTTTCAGCAGGATTCGAAATCTCGGATAATCTCATTTAATCCTATCCGCAGAAAGATGAAAATAGAACCTGCTCAACTCTCACATGTGAAATACAAGTGCCTAATTACTTTGGTCAGTCTGCTGGAACTCAATGACGAAAATAGCGATCTACTTGGCAGAATTCGCAGAGTGATTCCCGTTTCTATCATAGCAAAAAATTTAGCCCAAGTCTACGAGCAGTATAAGAGCAAGTATAAAAACCAAGAGTACGACATGAGTATGTTTGGTGCTGCTGATAATGAAGAGGAAGAATTCATCATTGAAAATGGATTTAATATTTACACTCTCCTCAATCTGATTTTAGACAACAGAAACGACATACTTAATGACGAGGATGAGGAAATTAATGCTATTTTAAACAACGACAAGCAAGAAGCAAAGGGACTAGCGGGTCTTTTCAAAGACAGTGTGTTTGGTGAAGTGACCAGCTTTGGCAAAGGGCTATTAAAGGGTGGTTTAGGTGCTCTTAAGCAGATCAAGAAGAAAATGGAAGAAACGTTGGGAAAAGATAATGAAGAATTGAGTGTTCTCCAGCACGAAGTTGAAGAAAAAGAGTTGATAAGAGAAGCCATCACCTTCTTTAAGAGCAAAATGGCTCACATCGAGATTATTAGAGAAAATAAGCTCGAAAAAATTTACTTCCCTAAACTTCCGCTTTGTTTCTGTCTTCCCGAAAAAGTAAAGAAGGATTTTCACGAGTCAGTTGACCGAACATCAACTAAAACTAAGATCGCTGATTTAATGGATCAATCGCCTTTGATCATACAAAAGATGAGAAGAGAAGAAGAGTTGTTGAAAAAATTTAACGAGTATAAACTCGTTGGATTCATAGCAAATAGACAGCGGTTGTGGGAATTCGGTGCATTTTACACAAATCTCTTCCTCAATATTATAATCCTATCGTCTTACTCAGTCAGATATGCTGACCCACTTAACGATCCGCATTTGTTTATGATGAATGATTTTGAAGGAACTTCCAACGTTATCAATGGTATTGGTATTGCAAATATCGTTCTTTCTTCTTTGGTTGTGTTCCTATTTTTCATAAGAAGAGCCCCGCTCCTCTATGCGCCAATCTGGAAGGACTATTCTGAGATTCCTTGGGGTTTCACCAAAGTTATAACGACCATTTTGAATATAGTGAAGACGGCTTACGCATGGCTGACCGATTTTGACTTTGCTTACTACGCAGCTTACATCGCGTTTGCTTTGTTGGGATTGCTACTTCATCCTTTCTTCTTCGTCTTCCATTTAAGCGATTTTTTGAGGATCGAGTTACTCAAAAATGTTATAAAAGCCATCTGGAGACCGAGAAAACCGCTCTTGCTCACGTTGTTGATATTCCTTCTGGTTCAATATTTCTTCACTATTGTGGGCTACACGTTTTTCAACGATAATTATGTTCAAGGAAGTTGTGATACCCTTTGGAAATGCTTCTTTACAACTTTTGATCAGACTTTCAAGGTAACAAAAAATATTAATGAAATCATTTCAAATGAAAAAATTGTAATAATAGAATACTGGCTCACTTGGAGCGTATCTCACCGATCCAAACTCTCTAGATTCTGAAGGCGAACCAATTCCTGGCTACTTGAATATGAGTCGCTTCATTTTCGACAATGCATTTCACCTTATTTTGGTCCTTATTATTATAAATATGGTCGCAGGTAAACAGTTTTTTGCAATTGATGATATTCTAACTGAATCAAAAATGCAGGTATCATTATCGACACCTTTGGTGCCTTAAAGGATCAACTCTCCGAAAAAAATTATGATATCACTCAATACTGCTTTATCTGTGGTTATGATCGAGAGCGCCTCGATAAGAGCTCAGCCAATCAAAAGGGGTTCGAGCCACATATTAAGGTTTACAGCTTCTAATTGTATCAAGAAAATTAATTTTTCCTCCGGATATATAGCAAGATCATTATCTCTGGAACTATGTGTTTTATCAAGCATTTTTGGACAGCAAGGAAAAAACCGAATACAATGGAAATGAGAGTTATGTTAAAGAGAAAATTGACCGGTTCGATTTAAGTTGGCTTCCTGTTAAAAGGTATCTAGTGCTTTGAATTCAATATTTAGTGAAACTATTTTTTAAAGAACCGCAGCAGTAAAAGATGAGGATGAAGAGTCAAATGAGAAGGCAGAAACCATGCAGAGAATAATAAATAATGTAATTAACTAAAATAACAACCAGATTGAATCTTACTGGAACATGATATATAACTTGTAGATGAATGATATCAAGGCTCTTCTTACAACTGGCTCGACCAAACTCATGAAGACTTTAGACCTTTCTCATCGAAAATAACTTTATATAATGTGAAGTGGCACTTTCACACCTGAATCTCCATAGCATTATGAGCTCAATATTCTTTATTGATGGATTAAATAAACATTTTATAACCAAATGGAATGAAATGTAATGCAACACAGATATACAAAATAATCGTATTCATTTGACTTGCTCTTTGAATTGAGGCATCAAATTTCTCTCGTGTAGCTAAGAGATAACAATATTGGGAAGAGGCTCGAGAAACTTTTTTGAAAATTTCTCTCTCAAAGGTGATCTTGAAAAAAAACCCTCTCTTTTAGTAAGAAATGAAAATGATGTTGAATTTCACTTTTCTATACAGGGCCTATCCACTGAAAAAATGATTTTATTCTATAAGAAAAAGGTTTGATTCTTATTTGGAGATGTATTGATTTGTGCGGATTCTGTTCATTCTCTTTATTTATGTACTTGTTTCTTACGTACATAGCTTTTTCATAAATGCTTTCTGCAAACAAAATTCTTTTATGATGATAAAGATACCCACTTGTCAAAAGCTTTCACTCCTAAAGTTTCAACGTCTGTCCTTCCTTGTCTTGTGACCACCACATTGTTTCGAGTGATAATAAAAACTTCTGGGATCGCTCCTATATCCAATTCATCTATTATGACCTCACGATCAGGGTCCTCATAAGGCAACGCCAGCCAAGGCATTTGAGAATAATATTCATTGAACGCCTTCTCATCGTAATCTCCGCTGATGAATACAACCTCCAACTGTTTGCTAGAGCCACTGTTTTTTTCGGCATACAATTCAGAGAGTTTGCTACAAAACTCTCTGCAAGGTGGACACCATTGTGCTGCAAAAATCAGAGCAACAACCTTAATTTTCTGGAGATGTTTTCCGGGTATCGTTCCTTCGTGACTAAGGAGAGCATCGTGTTCGTAAATTACTTTACAAGTTTTTCGTTCAGCCTCCTTCCTCGAGGAGACATCATAATTTATGATTTCTCCATCTCCTTGACCCCTCCTTACTTGGTGATGGATGAGAGACTCGTTCAACATTCCAATAGAATCGCTCCTATTCCGTGCATCAGCATGTTCTGTTGAAAATGCTCGCAAGAACAGAAATGTCGGGATAATATCGCTGACGATGAAATAGATAAAAATAAAGAGCGCCCAGCTGATTCCAATTCCTTCTTCACTAGCTGTTTTCCATTTTTCACTAAAAGGAAAATAAAAGGTGATATCAATAACGCATCGAAAAACAGCACAGATCCCAATAAAGTTTGCTTGCTTGATCTAGAAGAAAAATTGTGTAACACGGATAAGAAAAGCAAATAAGATAATACCATATTCCGAATTGAGCTTTCAGTTTGAGTGTATTTCACAACAAATTGGTAGAGAAGAAATGCGCTTGTACTAAAAAGCAAGCCGTCAATAATTGAGGTCATTGAAGTCAATAGAGGAATAATATTCTTTTCAGTGGTCCATTGAAACAATTCTTTTATCATACTAAAAACCAAGCAGCCAACGTTTAAGGCAATCATAGCTATAAGTATCCACCGAGCTCTGGATAGCCGCATTGGAGGGTCATCCAAATGAGAGGTTATCAAAATAGCAATATTGTACCTATTTTTCGAGTTAGTGTAAAATTTGCGAGGTATTTTATTGCTACCAAAAGTAAGCGCATAGCATCATCAGTATATTAAAGAGAATCACGGATAAGACGCCCAAAAATACATAAACTTGCTTTGATAAGCCCTCTTGGTCCAAAGTCCTTGGAATTGCATCCATTTCATAAGAAATTCTAGCTTTGATGTCAATGTTACAATTGCCGATCATTGCAGGAGAGAGTTTACTAATAATCACAAGCAACATCAAGCAATTTAAGAATAAAAGCTTCTTGTGTTCCACTTTCTCTTTTTTTCTTGTGATTGTAACGATATTTCTGATCGCTATTCCACCAAAGAAGAGGTTTAAAGTTAGTAGCAGATACATCACTATTTGCTCTGCTGTGGTATTGTCATTTTTCTCAGGCACATTTCCTCTCAGAAGATCCAACATTGTCTGCAATGAACGTTTTTGTTTTCTCTCTCACGCACCAAACTAAGCCTCAGTTAAATACCGAATAAAAAAGAATCGAGTCTTTATTATCTATTTTTCTTTGTTCTGATGTTGGGCCGTTGAAAACGATGAAACTAACATGGATAATTTATAATGGGCTTTTGGAGAAGGTGAGAGTATTAATGCTCACTTATTAGGGACCCAAAAAAAAGCGTCGAGTAGATTTTGAAATTCATAATTTTTCCAGATCGCATAAATATTCACTGAAATCAGTTTTAAGAAAATAGCCAAAGGACTAACTTATTAAGTTTTCTGAAGGTAAATTTTGAAAACAACTCCCAATAGCTTCTACAGATTGTGTAAGTGCTACATCTTACACCGGCTATCTACAACAAAACTACTATTGAATTATATGCAGAATTATTTTAATCATCCAAATACAACTTACATTTTCTGAATTTTACGGGAAGTTCATGAGCTTGATTCTAAGCAAAAGCTCCTTTGGGAGACCTCATCCTATCACTTCGCATGTAAATTTGGATAAGAAGAGTTTGTTTTGTGTTCTGAAATTGGAAGGATTAATATCTCTCTTTCTCTTCCAAATCCTTCCTGAAAAAAGGAAACATCGCTAGCATTTTTAAAATTTTCTTTTTGTATTCACTAAGTACTGCCAGTAAAAATGATTCACACAGACTCAAAAACAAAACTCTCACTCAGAAGAGAATAATACGATAGCTATAGAACTTGCTTTTCTGGACCTCATAATAGAGGATAAGATTCACTTACAGTGTTGTAGCAAAGAAACTCATGAGATGTATTAACTTTCTTTTCAGTTGTTTTACAAAGCGTTTATTTCATTGCCACCAGATATGATTGCGAATTTTTTTGGAGATCTACGGTATGCGATTATGCGAATACATTTTAATTTTAGCTGAAGCTGAAAAATGTCATAAGAATATAGGAATATGGAAAACAAAACTCTTCCCAAAAAGCTGCCAACTCAAATCACCCTTGAGGATGATGATCCAAATGATCTGGATCTTCAATATGTGAATACTCCAAGAACCAATTTTCCTTCTCCTGAAAATATTAGTTCGATAATTCGAAAGAAAGAAGATTTCCTGTCCAAAAATGAAGAGCCATCATCTCAAGATTCAAATGGCCTTGAAATTCTGAAACCTGGAACCATCTCGCTTGCGGAAGCAGGCTGCCGTGAATCATTGCCGAATGAAATTCCAAATGAAAGCCTGAGTAAGACGATGCATAGATTTATCTTGATAGTTGGACTAATTTAACAACTTAGATGGATTAGCATTTCACCAATTGGAAAATGACTTCGATGAATTTCCCGAGCAGCCATTCTCACCTATTGTATTAGGAAAATCTAAAACGAATCCATCGTTTCCACAGTGCCTCACAGAGAAAATAGCGAGGAATACCTCTGGTTCACGATCAAGAACAGCAACACCTTATAGCTCTCAAATACAAGCTAATCCATTGATAAAGAAATTAACCAATATGGAGGGATTGAACTTTAGTTCGATGTCAAAACCAGAAGATAGCTTTAGCTATCGCCTAAATATGTCAAACAACAGTCCATACTATAATAAATCAGAAAACAACGATTTGAAGAACTCAAAACTATCTTGTGGAATTGTTGAGAATGAAAATGCAATTAAAACAAGTTTGGCAAATTCACCAACAAAATCAAGGTATATCATTCCCTACTCATTTCAAAAATCTGATCCAGTCCTAGTGGAATTTTGTTCCATCGTGCTCTTGATGACCACCTTATTTCAGAGAATCTAATTTCATTTCTTGATATATTTGATATGCTCCAGTTGGAAACTGCAGTCGGCAAGAAGAGAAAACCTGCCATGTCAAAAATCATCAAAAATTACGTTTATCAGGCAATAAAAATGGTTGGAATATTATATCCCTTCTGGATCTAACCCAAGACTTCAGGGATTTGATAGAGCAAATCAGAGACGATTTTGGAAATACTTTGTCAACTTCGAAAAAATCAAAGAGCAGCATCCATTCACTTTCACCAGTAGTTTTGTTAAGAAGAGTATATACGTACGGGATATTAATAAAGACATTGACCGCACCCTTCCTAACGATCCTTTTTTTCAAAGAGAAGAGAGGTACTCACCTCTTTCACTCTACTTCCCTCTTAATCAATATTTCAAAAGCAAAAACGCCCTTTTTCGTGTCTTAGTTGCGATAGCAAATACGGTAAAAGAAGTTGGCTATATTCAAGGCCTAAACTCTATTGCGGGAACACTTCTCACGAATCTGAAAGAAGAAGATGCATACTGGATGATGATTTACCTTTTGAAAAAAAGAGAACTTAAAAACTTGGTTGCATTCAAGTTTCCACTTGTGAACCTTTGGAATTTTCAGTTGAAATGTCTCATGAGATGTCACCTCCCAGATATTTATGCACATCTAGTAAGTTATTTTAGCTTGGGATTTGATCCTAACCTTTCCAATAAAATTTCAGCACAGACACGGTCTCGCAGTGGAATACTTCTCAACTCCTTGGTTTCTTACTCTTTTCACTCATTACTTCCAAGTCCCAGTCGTAGCAAACTCGAATACATTTAAATTCTAATACAATTTAGGTTCTCAAAATCTGGAATTTGTATCTTCTCCGAGGAGAAAAATTCTTGATACAATTTGGAATGGGCATCTTCCAATTCTACAAAATTAAACTAGAATACAAGAATAATAATTTACTCACAATTTTGAATTGTTAGAAGATATTTTTCTCAGAGACATCGATGAACTCGGAGAATTTTTAAAGAGAAGTATGAAAGATTTATTTATTGAGGTAATAAGGAACCAACGTTGCACATTAACATCAAGTTGTATTTTTTATTTAGGATGTGCTGATCGATGAAGCCTTAAAGTTGAAAGTACCACAAAGAATACTCCATGAATTGAAAAAATTTTACGACGATGGCATCTGTGATCCCGAACAGCTCATTATTACAGCAAACGAACACAATGAGCTTACTCTTCAAAAGAGAGTGATCAATGAGAATCTTGCCAATGAGAGTATTCCGCAACATCATCAATTACAGGACAAAGAGAATGGGTAAAAAATAATTAAGAATGTGACTTCTCCTTATTGACAATTATGTCTATTTTAGTGAGAACGATAAAAATTGTGAACAGGCTGGAGAGAAAGATGCCAAGGAATATATTTCAGAAAATCTCAGGACTGAATCCAATAATTCTGAATATTTGCCAGAAATATCTCTGCAAACCCAAAACAATACTCAACTCGGCGAAGGAGATGAGGAGCGGCCGAAAAGAAGCAGAATACCTAACATGTTCAAATCGCTGATAGGAGTTATAAAAGTAGAAACACTCTTCGGTAGATTAAGAAAGAAAAATAAGAAGAACACCGATGAAGCTGGAAAAGCAACCTCATATATCGAAGATACAAATCAGTCACAACCCAACGAAGATTCTCAAGAAAAGAATCAGGTCTTGCATGATCTTAGCAAACCTTCATCGAAAAATCAGGTCTTCGAAGAAGGAGAGGAAGAAAAAGAAACGTTAAATTCAGATTTCCAATCGAGTTTGAAAAGCAAACTTGAGGAAGCTTCCATCTCAGAAATGGGAAAGCAGCAATTGCATCAGCATAAAATCAATTTACTCTCAGATCAGATTTTAAAAAAAGATTTAAACACTCCCTCTCCCAATTTACTCCTTGAGAAAATATCTCCCTTGTCTTTGGAGAGCGCCCCAGAGATAATAGATCCAAAGGTGACTCTGGAAGCTCATTTGAGAGCACTCGAGCCCAACGAAATTGCAAAGGAAACAGCAACAGGTAGGATGACTCCCACAAATTTCAAGGAATTAGAGGATAATAACCCAGACAACAGCGAGTTGTATGGGTTAGAACTTGAAAATAAAACTCATTCTCTTATGTATCTTGATAATGAGAGTCAATATGAAAGAGACAACATGAGCCAGCAAAGGAAAAGATTCAGATCAAAAAGCTGCTCGAGCAGCAAATCAGAGGTGAAATCAGGGATCAATTACATATCACTCGATGAAAATCTTGATTTGGAAGATCACTGCCAAGAAAACAGCTCCAAGCCAATTAATGATTTTTCTCCGAACTTAATAACTTATATGGATGAAAGGCCATGATTAAGTTTTCCCGCTCAGGTGCTAGAAAAATTGGTGATACCCACTAAAGCAAAATCTTCATAGAAGAAGTCTGAATATCATCCTCAAAAAAGTTTCCTGTAATATCACCTCAATTTTCGGTTATTCTGTAATCTTCAAGAAAAAAGAATTTTTTCGTTATTATTTCGAATGACTTGACGTTTGTTCATATAAGATCTTAACTTCAATCTATTTGTAAATCATTTCACTTCAATCAATAAACTCCTATATGACCACTCATTGGTTGGTTTTGATAGTTCGATTTGGAGAGCTATCCAAATCTCTGCATCTCTTGAAGAATTTTGAAGGAGTAAAATAAAAGTCAATGATTTATTCCCTTTAAGAAAAGTAGTTTCTTGAATGAAAAGAAGTCCTTGGAAAATAAATCCTTTTTTGATAAATTCTATTGTTGGCAGAGTTAAAATGAAATTTTTGTTGGCTTAAGAACCCATTCCGAATAATCAATCATTAAAATGTAGTTTAATCAGTAACGTTATTTATTCAAAAACCACCAGGATATGGTGATGAAATCTCTCAGAAGAAAGAAGCGTCGATTGTTAAGTGAGAGAGAGAGTATAAAATGTGAGTTTCTTCCCTTATCATTTAGCAGATTTTTTATTGGAAGGCGCTCCTTGTAGAGAGGGTGCCTTATTGGTCATAGCGAGTGACTGAGTTTTTGTGGTTTGAAGTGGGATAGGCTTTTGAGTTCCCATCAAATTTTGAGATCCCTGAACCATTGGAAAGCCACCTTTCTATTTATAGTTTTGTGAATAAGTTTCCTGAAAAATCTATGAGCAATGTTATTTACCTTATCAAGAGGATTTAAAACTCCGATAGTTGGGTTCGCTCCGAAAACTTTATTATAATTATCCTCGCGGTTAAGTAGCTCAAGTTTAAAGAATTTGAGATTTTCAACGGCCTTTCTCAATTCTTCTTCTTTTAAAATGTTATCTTCTTGAAGTTTCTGAATTAATTCGAGATCTTCCGGACGAGAAGGACGTTGCTCAAATAATTCAGCCATCTCGTTGTATTTTATTTCCAGAATAGCTTTTTCGTCACTATGCAACTTTTTCGTTTCATCAAATTCTTTTTTCATTCTTTCTATGAACTCCATCTGTCTTTTTAAAGTATTTTCGGCTTCTGTTTTCAATTTTTGCTTCATTCTTTCCTATTTCCATACCAATACATGTTGTTAATAATCTCGAAGAAAGAAACTATGATTCGTTACCTCTTTGGTCAAGTATTCTTCTTCCATTATTGCGACTTGGCGCTTGCTTTCTGCTATTGCTAAATCACATTCCTCTCTGACTTGTTTTATTTCATTTTTGTATTTATCAATGGTTTCCTGCATGCTTCGAGTTCTCTTTTCATACATCTCCAACTCACCCTTCAAATATTCCCGTTCCCTCTTAAGTTCTTCGATCTGCTCGCTCAGAGCTGCTTTTTCCTTAGAAATGATAATTAGGATTAGCTTTCGAATTTTCATGTTACTCCAAGCTGTTTCTCAAGAGCTGCTTCAAATTCTTTTTGCTTAATCGCAAGCTTTTTTTCGTACTCATCAATCTTATTCTGAATTTCTTTTTTATGGCTTTCTGAGAGACGGGACAGTGTATCTTCGTGATTAGCTTTCAATTTTGCGATTTCTTGATTTTTTAAGTTTTCAAGGTCAGCTAGAGCCTTTTCTTTTGCCTGCAAGAGGCTTTCTTGCAAATTGCTAAGCTCAGTTTTGTGAGTCTCCTTCAAATTTTCAATTTCCAGCTTATATTTTTGTTTAAGCGCGTTAATTTCTGCCTCATATTTCGCTTCAAGCTCTCTCAATTTCTAAAAGCATGGATTTTATTTCAATACGAATGGTGGAAGAAAAATACCTTCTTATACATATCCTCAAGTTCTTCGAGCTTTTTGCTCGATTCTGCTTGGCTATTGCTTGAGTTCTTCTTAATTCTTTCGATTTCTTCTTCTAAATTCCTGATAGTTGCATTCTTTTCTTTCTATAAAAATATCACAAATCAGGATAAACTTTTTTTGAGGATTAAGTTACTTCGAGTTTGAACCTTTCGTTGTCTAGCTCTTCCTTTAGCCTTCTCAGGGCAAGCTCATGATCCTTTTTCATTCTATAGCATGAAACCACTTGAGAAACAGAGAATATCATGTATCGTTACTGCTCGATGGTTGATCGAAGAGTATCCTGATTTGCATTTTGTTCAGCACGAAGCTTTTCTTCGTAGTGCTTTTTGAGAGCTGCCATCTCTTCTTCTAGTTGCTTAATTTTCTGGGCCAATCTTGCTTCTTTATCACTTCCAGCACTTTGCATTTCGTTGAGTTTATTTTGGAATTCCTTTTGGAGATTTGAGAGCTCTTCCTTCAATCTTGCAATTTCTTGTTGTAAGTCAGAAATCTAGATGACCAAAGTTGAATTTCACCAAATATTGTGAAAATAGCTTACCTTTGATTCTAGAGAAGCTTTTGTTCCTTCAAGCTCGGTTACTTGTTTTGTTTTTGCTTCCAATTGCTGCTTTAGTTTTGCTATTTCTCGTTGGAGCTCGTCCACTTGTTGAGAAAGTTGTTTCATTACCTCACCAGAGGAATTTTGCAGAC
>ENA-UOTZ01001004-UOTZ01001004.1-compost-metagenome-genome-assembly--contig:-NODE-1004-length-21561-cov-12.709365_pt1 | contig 21561 bp, 10 predicted proteins | sample MGYA00238144_ERZ746983 | MGnify/ENA primary metagenome ERZ746983 (study PRJEB28759, sample SAMN06268863) | compost metagenome | isolation source: single cell | place: USA: California, Emeryville, Joint... | reverse complement strand
CCCCCCGGGGGGGGGGGGAAATGGCAAGGTATTTAGCGCGCAGAGAAGACGTTTCGTTTTAGTTAACAAGAGGATTTAGCGATTTCTTTGAGTACGGCAAGGAGCAGTGGGATAAGGTCCACGCTCACAGAGTTAGGCAGAGATAATCCGGATATAACGACGGAAACTCCAATTTATTCCTATCAACATTTTTATTACAATTAGTCAGGTAAACTCTTGGAAAAGAAATCCAAAAATGTTCTTTCCTAAGCTCAGAAAATTTCTAAAGATGAATGATCAAGATTCTTGAGAATCGAATTAAACTACTTAATTTCTGATATATCTGACTTCCAAGAAAGTTTTTCCATAAGTTCGTTTAACAGAGAAAATAAAATTCACTAGCGGGACTAACTCCTGAGAGAAAAATAATGACTCTTTGAAGAAACAAGCGAAAAATTAAATTGTTCATATACACAAAACTGTTTTTCATGAAAATACGAGAAAGGCGCATCCTGGGGTTAGAAAAGCCCCAGAGGGTTATAAATTATTGCTTTGAGAACAGTCTGAGGTTTTGAATTAAAAATTATCATGTTTTGCTTCCTTTATGAACCAAAATAATTTGCTGCCGTATTATCGAAGTCTTGTGAAAGGAAGATAAACCTCTCAAAATAACTACACAGAGAATGGCTATTTTCAGTCTAAATCTGTTCCTCTAACGGCTTAACTAATTCGGATTTGTTTGATGAAATCAGATATGTAAATTTTCAAATTGCCAGAGTCAAAATAAATCTGCTTCAGTATTTTATTGTTGCGAAGAAAAATCACAATGATAAAATTTTCGAAGAAATTTACATCTTTCAGTTGATAAATCTCTTGCTGCTAAATGTGTTTTTAGAGCATAAAGCTCTCAAAGAGGTAGACTCATCACTTCGTATCATCTTCCAAATTCCCATTATGGACAAAATTGATGTGGACTATAAAGAAGAAATAGTTCTGTAATCCTTTTTTTTTCAAAGGGTTAAGGCATTGTTCGTTTGTGATTATTTTCAATGCTAAGCTCTGTCAAACTGAAAAATTCGAAGTAGTTGCTTTCAATTCATACACAGAATTTAATGTGTTTCGAAACATTGCAGATTGCTTTAAGACAGTGACGACTTGTGAGAAAATTTCAAAGCAATACTTTATCACCTAAAATCTTGAATTTTGTATTCTGATGAGGCTAGATTTTCAAAAAGATATTTAATCTTCTATCAAAGATATCCAAAACGATCACGAGCCGAAATTTCAAATTTATAATAAAGTTGATGAAACTTTTTGCTTCTTCACATTATGCAATTGAGTGTGCAATTTATTCTCTTAGTATTCGTAGAAAAGACCACTAGCCTGTCTTATAGAAGTCATGCATAGTATTAAACTAAAGCTTATAACCCAATCTAAGCCAATCCAGAGCTCCTTCAAGGAGGTAGCCTAATTACTAGGAGCCCTCTCCACTAGTTTTCACAATCATTCATATTTTCTTTAATTCAGGAAAGCTTTTCTCCCAAAATCTCAACAAAATACCATTTCTTCTACATGTGACTTTGAACAAATCCACGTTCCCTCTTTCTCTAATTTTGGATTAATTTTTCAACAAGTAATGTCAGGATTCTGAGGAATCCATTTTGTTGGACTCCTTCTCAAAAGATACTGATTTTATTTGATAAATTAATTAGCCTCAAGCTTGCAGGTGCATGAATCATCCAGTTTAATTAGTTTAATTAGGTTCAAAATCAAGAGGATCCATTCGTTTATTATATTTTCTTCGCAACACTTAACCTCAAACAAATTTGCATTATTTCCTCTCGGCTCAAAAAACACTCAACATCTCAGCCGAAACCACTAACTTGAGATTTCAAACAAAATTTTCGATTCCTTAGTCCATTATCAGCTTACTCAAAGTCTAAGTTTTAAAATTTACACCAAAGTTCTCTTTGAACTCTCTCTGCAATTAGAACCGTTGTTTTCCTCAATCTTTTACGATTTGATTAGTAGACAGGCTTATTTTCAATATTACGAATTATTCGAGGAACAACAGACGCTTTGAATATCAAAAATACTGCATCATTTGCCAGCTTTCCATCGTAATGGAGATCGAGGGCGAGCTGCCTTGAAGTTAGCTAATTGCCTCTTTTCAAAGTATGAGGAAATAAAAAAATTTCGAATAGGTCTATAAAACTTAATTTGGGTTGTCTTCGAGCTCAATTAATTTCTTAAGATTGAGTTTCAGCTCACTATAATCGATAAATAATCTAACCGCGTACTACTTGTAATTGCATTCCAATATAGAAATTAAACTTGATGAGCCTTCCTCTCTTTCAAGGTGTTTTTCACCAAGACAATCAACCACAAATGCTAGAAGACTGCATTCATCAGCTTCTCTTAACGTCAAAGCCCGCAAAAACCGTTTTTGAGGGCAACGAATGTTTAGACGAAGGAATCTTAGAAAACCTTTGGGGGTCAATCGTCACCATAGGCTCGAAAGAAGAACTCCAAAAGAGAATTTTGACCTTTTATGAAGGTTTCGAAGAAGCGACGGAAAAAGAAGTGCTTATCCTACTCGAAATATTAGAATATTTGTTTAGCAAACATGAGAACAAGGCTCTGAGCGGATGTTTGGCTGGAGAGCGAATCTTCAAGTTCCTTAAGTTCGCAGTGTCGTCAGCTGTCACTGAAATCGTGCGATTTAGAGCATTGTATTTAATGACATTGATTTCGTACAAAGTAAAGACCACAGTGATCGATACAAAGCCAATCGTTGAACTCAAAGATGGTGTTGAGAGAGAAACCGGGATGAAATACACCGGTTCATTGAATTCGAAGTACTTCGTCCTTGGGACTGACAAATCTCAGCTTTCACCAGGAAAGCAGACGCATTTTCTAGACTCCAAGGCGGGTAAGAATCCGGTCTTTGAAAACGCTTTCAATCCGCTGAAAGAGAACCCTGAGCGTCGGAAATCTGAGAAGTTGGAGTTTGGGACGATGCCTGAGATTGACTTGATTGGAAAATTTCAAAGTCATTCTCTCGGGTCGAGTCCAGAGTACACAATGTCTGGTGAAGCTAGTGATCTATGTTTCTCCTCCGATGGCAATGAGCTTTACAACCAGCTTGATATTCAAATGAATGCGAAAAAGATTTTGAATAATTCAACCGATTCGAATATCAACACCACAATAGACAGCCTCGGAGGTCTCCAATTCAAAGTAGGCACTTCAGAGGACCCGAAATCCTTCTTCGAGCAATATGATTACTCCAACGTGAGTAGTAACCCTATGATAGGGAACAATCAAGGCATCCAGGCTAACTACAATTTTGATCTTTCAAACCAAACCCAGTTCAATAACCCCTGGATGAGACCTGGGCCAGGGGATGCGTTTACGACTCCTACACTCCAAGATAGAGTCAGACCTCAAATGACACTTCGTGTCAATACAATGAAAACGAACGACCAACCTATGAGCCCTTCAAGAATGAAGGCTCAGGGCCAAGAAATTGGTTCGCCGCTGTCAGGAACCGGAATCATCAATTCTCCTTTACTGATGACGAATTCTTCTCCTATGGTTCAAGATCCAAGCAGATATATCCTCGAACGGCTTGAAAATTCGGTTTCCTCAAGAGGAGTCCTTCAGCTGGAAGACCTGCTTGAATTCAAGCGACTGAACTGTCAAAAGAGCTATTGTCCTTTGAAGAACTTTATCGTCACACAGAATCAATTTTTGTGTGAGAACGACATGTATGCTTGTCCCTTCTATCATAATCACGGCGATCGACGTCGATATCCGCTGCATAAGAACAATCTGGCTAAATCTTTCTACGTTCATGATAAGCTCTGTGAAGACTGCTTCAACGACCCAAATAAGCATAAAGGGCGCTGCTACTACTGCAAAAACTGGTTTGAGTTGTTCTACCACCCAAAAAATTACAAGCTCGTTCCTTGTCAGAACAAACTCTGTGATAAGAAGCATAATCTGTGCCCTTTTTATCACAACCTCGGGGAAAAGTACGAATGGGATCAAATTCTTATGAACAGTTTCCAATATGACAGAAGGAATATCACTCTCAATGTAGAAATTCTAAGGAATCCTTCGAGCCAACAGCAACAGCAGCAATCGCAACAACAACAGCAAAATAAGCCTTCAATTCTGCCGTTACGAACGAATTCCGTGAACTTCCAGCAATCTCCTCTCCAATCTCCCACGCAAGGACCTCTGCAATTCCGCCAAATGCAGCCCCAGTCCCCTTACTACGCGCAGAACCTCCAGCAGCAGCAACCACAGTCTCCTTATTTCCAAAATCAACAGGGAGGGTTTCAATTACAAACCCAACAAGGAAGTTTCCAATTACCCCCTCAACAGCAGCCACAGCAGTTCCAACAGCAATTTCTCAACCAAAAGCAGCAACCGCAGCAAATCCAGCCGATTTATAGTACTCAATATCCTCGAAATAAACTTATTGACTATCAGCAGCAGCATCAGCCGCAGCCAAATATGAGTAGTCCAAATTCGTGGGGAAACTACAGCATGCAGAGTCAGGACATGCAATACAATCAAGAACAATTTGAAAAACTCTCTTTGGGTTGGAATCCCACTTCCAACCAGCCGCTCAAGAAGCCTCTCAATGTGGTGTCACAGTCCTTCTCCACTGTCTCCAACAATAACCACATAAAACAAATGTTCCCAGGCATATCAAATACCACGAACTCTCCGCTCTTCAATCCTAATAACATGAACCCAAGCAGCCCATTATTGACTCTCCATCAATCGAAAAGCCTCCCTCTCAATCCAACGAAAAACCTAATCTTCCCTGAGACCTTCAATATCGATGAAGGCAATCACGACGACGAATACGACGAAACAAACGATATTGCAAAAAATTTCTTCGATTTCGTTGAAATCAGCGAAAAGGATTCTTTGATTATCAATAAACCCCTGAAGAGCGGACTTTTTACTGACGGGTACAAGCAATTGGAGCTTCGACCGTTCAAGGGACCTATCCTCACAGAAACTCAGAAGGAGCAGGTGCTAAGAGCTGTTTGCGGTTTCCTGAACGGCGGAGGCGGTCAAATTTATCTAGGGGTCAGTGAAGAAGGCAACACCGTTGGAATATCCATGACTCCTAAAGAATATGAAGCTTTCAAAGGAGATTTCGTGACCGCGCTTCTTGAGTTGTTTTCTCCTCCGGTAGATGACTCGCTATACTCAATTCGAAAGTACTTCGCGCTTGAGACTCCAAAGCAACAGATCAATCCCAACACATGGAAGAATATTGTGGTCGAGATAACTATAAAGTCGAATGAAAAGGTGTATTTCCTAAAAGAAAAAGGAAAGCAACTATGCTACCAAAGATACGATGGAGTAACGAGATCCCTACAAGGCGATCAAATCAATGAACTGTTTAAGAAGAAAATGGCAGATATGGTGATGAAACAGCAGTATATGCAAGGTAACCAGAACTTATTCTTCGGTAACTGAGGCAGACGGTACCAAAGTTTTTCTCGTTTCGATTCTAAGAATATTTTTTTGAATATCGTCTAATAAACAGAATATATATGAAATTTTAAAGTCTGAAATTGAATAGCAATGCCACGTTCTAAGTGAAAAACACATTTATAAGTTTTATAGTTTGCAATATCAAAGAGAAGGAGTTTGAAGAAGACTCTCTTTGATAGTATATCAAACTCTCTTTAATAAATTCCTATTCATTCTATTAAGGAAACCAGTTATTAAATCTAAACTTCACTCTGAATTGTAAGTTATAATACTTTTTGTTTCAAATTTCGGTGTTCTGCTCTATATCGACTCAATGGTCAACTTCTATGAAAGACATTAATTCTGCTTAAGCAGATTTAGCAATTCATTGTTTGCTTCTTCAAGTATACTCAATCTCTTGTTTAGAATGATTAAGAGGACTTCTGCGAACTCGCATAAGGGGCGAAATGTTATATATTAGCAAAGTTCTTATAGATTATGCAAGGATGATTGATAGCATTCATAGAACAGTTGGTTTTCATCTTATATGAGAACATCGCCACTTATCAAATTTCTTTATGAGAATGATGGTAGGCAACAATTATTTATCATTTTTTTCTCCCCTCTCTCTCTCATTCCAGAAATAGTGCTAGAAACCTGAATCATATTATGGCCACTCCCTCATGAATATTCTTAAACACGAAAATGATTCACAACAATATTATCTTCTTTTGTCTCATATCGATTTTCTCTCCAACGTTTAGGAAATTGGCTTTCCTAAACTTGTGAAACTGTTAAATTCCAAAGTCAATAAAGAACCATTTGCTTTTAAATTTGCTATTTCTGCAGATCCTATACTGAATGTCCTCAGATGCTGTTTCATTCAAAACAATCTAACTAGAAAATTTCATTATAAACTTAAAAGAATCAACTTTTAGATCAATGTAGAAAGGAATAGAATGCCTTTCTGTTCTTAAAGAAGCAAGACTGTTTCCCTCAAATAGCAATTCATTGTTAGTACAGCAATATACCCAACAGAAAATTTACAGTGCGAGCCCGTAATTCAACAGTTTAAGATTTATTACGTCAATACAGTGACGCTCGGTTTTGGCTCAGTGCGAACAGAAAAAGTAATAACTCGATCAAAAAGTTATAATTTAATAAATTAATTGCCAGAAAACCAGTGAGAAGAGTTAGCCGTCATCTTTCCAAGATGAAGAACCTATAGCAACATAACGAGACTCGCAAGTTCAAAGACAAGTCAAGAGTCAAGGCTTCATTCGAAGATTTCGATGCCATGATAGTCAACAGGGTTGATCACTTGGTATTACTTTTCGTTCAATTCAATGAACAATATGGGTTTTGTTTGTCATTCTATCTTTCTGAATGCATGTATACTTAAGGGTTGTTATATTTGTATAACCCCAGCTTACCTGTCTCCGATAAACGAACGCCATAACTAATTAATCGGACATTTTCCCGAAGCACAGCTTTCAGCAGATAAAACTGAACAAAGCTCGCGCATGAGAACACAATAAGCTAAAATTCCTCCCTTGATAAAGATGCTCTTGCTTTAGAAACAAAAATCATGGCAGCCACGATGCCCTAGTGAATATATCTCCCAAATTTTTTGTGTAGTAGCTGCACATGATCTCCTCAATTAAGAACTGAATCCTTAGAACCCCTAAGTATTCACTTAATCTACCGAAATCTGCTGAATCCTTGATGACTCAAAGCCACTACTTCGATTTCTCAAGACATAAGTACAAACTCTCAATTATCTCGAAGAATTCTATCATCTTAAAGGTATGACTATTTCTTCTAACTTGCTTAATAAAGTGAGGCTCCTATTCGGTATAAGCAACAGTATTCATAATCTAGCTAGCTGGTATAATAAAAAGGCCTTTTGGTAACATGGTAGTAGTTCATTTTTGTAGAAAGGGTACTCGGTAAATAAAATTTGTAAAAAAAAAAAAGGATTATAATCAAAAAATCAAAATGCGCCAGCGCAAACTGTCAAACTATTGATTTCTGATCGAAGCTCTTGTAAATGGTTATTAATTCAAATTATATTGTCCTAATTAAAGAAGCTGTTCTAAAAAACTGTTTCTGGTCAGTTGTCCTACGGGTATATAAACACGTCCTGCAGAGAACAGTCAATATATATAAATTAACAAATCGAGAAATAAAACACAAGGCTGACTCGCCAAAGACCAGCACTCTGAAAGGACCACAGGTCGAAGACACGAGTAGGAACGATGCCGACGCATGTATCGTTCGAAGATCGAAGAAAACGTGAAGAGAGTGGCTGGGTCTGAGTCAGAAAGTAGGAGTATATGCGTGGATTTATCCAGCATAGCTCTGAATCCAAGATAAAAGAAGACAAAAGATCAGACGAACTAGCGTCAATTACGATTTTTTAAAATCTACGATTCGATTTTGTGTTGGATACTTTTTCAATTGGCTAGAGTTGCTAATAGGATACAAATATATGCTTAGCTGCTTGAAGGTTGTATTCATTGACTACGGAAGAGGTTTGGTGGTTGCTTATACGCTATGTGTATGCATACAGTGAGACCACTCTGTCTGTAAGAAGAGTGTAAGGTCTCTGCATATCCTTCCATATTTGGTTGTGGATGATGCATATTGTGGGCGAAAACCTCGTAGGGTAGGGCGTCTCTCTCTTAGGTAGGCGTCTCTCTCTCTCTGGCCGAATCGGCCTATATATATACATATATATATCATTCATACTGTTGCTCTTCATATCGAGTAATCTTCATAGAGTAAATTTAGGTTAGGATCACTGTAACAATTAGTTTGTGCATCTTATATTCTTAGATTTTTCCATGTTATTTCTCTTTATCAATTCATAGTGATAAGGGAAAACCTTAATTAGTAAGGACTTTTCAACAAAAAAAGAAACCACTACTTGCCTGTTTTTTAGAGTAAGGATCGTTAAGTCTCTATACCTTTAGCTTCGTGTAGTATAAATTAAAGAACCTTGCAGGTCGATTCTCGAAATAAGATTACTGCCAAAGTATAAATCTTGTATGCGATTAAGCACATTCTAAGAGAATTTATCAAGAAAAGAGTCCGGCAAAAAGATTGTTTATTTTTTGGCCAGGAAGATCTTTCGGGATCAGCGTCAGCATTTCAGAGGGGACGATTTCGACTGTAGTTTGATGTACAAAAAGGGATTGACGATCATACAATAAAGAACATTAGGTGATTGAAGACGCCTGAATTGTATGAGCAGAGTTATTGGAGCAAGATGCATAAATTATTAAATACCCTCTTTGAAGAATACTAGCAAGGTTGTAAGTGGACAGGTTTGAGGAAAATGAATTTCAACATTCTTCAGAAGCCTATTCAGCTAAATGTTTCCTTCTTAAATGTCTGCTTCATACCTGCCTTATTCCAATTTACCAAATCCCAAGAGATGACACAAAAATAAATGATAAATAATTCCAGTTAGACTCATAATTTTATACCTTCCGTAATTATTATTTTGGCTGACCTTTTAGTGATTTTTTCTGTAAATTCTTATGTTAAATCTGTGTTAGATTATGTTTTGGAACCCAAGCATCTTAATGTATAGATTCAGGTTAGCGTCCTTTGTGTAAGCGACTGAAATGAAATTGAATTTTTCAGAATTTTCGCTTTTGGTAAGTCAAAATTTGGATTCGCTGTTTTGTTGCCCTCAGCTATTGGATCGTCTGATTTATTGACACTGAATCCACTTAGCAAAAATTGGAGCATAGCTCATGAACAAGATACATTAATACGATATAATTCCTTCTATCCTCTAATGCTCCAAAGATACCATTGAAAAATATCTTCAAAGAGACATCTGCTGATTATCTGATTGATTCTTTTCCAATGGTAAAATGAAAACAATTCAAGCTTCTCTTCCTACCACTTTTGGATTCTCGAGTAATCACTCAAATCCTATGTTATAAGAGATAATACCATTTTAAACTTTCATTTATTATTCAGGTGCATTTTTAAAACTCAGCACTCGAAGACATGGCAACTATTGTGACTCTGTAAGCATATTTTATGCAAAACTTTGATAAACTTCCCTTAGCAATTCTTCTGGTATTCCAACCAATGGGTCTGTAGAGGGAAATAAAACGGAACCATCATATATTAAACTTATACCCGATATTGATGAATACATTGACATTGCTAATAGCGTCAAAGCCGCTATCAAGAGAACATATAGTCCAGAGGACTTGAAGGAGTGCATTAATCTCATACGCAGCGAGGAAAAAAAGGACCTGTACGTTGGAATCGTGGGTCTACGTAAAATATTAAGTATCGGTGAGCTTCTCCTCTCTTCGTAAGACTTGGATCGCTAACACTAATCATCTAGAGGTCAATCCACCCATTCAAGAGGTTATTGACACGGGAATCGTCCCTAAATTGAAAGATCTTCTCATCAATGATAAAGAGCCAAGTTTGCAGGTAGCATTTGTTGCCCATCGCAACGATTTTGATAAATCTTTCCTAGTTTGAATCAGCGTGGTGCCTTACAAATATAGCGAGTGGTAACAGCTCACACACAAAGACCGTAGTTGAAGACAGAGGAGTCCAGTTATTTGTAAGATTATTAAGCTCTCCTCATTGGGACATTGTTGACCAGGTAAACCTCAGGGTTTTTGAAGCAATCAGCTGATTTGTTAGGCGGTCTGGGCTCTTGGAAACATCGCTGGAGACTCCGTTGAATATCGTGATTTGATTATTGAGAAAGAAGGTGTGAAAGCTGTCCTCGAAGTATACAGCAGATTGAAAACGGTTCCAGGACCACCAATCACAAAGAAGAGGAACCTGGTCTGGACTGCTTCAAATATCTGTCGAGGAAAACCAAATCCTCCTTATGCAAAGGTCGCTGATGTCATGACACTTTTTGAGGATGTTTATAAAAACGAAACGGACCTGGAGATGCTTATTGATGCATCTTGGGGGCTAATCTACATCATCGAAGCATCCGGTAACTTTTGCTGTTACAAGTCCTCTCAATCACTTTCGAAAATAAGATACGGAAAAATCAGGAGGTTTTGACAAGTTCATTGGGATGCAGCTGACTCCAACCTTGATAAAACTGGTCGATGGTCCTCAAAACGTTGCAGTCCCTTGCCTAAGAATACTCGGAGACCTTGCTTCAGCAGATAACAATATTTACATCGAAGAGCTCCTCAAACAACCAGAATTTTTCCCGACGCTGATTAAACAATTCAAAAAGACTAGCAAAGCATTGAAAAAAGAGTCTTTATGGCTAATTTCGAACATAGCTGCTGGAACACCTGGACAAGTGACAAGAATCCTTCAGCATCCTTCACTCATTGATGAGATATTTGCGTTGGCTCAGAAAGATAGTAGCATCGAGGTAGAATTTTTTAATCACTTGATTTGAAGAGGAATCTGCTTAGGTACTTCATGAGATCGTGTATATATTCTCGAATCTTATCGAGTCGCAGCCATATGAGCAAATAATGACCTTGAAGGGAAAAGGATTATTGCTCTTTTTCAATAAAGTCTTGACAGGCGATATTCCACCGAAGACTATATTGCCATTGTTAGAGGGAATAGAGAATATGCTAGAAAAATCAGAAGGACACAGCTCTGTTCAGAAAGATATTTTGAAAAAAGAAATTGAAGAGGTAGGTTTGCTCGCAACGATCGAAGATCTGCAATCTCATGAAAACAATGAGGTGTGTGACAGGACAGCGTCCATTATTGAGTCCCACTTTGGAGGCGAAGGAGAAGGAGATGAATCTGAAGAGGATTGCGCAGGCTCAGGAGACGAGCCAGGGTCGTCATCAGGTGCCAACAATTAAAAGTTTCAAAGCATTATATGTCCTAATGAGAGCTGTTTGGACTGATGAAGAAGGCTCAAACGAAGGAGAGTAGATTGTGATCTGATAACTCTGCTAGTGCTTTAGTTCATATTCACAGTGTAATAGTGATATATGATATAAAATATGGTGGTAGGCAATCAAAACCTCAAGAGTGTCAAGTTCCAAATGAGCTTGTATCGAAATAAGAAATGTCAATTGATGAAAAAGAATTATCTGATGTAGCAAATGCAAAATGATCTACTGAAAGAGCAATCCAGCAAATTATTTTAATTGAATTTAGAATTGAGAGATCATAATGGCTTCAAGCAGAGAAAGTGGCTTTAAGAAATTTCCAAGCATCTATAGATAAATGGTGCAAATGTAATGGTGACGATATTATTTTACTCCGACTCAATATGAAAATATACTGTGAATGAAACCTTTGTGTAACTATTAAAATAATCTTTTGAGAGATAGATAAATGGATAGAATCATTAGTTTCTTATACAAATAATTCTTCTAAATTAAATCATTTCTTCCCGCTTTTGAAAGTAATTCCTCTCTCTTCCATCTTCTGCAAGTTCATAGCAAGGATCAGCATCTTCCTTAGAAGGTTGGACATCTTCCTTTGAAAGTTGGGCATCTTCTTTCGAAGGTTGAGCATCTTCCTTCGAAGGTTGGCTATCCTCTTGCTTCAATTTGTCACTCTCCTCAATCACACTTTGCGTTTGAGCGTCTGATTCATCGCTTTGAGCTACCATTTTTTCTTGTTGTTCTCCATTCGACGTCTTCTCAGTAATCTCTTTCGCATTTGGCTTAATTACCTCCTCCTGTGTGTTGAAAGCATTTATTCCCATTTTTTTCACTTCCAAACCAGGCTCTTCTTGTTTCGCCTTCGAAATATTTGTCTCATCAGCAATTCTCGTTGATGAATTTGATACGATTGAGACTTTCGAAAGGGCCAAGCTTTCATTTGCTTTGCTTGTGTTCGCAAACTTGTAATCCGGATTTTTAATCAATAAGAATCCTATATATGAAGCCGTATCATTGAATTTAACCAAGACTCCAAGCCGAACTGAATTGTAGTAGTAATAGCAGACCTCATGATAGCACAAAAGCAGCCAATATTTCCTCTTGTACATATCTTCAATCTGTGCCCTCAGGTCGTTTTTTTCTTTTTCTTTTTTCTTTATGTCATTAGGCTTCAACGGTTTCGATGTCTTGGCGTCGTGACCACTCTTGAGCTCTTTTGCTAACTCATTTATTTTGTCAATTCCGATTTTGATTTTCATTCGAACATTGAATAGCTCATTATAAAGCACATACACAAGATTTGAAATATAAGAAAACTCCTCGCCTTCAGTTTTCGACTGATTCTTGTTCGCTGTATCCGTAAGACTCGATTTCAACGAAGTAAAACTCAGCGTGCTACTCGCTGTTATGAATCCTTTCCTCGCATCCTGCTCATCACTTGGTGATACATCAGGAGGCGGAGATTTTAATATCTGAGAAAATTGTTCAATGCATCTCTTATAACAATTTTGAATATCTGTTAAAAAATCGGTGTGTTTATCGATCTCGCGTTTGAGCAGCTTTTTGAATTTCTCGTAATTACTCGGCTTGAGCAGCTCGCAAGTGGCTTTGTCGCTATAAGTTCCGAAATAAGAAAGACGATGAGTCAAAGAGAATGGCTTGACTGGCACCATTTCTTTTGTCACTGTGTTCTTAGTCTTGAAATTTTGGTTGAAGAAGGAAGAAAATATTGTAAAGTTCCTTTGGCTCTTCGAGTTGAATCCTCTGTCCTCCTTTGCGAGTTGCAAAGAGTGGACGCCTAGCGGTTCTAACAGCTCTTGGAAAGTAGAACAAAACAGATTCACGACTTCAGAGACAACAGTCTGGCAATTATTGCTGAACTGTCCATAGCCTCGGATTTCCGCATCAGCCGCTAGTTCAGTTAGCTTTTGAAAAACGAACTCAGGAGCTTTCTCTGCCATAGACAGGTCTTTCCCCCTAAGAGATATGTCAGATGCTCTTTGCCGATGGAGACCTAACGACTGCTTTTGAGGGTCCTTGATGAAAAGATCCTTGTATCTCTCATTGAATTCATGTGCAATCTTGTCCGGGAAGGTTTCCTTATCAAGATAAACATTTATCTTGTAATCGATAATCTTAGACAGTTTGCCTAAATCTAGTCCGTCGTCTTCTTCGAGATCTTTGAAATATTGGAGTGTGTTCTGGATGAATATCGCGATGTCTTCGATCCAAGAGTTCATTGGGAAGAAATCAAAGAATTTCACTCTCGCGTAGTCAAATTTCGAGTGACTGCTGCGGAAATCACGGCGGAGGTCCAAGCTGACGTTGACTTTGTTCTGCATGCTCGGGTTATCCGGGATGTTGATAAAGGAATAACGATGGTTTCCGACTGAGAACGAGGCGTGGTAACTCGAGCCCCAAGGCGCGCTCACAACGTTGCTGAAAGTCCTTTTGATGGCCAGGATGATTGAGCTTTCAGCCATGGTATTTATCTCAACAAATGACGGAAACAGCCCGTAACTGATCACAGTTTTATACACAAGGCTCTTGATCTCAGTTAGAAGCTCCGGCCTGGCGAAGATAGCTTTCATGAGTTTTTGCTTATCGAATTCTTCGTACATCTCTAATAGCTTGCGAATACACCTCGTCGTTGTTAACTCCTCAATGCCCATTAAATGAGAAATCATCCTGAGCACCTGTTTCATGCTCTTATACGTCAGATATTTAATTCTCTGCTTGATTTGGTACTTAAGACCGTTGCTCTTGTAACGGAGTAGGAAATTGGAACGAGCAATGCATTTTCTGATTTCATTGAGGTCCTCGCTGTTGTCTTGATAATGCGAGTTTTTTGTTCTTAAAGCAAAAATATGATACATATCCTCCTTTGGGATGTTCTCTATAATCTTATATCCTCCCACGTCGATGATTCTCTTCCGTTCTAGGTTTTTGTAAATGATATAAGACGTATTGCTGTCCTCCTGGTCTCCGATTTCCGATTTCAATGGGTTATAGTTTCCTTTGGGATCTTTTTTCTCCTTCTTCATGAATAGACCTCCTGAGATTTCATTGATTGGGCCTTCGGCCTTTTTTCCAAAGAATTCTGAAGGCAAGGCTCTTGCGTACGAGCAATGGAAGCTGTAATCGAGTTCTTTTTCGAGCACTAGGTCAGAGGTGGAGTCTTTATTGTGAAATCTCATGATTTCCTCTCCTGTTTTGGCAGCGCGAAGAATGAGGGTCTTATATTCTACTCTGGACATAGTTTTGATGTCGAAGTACTTGCTGGGGATTCTCAAGTCCTTCTGCTTGCTCATTTTCTTCTCTTCTTCCGGTTTTGAAGTCATAGAGGTAGTAAAGGAGTGGTTTTAATCAATGAATTTAAAGCAATTTATTTGCTTCAGTCCTAAAGTTGATTACTCAAATGGAGTTTTTAGCTCTCGTTGAATTAAATTGCCAGTGAAATTTGGCAGATGCTCACGAAGTTTAAACTCTAGCATTTCGTTCTCAAAATTGTACGAGTATAATAATAATTGAAATCACAAATTGATATATTCACTTTTCGATAGAGTCCGGGTTCCTCTTCGGCTTGAATTCGCTATGCTTTTTCCTCGGATTTTGCAATAGAAGAGCTTAATACTCATATGCAGACGTAGGATCCTAAGATGTGATGTCAGAATCCTTGCATCCTTGCCATTCTCAATGAGAGACCAGACATTGTAAAAGCTTTGGTATGAACAAGTTCATTAGTAATTTTTTTTTTCGCTGTGGTTTGAAGTCTTGATTAATCTAAGTGATACGACATATCAGCAGCAAAATCTCTCTCTCTAGCTTCAGTTAATGTTACTAAAGGGAGTAATTGTTTCTTAGAGATTAGGCGGCAAACATAGAAATTCTAGAAACTTCGAACTGATGATACGGTAATTCAAAATTAATTCATGAGGTGAAATTGGAATTAAGTGACTCCTAAGTCGATGCACTCACTCATTAAAAAGCTGTGAAACTGGCCTCAGAATTTTTCATTCTGCCTTATGATTGGAAAGACTCAAATCCTAATTAGCATCTTCTGAGAAGAGCTTCATAGCTAATTTGAGATAGAGAGTTGATTGAACGGGCTCTCTTTTTTTTCCTCCTCTCTTCATAAAACTCTCTTCCGACAAAGAAAGAGTACCATTTCCATGATCAATTGAGAGTTTAGAGTGCCAGAAAGAACCGTTTTGATTATCATTATTTGGTGGGCCCAATCGAGGGTGGCTTTTCTGTTGCTAGGAGCCGCCATAGACTTAAGAGGTCAACTGATGCTAGAATTCCCCTTACAGTTTAAAAACTAGACTCAGCAATTGCACCAACATCTCTATGATTTTCACTCTCGCCATTATTGCCGCTTTAGGGATGTGCCATATTTGTAAGGGAGTTCGGCAGACTCAGTAGAGGGTTAGTGATGAAAGTAGGTTAGATCTTCTACTCTTTTCCTTTGAGAATTATTACAATATCAGTTCGACCTGCTCATCATCTAGGGATAGAGTTGCAAATTTAAGAGACATACATTGATTTGAATCTCATTTTCAGTTCACGATATTCTCTTCCTCTGACTCATTGGTCTATATGGCATAGTGATTCATGTAATACTGGAAGCTCTGACAAATTCTTCCATCCAGTAATTATCATGAAGCGTAACTCTCTCATCTGACAAACTTATGCAAGGATTTCTCAGGGCTGCTCCTGTTGTGGTTACCAGTGACGCTGTTGCATTATTTGTTTCATGAGTCAGATGTCTTTGAATTTTCTTGTTTTAAAATTCATAAAGAATAGTTGATATCATTAGTCAAAAATAAACGAGCAGGACAATTAAAGCGATTGCAAAGTTTTTAATATCATAATGCTTCAAAAAAACGAGCTGTTGCCTTAAATTTTAACTTTTAACTTCTGATATTAAAATTTAACTGACTCCTGGATTTGCCTGCATCTCTAATCAATCCCAAAACAACATGTTATAATAATCTTAAATTTGATTCTCTAGAACTGAGAGAGTATGTGCGTCAAATTAGCTTTCTTCATTGTACTGTTCAGCATCGCTACTTCCATTGCAGTTGCATCTCAACAAATTTCTCCAACCAGTGATGACAACAAAATTCAAGGTCTCCTCAACAATCTCACTAATTCATCCAATCCTATTACGAACGAATTCGATGAACTTCTTGCTTTGTTCCGAGAGACCTACAATCTAGATAAATGCACTGATGATCTCAGGACATTAATTGAAGGCACCACTGCTTATAGGATATTTTCAAAAAGAGATTATCATGACAAAATTTATAATGAGTTGATCGGAGTACTAATCGAAATTTTCTTTTTTGACGTAAAAGTTCAGAGTTTCTTTGCAGTTAATCAAGATTGTGTTGGAGTGTATAACCTTTGCCTCAAATTCCTGAAGACGTTTTGGGTTCCTTCCAGGGAGAGTTTGACACCTCGGAATCAGATCGTGAACACGACGTTTGAAAATGGAAACTTGCAATCAATCGTTAGTAGCATTGAGGATCTAAATGCGTTTTGGGCTTGCACTGTGGATAACATAAAGTTCGCTTACTTGCTTCAGAGTTTATATCGAAATGGATATTTCAGACCTGGCGATTTGGATGCGGTAAATAGTATTGGATTGCGATTTGCATACAATTTGGAGCATTGCAAAATGCTCGCAGATTTGATAGTGGGGGATAAGAAAGAGTTCTAAACAAGGAAGCGTAGATATAGTAACCATGAAAATTTATTTATTTATTTTGCTTTTAGTGACTGAGTTAGACTAATAGAATATGCTTAAAAATTCAGTTCTCTATTGCATTTTATTGGAGCCTCCTATCTTCTGTCAATGGATGCAAACTGAAAGAAAGTAATTTCACCATTTCTTCAATAATAGAAATAGTTATCATCATCATTATTGCTCCTACTTTAGAATAATAAATAACCCTCAAAAATTATGACTCTCTTTCCAACAGTTTCGATAGAAATTAATTTCGTTGATTTTAGAATCTTGATACAGCAGAGATCGAATCTAGGAAGCACTTTTGATTTTAATGCCAATCATGTTGTCTCAGCTAAAAACCGAAGGAGTTCATAATTATGCTCACCGGATTTTATTGATGTTGGAAAATTTCTCAGTTAACGCATCACAACTGGCTCTTAGAGTTAATTATGCATCAAACTGGATGTACCATCTTTGGAGTTTCAAACGAACATGACGTGCTCAACATGCAGTTGAACGCGAGTATCGTTATGGAAAAATTTTACGAATTATGATGGGTTCGCCTAAAACATTGCATACATTGATTTTAGTCTAATCAAAATGACCTCTCTTGGTGAAAATTATCATTACCAATATGCTCTAGTCAATCGTTCACCTTTTGACGTCATTTAGGGTTGTAACTCTCTGAGTTGGTGTTTGACAGCTCGCTGATGTAACAGTCTTACTAATTTTTTTGTCAGCCTCATATTTCAGAATATTCTTTAACATTGACTTATTTGGTATCAGTTTAACGATTACTGACTGATTAAATTATAGTTCTTGATTAGATTTCAGAGCATTACTATTATATTAATTTCAACTTAATTCCACAGAATCTCAAGAGTATGATCATCAAATTGACAATCCTCATTACACTGTTAAGCTTTGTTGCTTCCATTACGCCAATCTCTCCGATCGATGATACCAGAATTCACAGCATCCTCAATAATATCACAAATTCATCCAACCCTATTACAAACGAATTCAATGAACTTCTTGCTATATTCAAAGAAACTTACAACTTGGATAAATGTACTGAAGATCTCAGAACTCTGATCGAAGGAACGGCTGCCTATAGGATATTTGCAAAACGAGATTATCATGATAAAATATACGATGAGCTAATTGGAGTGCTCATCGAAGCTTTCTTTTTTGATGTAAAAGTCCAAGCTCTCTTCGCTGCTAACCAGCATTGCGCCGAAGTGTATAATTTTGTTCGGTATCTTTGCCTCGAATTTCGGAAGTCTCTAGGAATTCCTTCCAGTGAGAGTTTTAAACCTCGAGACCAAATTGTTAACACAACATTTGAAAATGAATACTTACGGGCAGCTTCTCAGGGCATTGAGAACTTCAACGCATTTTGGGCTTGCACTGTGGATAACATAAAGTTTTTCTTCTTGCTTCAGAGTTTATATAGAAATGGATATTTCAGACCTGGCGATTTGGATGCGGTAAATAGTATTGGTTTGCAATTCGCATACAATTTGGAACATTGCAAGACGCTTGCAGATCTGATAGTGGGAGCTGAGAAAAAGTTCTTTGCGACAATGAACTTGACAAAGAACATAGAGAAATGAGTTTCTTGTGTCCATTAATCTATTGAATGTGAATTAAGTAATTTAAAATATTCTTCCATGGCAGGCGAATTTAACTTTGTATATCTCTTCATTATTTCGCAGCAGGTTGAAATATTGGGTATTCTATTTGGACTTAATATATCACTTTGATTAAATGTGACATATAGACTACCTTTAAATCAATACTAACGATACTCATAATCAAAGTTAAAACTAGCTAACTAACTTCGTAAGCTTCATTATTTATCGAGCAATTTTAGATAATCTGCGATTGTTTGGTAGATTGAAATACCTTGGACTACTAGATCAACACGATAGCAACATCACATGTTAACGACATCAAATTCAAACGAAAAATTTTAAACTAGTTTCTAACACGATACTAAGGTGGACCCAGAAAACAAATCTTCTGAAGAGAAAAACCGAACTATTGAAAACTAATTTATTTTTTCAAGTTGCCATATTACGGCATCATGTTTCCAAAAAGCAGACAGACTCAGCAGGATCTATTAAAAGATGATAATAAGAAAGCAGAACTTTGTAATCAAAACATACTGCTATCGGAAGTTTCGTAGCTTTCAATAATTTTCTCGGTCGCAAAATCTAATAGTTTTACAGTTCCATCAGAAGAAGAAGTCGCCATCATCTGCCCACCTGGACTCCAACGCACTGACGTTATCCACCCTATTATTGAAAATCATCGCTTTTTCATTCAAGTCCTTGCTTAGAAAAACCTTCATGAATATTTTCAACCTTTCTGGATAATTTTTTCTCGCGTCTATCGTAAATTTTTATATCTCTATCGTCTCCAACACAGGCAAGCAGCTCTCCATCATCTCTCCAATCAATCCAGTATGTATCTGAAAAAAAAAGGTATTACTCAACAAGCCGGTGCTAAAGCATACCTCCATTATCCAACAACAGCGCTTCGTGATGAATATTGACGCACCTTTGTGTATCAACGAAGTTCAGTCGATTCACTTGGTACTTCACAGCTACTATCGGGCATTCTTCTAATGGGTTCCACCTACATTTGTTCTCTCGCCCTGCCTGAAAAAATATATTTCCCTCTGGGTTCTATTTGAATTCTCTATGATTTACTCCGCCCATTTTTATAGAGAAGAGACTTTCGTCCGAATTTAACTCAGATACAACACAATTTCCTCCATAGTCGATCATGGCGATCCTTGAGCCTTCTGGCGCAAAGTGGAGTCCAGTGACACTGTCTTCAGCCATTGAAATTATAAAATGGAGATTGCTTGTAAATTTACCTTGATGTTGAGGTTTCCATTTGGCTTTTTTAATAATCTCTCCTTGAATACAGTCAAAAAGGTGGTAAGCGACGTTGCAGTCTTGTGATAGCAAAGCTGTCATCTGGGTTCTTCTATTTGAAGTGATATCATAAATCCCTAGTTAGTCTATCAAAGGCAGATAATAAGGCCATTTCATACAGCCAATCATTTTTTACTCAAAGGCAATTAATTAGCCGAAGGCTGGCACGAAAATTAATTACTTCCAAGAACTTGGCCAAAGCTGAAGGTTCTTTTCATATTGGTTATATCAAAGACTTCGAAGTTCGTAAACCCATATGAATTATTTGAAGAGATGAGAAAGTCTGATCCAGGAATTTGTTCTAGCATTGCGCGAGAACCTGAAAATTTGGAGCATAATTTTGAGAGTTTTGATATATACTGTCAATAGCGAGCTGTGCTCCTTTGAATTCTTTAAGAAGTTTTCCATTTGGCTGAATATCTTGAACGCAAATGATATTCGATCCGTAAGAACACCATGCAAGCCTAACTGAAGAGGATGCTTGATAAGGAAATGAATCAGAAGAACAAAAATTTTGAGGTTAGGTTACTTTGCTCTATCATCTACAGGCAGTGGTTTTTGCTTCTGAAAATAAAAATTAAACTTGAAACCCTTTTGAGGGGTGAATCCGAAAAATGCCAAAGCATTTAGTTTCACGGGTTTACTATTTTGACTTCAAAACAGTAGTTGCTCTCAATATACAATGCTCAAACAATATATATATGCAAAACCGAGGGAAATATGAAGTGTTAAAGAAAAAATCATGCTGAGGGTGCAAATTCCATTATTATTCTGATGAATTTGGCTGTTATAGTTAGGATATCCTCAAGAATCAGCACTCGATTACATACTTAGAAGAGGGCTTCTAAGTTCCGGCACGGGTATGGGATTAGCATTTCATCGGTTTTCAAACAGAAAATCCCTGTTTAATTATCTTGTTTTGATTTGGCTTTGATTGAAACCCGAATCAAGCTTTGGTATCGCTGATGCTTTAGTGCAACAATCAAACTTCGCTCCAGTGTATTACGGATTTTACATCGTATAATTCACTCGACTCTAGAATCATTCACGACTTCAACATCCCGATATCTGATATTGCATGCACAGCAGTCTGATATTAGTATGCTGCAATCGAAATTTTTTTGGATATTCGCACAACATGAAAGCAATCACTAAAGATATCGCTTTAATTAGATTTGCTTACAACAAACTTTTGCAAACTGACCAGAATCAAAATCAGCAATTCTCTAAATTCTCATTAACTAACACTGATTGTTACACCGTATCAAAATTTGGTTTATCGAATCATGACCAACGTGGCTGGACTTAGTTTTCAACAGATCGAAAACTATCTCTTCTCAAAAGAAGATCTCTCATTCGACCCTTCGCAACTCGTGAAGGGCACCGAGACCCACTACTTCGCGACTCTCATGTCTTTCCTAAACCAAGGAATTAGAGTTGATGAACCTGATTCAGACAATAAGGAAGCCCATCAGCTCTTCCTTGACTACAAAGCGAATTTTCCTAGCAGCGCTTATCTCTC
>ENA-UOTZ01001003-UOTZ01001003.1-compost-metagenome-genome-assembly--contig:-NODE-1003-length-21562-cov-8.433884_pt1 | contig 21562 bp, 17 predicted proteins | sample MGYA00238144_ERZ746983 | MGnify/ENA primary metagenome ERZ746983 (study PRJEB28759, sample SAMN06268863) | compost metagenome | isolation source: single cell | place: USA: California, Emeryville, Joint... | reverse complement strand
CAGCCAAGCTCGCTTTGACCGTGGTCTGTTCTTAAGAGAACGACTCATTAGACTGCCAACGAGTGTAATTTTCAAATATTGTTAGAAGTAGGATCAGCCGGCCCAATATGAAGATTCAAGTTCTACTCATAATTAATCGTAGTTGTAAGAATCGACGAAGGATGTAGTCTAGACGTACTGAGAGAGAGATGCAAAATGTGAGTTAGAATATAATAAGCCCAAAAAATGCAAACAAAACGCCACTATGATCGTTTGAAGATTACTAGGAAGCTTTGAAATTTGAATATGCGTGATTTCTATGCCATTTTTAAACCAATCATTCAGTCACGCGTTCGATGTACTTGGATCGTAAAATCAATTGACTAAAAGTAGAACTATTACATCCAGAAGTAAGAAAAACATCAAATATTATCGAGAGTCGTGTCCATGAGTTGCCAGCATGAAACTCTGAATCCCTAATTTTCCTTTTGTATTCCAAACCATCGCAATTGTATTCAATAATCCAGTAGCGAATGATTCTTTAATTTAAGTTTCATCGTACCTAGCTCATTTAAAAGTTATTTTATTGTTCGGCTAGAGCGATTTTTGATTATAAATTATCATGCGAATAGAAAGGATACTAGCTCAAAGAACCTCTTCTCCTCAGGTAAGACACGAGCATTGATTAATAACAATCCAATATCTGAAAGGATCAATTAGAAAAAAGAAGAAATTGTTTTGAATCTTTCTATATTTATTACTGAAATTTTGAAATCTCCCTTTGATTAATTCTCAAATGAGAATAAAAGCTCGAAATTTCTCAACATCAGTTATAACCATTCTGCTAGAGATAAAACAATCTTGAAGCTTGCCTATCTTCGTTGCTATCAGTTCTCGAAAGAAAAAAGAACATTTAGAAATGTTTTTTGTATCATTGTATTCGGCCGTTCGATTCATAATCTCTTTTATTGGAATTTCTGCTATTTAGAAAACACAAAAGAGTTCAAAGGATACAAAATTTTTAAAAAAGTGAAATAAAAAGTTAGAGATCAGAATCAGTCCTCTGATATCCTATATGCTTGCCTTTCTCGATCTCAGCTTGAAATCGAAGAAAATACTTTTAGGCTTCTGAAAGTCACCAAAGCACTGCAAAGTTAAAGCGAATAGCAGTGATTACTAGTACTCGCAAATCACTTATCAATGAACAATTGGAAACAACATTTTGTTTTGGCAAAAAACATGATAAATATGAATTTTACAATGTTAAAGATTCCTTACATGTACATTTAGAAGATAATTGTACCGACTTCGATATTGTCTCGTTCACTATATGTAACGTATCAAGAAGAACTTAGTTCTAAGCTTGAAAACTCATTCACAGATAACCGTTGAATAACCTAATATTTGGATTTCCAAATGGAGAGAAGCCGAAATTTATTAAAGGCGGCGCCATCTGTCTCATGGGTAAGCCGCCGAAGCAAAAATTCAGTCGTCCGCTATTGCAGAGAAGCAGACTTGAGAAATTCACTTGATATTGACCCAACTGAGCCAAAAGATCAACTGGTGGCTTGAGACTATCAAGGGAGCATTGCTTAGGTAAAAACGAAGCATTCTGGCGAGTGGGAAGTGAAGGCTTCTTTATTTCTTCAACCATTTTTGACTCAGGAGTACTTGGCTCTTCAAATTTCGTTTGAGTGCTTTCGGAGTTCGTCGAATGTGCGTGTTCGTCTAAATACCGAATACCACACACCTTTGAGTTGGACTCTCCAGTTGTCTTTTTCGTTTTTTTGGTGACTTCAGGTTCAAATTCGGACTCCTCTGACGTCTGGACCGCAATCTTGAGTTTCATGTTCTTGACGACTCGTTCGTAATCCTCGTCGTCCGACCTACTCATGTGATCTTTTTTCACGTAAATATGTCTTTGGTTCGGCTGGATCTTTTTGATTCGCTTCTGTTCACGGAAGACCTTGATGATCGTTTTGGCTGAGGAGTAATTAACATTCAAATCTCTTGAGATATCGATGAGTTTGTGTCCATCGACCAGAAATCTCGTCACGACCTGGTTCCGGATGTCGTCACTAATATGCTGGTATTTCAGTTTAATCTCATTCGATTTCTTTTCCGTGTCAGCGACATGGACTTCTGTTTCAGTTTGGAGCGTCGAACTGGGACTAGTGAAGTTCATTGTTAAAAAGTTGCTTATTATTAAATCATTGAGCTGTGGAAGCTTTTATAGGCGCACTCGGTAATTTCGATGCAGTAATTCAGCTAACAGAAATTTTAGTTGCGGCTATTTGAAATTAGTGAACTACCTCGTTTAATGTTGTAATAAGGTTAATCAATCGATAATGGGTATACTTTTAATTAACTCAGTAGAACAGTCAATTTGCACTGATGAAATTATGAATTTAATGATTCTATGGAATTCGGGTGATGACGGACTTTTATTCTAATCCAAAAACACCGCCCCTCCAAGAGCTTGCTACAATAAGGGGATAACCTTAAGATGTAGGATCCTTTGCTTCTTGAATATCAACTGAGTAAATTTTGTGGTAAAAAGAGAAATTATCAGCAATTACATGGACAATTGGTGCAGATCTTCGAGATCATTGCGCCCTTTTCGCGTTAACACGGGGCAGTTGCTTTAGATTAAAGCTGTTCTCAAAGAAATTGGCCTAAGAGACTACATGCCGTTGGTACTTTTGTAAAACAAAGAGAAATGCTAAAAGGAGGTTTTAATTAGAATCCCAATTTGCTATCGCACATAAAAAATTTTCTCGCAACAAATACCCCTCACATTTTATAATCCTTAAATTAACTTGGGAAGCGGTTGAAGTTCTCAAATGCTGTATCCGATTAGCTTTGATTTACCTAATTTTTAAAAAATACGTCGCGCTCTTAGAGTTGTCGAAAATTCAAAATGGGTTCTTTTATTTTTTCTTCCAAATGAGAGTCATTTCTTGATAGACTATGCTTTTTCTAAATTAACTGCTCCATTCCCCCATTCAAAACATCCATATTCTCACAAATGCGAGATCTTAAGCTATTTGAGCTTTTATACCCTATCTTTAAAGTTCAACCTCACTAATTTCCGAACGAAATGGATCAGAAGTTAGTGGTTTCGGACTTCCACTAAAGGATTAAAACCGGAACTTTAACAATTTTGAATGAGTTAAGAGCATAGCCTCCATTATATAGATCCAACCTTGCTCTCGCTTACAGTTGCTAATTACTTAAGCGCGTACACGGCGTGGTCAGAGGTTGCATTCTCTAAGTTGGTGATTTTCAGCTGCTTTTGAAGTGATCGGCGGTTCAAGCTGATGATTTTCTGAAATAGCCCTCAATTAAAGCACTGGCAATTTTTTTATTTATAATGACTTTAAACACGATTATAATGATTTAATTTACACCTGGAAAAACTGGAACTTTTTGGAAGGTAATTAAATAGTTTCGAACACGTGAAAAAACCATGCCTCAAGTTTTTTGAAATTTCACTACTCAGTGTTCGTCAAATTTTATCATTATGGAATGAAATGAAGCGTGCTCCGAAATGAGCTGGGTGATCACTTTGGTTGGGTTCAAGGAGGGTTTGGCAAAAAACAGGTGTTGCTAAATTCGGTTCAATCGAATATCAGCGAAGGAACTCTTTAAACAAATTAATTTATCAAATAGAGTTAGACTGCAAGAAATTTTAATTTCGCTGATCACTTTTAATGATCAAGATGGCCTATTGCGACAATGCTAAAATTCGGAAATGAGTATCCCACTACCTTTATCATTCATTTGTTTTTGTAATATTCATCCGTGATTTTACGTTTCTTCAAGCTATAGTTGTTTGATATCAAGCTATTGAAAAGAAATGCTTATCTTTCACGTTGATAATAGTACCAATATATCGCATGCCTTAAAATATTTAAGTAAGAGAGTGCTGGGTTTCTGTTCAAATACCACAGCCAAAGCTCAAATTAGAGTTATCTAGGAATTAATTCAGTGATGAAAGATTCGTCATTAGAGGAGGTCACACATGGATTTTGTGCTCTTCCTTCAATGAACGACACAAGATGGTGAAGAGATTGATTCACACAAATGAAGCTTTCAGGGTCACTCATACCAACTTAAAATTTGATTTAATCCAAAGCCTTCACTAAATACATCACTACTTATTTAACTACTTGTCTATAGCGAGCAACGAGGGGGCACAGTGATGAAAAAAGTTTTCTTTGGAGGCTGGTTTCAATGAGTGATATCAAAAAGCATAGAACTGTTCTACAAATTTAATTAAAACATTTTCGAAATCAGATGTCTTAGCATTGTTTGCTTAAATTTGTAAAATTGATATTAAAACTTTGTGAATTTGAAAGTGTGGAGATTCTATTTTCGATTTCTATTGACCAAAAGGACCTGCTCCCTGTAGCAGGCCTGAACTTTTTATAACAATTCGTTCAACTTTAGCTCAAATATTTGATATTGAATATTTTTACTTCAATGATCAGTCCAGCATTACGTCGAGAACCATATAAACTAAGTGTTTGAGAAACAGAATTCTAGCTAGATGAGAAAGGATTACAATGTTTTTAGCGAGGGAGGTCGGCATTATACCTCAATCATAAACGGCTTGAGTCTTATGCAGAGAAAGCAAAAATTATTTTCCAGGTCATGAATAGGTCGTGAATGGAAAATTGTAATTACGAACCTATTGGTGCATGAGTTTTGATACCAAATTTGGCATAATTTTTTTCTGAACTCTCGGAATTTTTTTGTTCAGAAAGTCAGACGACAAAAATTATTCTATTTAAATTAGAGTCTAAATACACTCTGAATCCAGAATGCCCCAAAGCTTGTTGAATCAGTCGATCGAGTTCTGTCACCATCTCTGAACAATGAGAATATTGAATTGGATAGATATTTCAATTCATCTTGCTTATTCAAGCTTTTTACTCGAATTAAGACAAAACTCCTGAAGAGGAATATTGTCTGTTTAAACGCATTAATGCGAGGTTGCTCCTTCAATAATGCTGGCAGAATTGCTGAGAGTGTTGGAGGAGAGTTCACCCATCATTTTAGGCGTCTTTAGAGTCATGAACTTGAGAGCTGAGCTCGAATGTATATAGGTCACACACATTGGATCGAAGAAGCTCAAACAGAGATTTGGTTATATGGATGTCCTGAAATGGAAAAAATTGGAAGATAAGATGCCACGAAAGATTTCCGACAAGTCTAAGCAATTTCTGCAAAATTAAGGAACTTGAATTTGCCCTCATCGGTGAATAGAAATGGAAGATTTTTAGAGTTAATCGCTTCAAGAAAAGTGACTGATTTTGAAGACCTGCAATAGTGAAGAAAATTTAGCACCATCCTTCGGAAGTCACATATTATTTTTTTTATCCCTCAATGCTTTATCAAATCCTCAAAGCAGTTTTTTTCGAGATGGGTAGATGGATGCTAGGAACATATATTGCACTCATAGCACTAAAATATACCAAAAATCAAAATTTCTTCATCATCGGTAGCAATCAATCCTCGAAGAGAGAAATGTTTGTCCCGAACATGTTAGTCCAATTCAATTCCTTCTTTGGAGAAGCATCTTGAAACTTACTTGAGTAGGTGATTCTTTAATATTCAAAAAAATTGAGAAACTACATTTTTTATCCGAACTTTAACTTTGCTGTCTCTTTCTTCTTTGGCCAGAATATGGGTAAATCTCATATTCAAACCCCCTCCAGAGGCACATTGTTATCCAATGGAATCCAGCGCTTGCATACATAGCTCAAAAACAAATAGAATCTTCCATGTTCTTCGATTTCGAAATTAACATTTAACCAACCTAACAAAGAAAACACCCTCTTTATTCAAAGTGCTAATTCCAAAATATATCTTCCTTTTCTGTTCGGATAGTAATTTTTTTTTTTTCGGAAGACGAGGGATTCAATTCATACAGATGATAATTTGTTGGAGATTTCGCTCCAGTAAACTGGTCGCTTGGACTTCTTTATCGCATCATGAACTTGGAATGAGATACGTTTATGTGTAAAACTTCTAATCTAAAAATTCTACTCGAGGTGTTAATGATTGTTTTCTATTTCTGCAATTTAATGAGGTTCCCTCCGATAGAATTCAATAGAGATATACCCCTGTATATGTAGATGGCAATTTATACACTTGAAAAAAATTGAAAGATGCTTTAGTTGAATCCGAATAAACTTTTGATATTACCTCTCATTGAGTAATCTTCTACACAAGAGCTTACTGACAACTTTGGAATGTGCTTGATAGATTGCATAATCCTCGAAACGAACTATAATAAATTGAAAGTATTAACAACCAACAAAATTGAATTCATTTCTTTCTTACTTTCAAAAGAGAGAAATTATTAGATTGATGGCATATGTATTTATCTTATCAATTGTATTCAAGTTTTGAGTAATAATTTTACGATGAAAAAATAATAAGAAAAATCTATAAAAAATTATATAGAACGAGCAACTTGATTGCTACTCACTCTAGGCCTTATTCAGAGTTATTAATGGATGGATATTTACTTGACTTAAGTTTAATAAAAGAAGTGGATTGAGAAAGTTAGCCGAAGATAGCACTGCTGGCTGTTGCTGGCACAGCTCAGTATTAAGAAAGTAAGGCCATTTATCCAAGTGGCCAAAAGAAGTAGATTCAGGAAATCTCAAATTGAGAAGATTTTGAGAAAGAATTGTGTTGATGGGCTGCTTCTGGGCCCGAAAATCATCATACGAGTACTTGGACAGAGGGAGAATTGGATTTTTGTTGAAGGAAAATGTGGCTTGTTTCTGATCTTCCATAGCTTTCAATGCTATATTTAATTCCTCCATTTTTGCTTGCAAGTGCTCGGAGTTTGTCTTTCTCACAGCCGTTTCTCTCGATAAAAACCTGATTTTGCAAGTTTTCTGGCTTTTATCATCTGAAGCTGTCCCTTGCATTATTATTTTAGTTGGACTTAACGGAATTTCGTGTTCTCCTAAAGGACTCCATGCTTCTCTTATTGTAAGATTCCTCTCACTATCCTGTGTTGATGTCGCTTGGTCATCCTGAGATTCCAACGTAGCACACTTTTTAGCTCTCTTCATAAGCTTTTCTCGAAGATTCAGCAGCTCTGATTTATCTCCAAAGGGCTGTTCTTCAAACGTCGCTCCCTTGACATAGAGATGTCTTTGGCTCACAGGAACTTTTCGGTACCGGTTTTCCTCTCGGTAGACCTTCACAATTGACTTTGCTGAGGAGTAGTTTATCTTTAATTCCCTTGAAACCTAGTTTGAACGAGAGTTACTACACAATGGACATATTTCTATTTACGTCAATCAGCTTTTCTCCTTGTACATATCTGGTTATGAGCTCCCTTCGCGCTTCGTTGCTAATGTGGGTGTAATTGCTAGATTTTTTCGTAGGTGTGCCTTGACTCTCGTTTTGAGGTGTTCTTTTTAGAAACTGAGCTGCGCAAACTTGATGGTTCATGTTTAAAAACCCTGAAAAATAGCTTATTACTAACTAAAATTCCAATTTGATAGAAGTCCTGACTAATATTTCGACGAATTAATACGTTAGTACTTGAGCCAATCATTTATAAAAGTTTCCGATGGACTCATTTAGGTACCATAAAACTGCAAGAGGACCAGTTATCGAGCTCCCAAAAGACTCCTTCTATTCCTTAGTGCAAGTAAGACGAGTCCATGGAGTATAAAACTGGAAGATCTTCAATGTCTTGGATAGCATGACTCGAAAGTATCGATGGAAGAATTTTCAAATTTAATTAAAGCAAAGTTAAATTTTCTAAATAATTTTTTTGAGTCTTGTAATTTTTAAACAGCCAGCCTTTAAGAATGATTCTGGAATAGATTATAAATTTCGCTTTATAATTTTCATAAAGATAAAGATTTTTTGATTAACTGCCTTATTAAATAAATTCTAATACCTATTCCAAATTGATTGAGAACAATGCTCATGACACGGAACATTTTAATTCATCAAAATATTTTTTTGATAATCGAATCTTTTTCAAATTGTTATTCTAATTAAAACCCAGATATAAATCACGACAAACTGCTGTGAGCAAACAATAGTTTTTGGTTATTTTAGCTAGTAGAATCGGGTACTAACCAAAGAGAGTGCGGACCACATCTAGTTATAAGTAAAAGTGCAAATTTATTACGTTTTCAAATGAGAAAAAAATATCGCTTTTATTAGGAGAAATATACATTTTTGATAATGTTTGACTTGGTGGACAACAGAGCTGCCGAAAGGAAAGGTGAGAGAAGTTTATAATGTGGTTAAAAAGAAAAAAAAAGGGGTTTGTAGGTCTAGCTTTATGGCTTTTAGATATTATAATGAGCGATTGGATGTTATGTATTCAAATTAAATTGACGAAATAAGACTCAATTTCCTTCCAGGCTTTTTCAAAGTATTTCTTCCTTAGTTAATTCGACCGGTAAAATAGGTCGCCTTCATTATATTATGCATCACTGGTTCGTGGAACGCTGTTGGTTATTTGGTGAGAGTCTGCATTGTTTCTCCAACTACTTCCCTAGTATATTTTAATTTTCAATATCTCTCCTCAGAAATTCAGAGATACTTTGGTTCTAATCATCAGGGATTCCCCCATGTGTTGACTAATTCGAAGAAAGAGACCTGCTTTTATCGCATCTTGAGTCTAATGTTCTCTAGAATATTGACTAATTCGTTGAGTCAGAATCATCTATGATAAGGTCAGTCAAACCCGCTAATTGCATTGTAACAAGGAGTTAGCCCTGGTGGATACTTTTTGGAGACGAAAAAAACGTGACTACTTCGGTCTGACAAGAGAGTAGTACTTCTTAAATTTCTTGAAAATTTTGTTTCAATGAAATGTCAGTATTTCAGCTCTAACACAGCGAAATATGAAGGTTGTTGAAAAATTACATGGACTGCCAAGACATTTTGAGAAAGAAGCAAAATTAGTCTTGTTTTATTTAGACCGTATTAAAGGAATATTTTCAATTTGAAAATATCAGGAAAATGCGGCATTTGAAATGATTTTGACTGATTGAGATGGAAATGCTCGCTATTCTCGATAGTTGATGTCCTTCTGGTGATCAGGAAAGAAATACAAGACTTGCTGTTGTTATCTCCTATGGAATTTTCTGTGAAAAGTCTGTCACAACATGATGCTAATATCTATTTCTCTTCTCTTCGTAGAAACGCTTCTGCTCAAAGACTTTGCAAGAATTGAAGAGAGTAAATAAAGGCATGGTTCAAAGTTACTTCGAATTCTGCTCAAAAAGTCATGAAAGCCAAAGTCCACTCCTTTCAAGCAGAGAAATTTTGGTCTTGTAATAAAACTATAAAATCATCAAAAGTCAAATATTAACGATATCTAAGCTAGCACCGAATTGCTACCTCATCGACTGATACTACTGTCCTCTGCATGGGTTAATTCAAAAACAAACACTAAATAAAACTCTTTAAGATATAAATCACTTTCTTCATTAGACTTAGTAATCTCTTTCAATTATCATCGTAAAGAAAGTCAAAATTACTTAGCTGTTCATCATTTAACCTATTAATCCGACGCATCATAATGGCATATTTTGATTTGGTGGATTTATGCTAATCATTTCACTTATTTCATATCGCATTCTTAGTTTTTTCGTGCTAGATGTGAGACATTTATTAAGCCTAATCGAGCTCTCACTATTCTCACATAGATTTTTCGTTCATGCGAAATGATTTTAATTGGCAACGATTTTTACACAAGAGCCCAATTAAACCAGAGGTAATCGATAACAGTGTGCGATCTACACTGGTTACGAGCTTTAATTACTAACATAAATTTAAAGAACTACCATATACGCATATAAGTCGAGCAACCATGTCGTTTTTAGAGAGATTCAGCGGTCGGACGTCCTTCATGAACAAAGAGGGAGTCACTGGGATTGTAGCTCAGAAAGCGATGCCGATTGATAAGACCCCAGGCACAAGTCAAATCAATTACTATACTCCAAAAAACGATTATGCAGGCGCATCTGGTGGTAAACCTTTCATCCCCTACGATTCCTTGACAATAAGATTAGATCGCCCTCCAAAACTGAGCAATAGAACAAATAGCGAACTTCAGAGAGATGACCTCCAAAAGTTATCTTTAAAAACGCCTCAATATCAACCAAGCTACCCAACCAACAATGATGGCATCTACGATAGCGCGTTTGAGGTTCATCGCTCGCTGACCAGTCCAGAGCAAATGATTGGCCTAAAATCACCACAGCAAAGCGTAAAAAGTACCAGAAATAATGAAAACGGTGGTTATCAGAACGGTCGTGGCTTTTCCAACGTGAGATCACCTGCTCTTAAAAAAAATGGCCTTGAAAACCAAACGCCATATCCAACCACTAAAAACAAGAAACCTGAAGTCATTCCGAAGGCGCCGAAGCAGAATTTTGATGTTTCTCAGCATCAATCTCTGCAACTTCCTCCAAAGTTCACTCAGCAACCTGCAATAAGCAACTCTTCATCGAAAAAATATATCGTTCAGCAAAATATTCTTTCCAATGCAAATCACGTTGATTTTGGTATGAGATACCAGGTTAACAACATGCATGCTGATAGATACAAACAATATCAATATTCCAACGGGAGTCAAACCGATTTGACGAATAGGAGCCCCCAGCAAGAACAACTAATACACTTAATGGTAAATCAGCCACTAAATAGTTTCATTTAACGATATTAGGACATGCAGCAGCAGAGATTTCAGGAGTATGCTCCTAGTCGTGGGTTATATCTCAATGAAGATAGCTTCAATTACCAGCAGCCAACCCAATTTTATCAAGATCAAACCTATAATACTCTCGATTCCGCTCGCAATAGTGTGCAGCAGCCATTCCGACCTTACACTCTCAAGGACTACAAAGCACTTCAAAGTCAATCCTCGAATGTAAGAAGGGGCGGGTTAGGCCCGAATACTTATACTGAAGACTGGGTGAAGAAGAAAGAAAAGACTGATCGTATGATGGTGTTTGCTGAGATGGTGCGGATTTCCAACAATAAGAATGTTCCTATCTCAGAAGTGAGGAAACCTCATACTGAAGAGAATAGATTTAAGCCTCAACGATTCCCTTCGAAACAAATGGGAAGAAACCCGACTGAGGCTTATCAAACTTATGACGTGGACAGAGAAGGTTATATGCTTGGAAAGCAACTCGGCAAGCAAGAAAGACAGCACCTTCAATACTTAAATACAATTGACCATCTTTGATTCGAGTATATTACTATCGATTGATTTGATTCACTAGCCCTACGTTGTAGGTATTCCAGCTTAAATATGATTATTAAAATTCCACTTTTTTCCCTCTTCACCTTCGTTAACTTTGAAGAATTGGTATAAAAAATCTTAAAAAAGTAATGCGCGGTGGGTGTGTAATACGAAACATATTTTTTAGTATTTTATTCATCAGTTTGGTGGCGATATATATATTTATTTTATGTTTTTGGTGAACGTTTTTATTTTTTGAACATTTAAAGAAGGACGGCTTGAGTACGAACTCTGAGTTTCATCCTCTTTAGAGGGTAATTTTTTCTTCTTTTACGAGTATGAAACTAATTGAGCTTACATTAAGCCGGCTTCTTAGGCAAAAGGTCTCTTTTTTTTGAAAAACTTTGATCTTAAACAACATAGTAGCCAAAGAGTGGTTAATAAAGGCCCTGGGTTACAAAAAACTTTTCAGTACCTTATGATTCTAGTTTTATCATTTTGGTTCATATTTTTTTCCATATTTATTCATGTGTGCTCATAAGATTAGCATATATTCAAGCTTGAAGGATACAGAAATATTCACATTTGCAGTAACAAAGAAAGTAGTTAACAAGCAGAACCCAGCTTCTATCTTTTTTAATTATCAAAGTGCAAATCAAGATATCGCATCTCAAAAAGTCCAATGATTTATAAAGAGATTTTATTCTGAGCCATCTGATTTAATGCAATTAACAGCTACCTTAAATCGCATTCCGACAAAAAAATTATAATTTGATACCTCAGAAAAATAAAAAATGGAATTCCCTTCCGTTTGGAAAATACTTCTCACAGTTATAATCCTCTTTCTCCTCCGAATTATTTTTCGGTTTTTTGTAAAACCCTACATTATGCTCCAAAGCTTGAAAAAGGTGAAAGGAGCAGTTTGCATTTACAATCCAATCATGGGTCTGTTTTCTGAGTGGCACCGCGACTTTAAACTCCACAACGATCTCCTCTACTCCTCGAAAAAAAGAATGAAAGATCACCCTGAGATGAAATTCCTTGCTACTACAGCCTTTGATTCGATATCAATCGAGCTATTCGATACCGAGCTTGTAAAGGAGTTCTGCTCTCAGATCACCAAGAATTTCGCAAAGGACACGAGAGTCTATGGTCTTTTTCATCAACTCATGATGGAAGGGCTCCTGATGAGTGATGGCGAAAGATGGAAGTCTCAGAAAAAAGTCATCTCACAAGCTTTCCACTTTGAATACATGAACAGATGCATCCCAGTCGTAAACAAAACTTGCCAAGAATGGATAAAGCTCCATTGTAAGGATTCGCCTCGTTCAGCAGTAAATATCTCTGAGCAATTCAAGATCTTTACAGCCTCCGTTGTCTGGCAAATCTTCTTTGGAGAAGAATCTATTACTCCAGGAGGAGAGGCTGACAAAATGATACGATTACACATGAAGAATATCTACGATATGACGATACTGACTTTTAGTCCTATAAATATGCTCTTTGGTGCAAGTTACTTTAAACTCGGAATTGGAGCTTTAGAACGGCAATACTATAGAGAAGGACGAATTATTGAGGAGTACTACAAGAAAAGATTTGCAAATATGAAGAAGAGATATCTAGAAGAAAAGAGCGCTGGTGTGCAACAAGGGCGTCCGAAGAACTTAGTCGAGTTATTACTTGATGAGAAAATGAAGGATAGTGATATACTGGCTCAAGTATATACATTCCTTAATGCAGGAACTGATACTACTCACAATATGATTGTGATGTGCGAATATCTCCTTGCAGCGCATCCAGAGGTTCAGGAAAAACTTCGCCAAGAAATCAAAGAATGCCTAGGAGATGCTGAAATCACATACGACCATCTTGCAAAAATGAAGTACCTTGATGCAGTTATCAAGGAGGCACTGAGATGCTATTCACCTGCTTGGTTCCAACAGCCTCGTATAGCACTGCAAGACACGAAAATTGGTGACTTGCTGATCAAAAAAGGTTACTCTGTGTATTCGCAGATGACTTGTATCCACCATGATCCAAAGAACTTCCCGAATCCAGACGAATTTAGACCTGAAAGATGGCTTGAGAAGAGAGATCCTGGTATGAATGATCCTTTCGCCTTCATACCTTTCGCCGCTGGCAGAAAATGCATTGCGGAACAATTGGCGTATATTGAAGCGAAGGTAATGACTTGCGAGCTAGTGAGAAGGTTCAGATTCACTGTCCAGCAACCGTTCCAGCTGAAGATGGGACTCAACCAGGTTTACGAAGCAATAGACCCAATCACTTTGATATTTGAGGAATTATAGGATTATGCTTTAAAGAGTGTTAGAAATTTCATATGATTTCTTTTTCGAGATTGAATTCACTCTGCTGGAATACCAACTGATCGAACAGTTTATAGATCGATAAGTACAGGTTTTCATTCTTCTCCATATTTTTTAATTTGAATTCAGCTCAAATATGCACGGTGGCTTAACAGTTAGATGAGGACAGAAATTGTCTTCGTTCAAATACTAACGCCTTCTAATGCAACCTTTGAGTTTTGAGATACCTGAATTGCATACAGGATTTCTCGATCTTACAAAGAAAGCATCATTAAGATAAAAAAAGTTTCACTTTCAGATGAAGGAGCGGTCTTCCCATACTTAATCAGTTTTCTTCAATCAGCAATAGTTTGATTTGATTTCGAGTATGATTAGTACTGGTGTACCTCAGATTAATAAAATTTAATTTCTGCTTGAGCCATTTTAACGTTTAAATTTTTCAGACTCAGCGTTTTTCTGCCATGACATGCTATCATTAAGTCTATTTAACTACCTTGCTTCATTTCATATTCTTATATGCTTAATAAAGTTTGAGATCTCGTCTGACAATGAATGATGGGGGCTCCTAGATATGTAAAGAATTCTAATTTGTCTTATGGAAGAATCTCATTTATTTTGTATGCTCTTTTGAAACATAATAGTCTGGATGGAGCTTGAACATCCTGCGGATCTCAATTGCCTCTGTCTTCACGACTTTTTGAGTCTTTCCTTCAGTGACACTTGCTGCACGAGTGTCGCGGTTATCCACTGAGAACTTGCTTGGGATATAATGCACCTCGAGTAGCTTGCGTCTTTTCTGTAGGTACTCTTGAGCATATTGCTGAACTTTTTCTCTCGTTATAGTGGCTAATCTTTCAACTTCTCTTTCATCTGATATGAAGAAGGTATTAGCGCATGAGATGATATAAACACTGAAAATTACTTCTGTCGAAGATGAATTGCTGGTTTTGAAGTTCCTCGAAGTAATGTTTGATCTCGTCATCAAAGCTGATTCTCTTCACGAGCTTCTTTTGTCTTACACTTTCGATGTATGCTTTGAACTTTTCGTCTGTGACCTGAGTGATACGCTCGAGCATTCCATCGATAAAGGCAAGTATTCTAGCAGAGAGATATTCAGGACACTTATGGTCTGATTGCACCGTGATAATATGTCCAAGGACGCCTCTGACGTTTGCGGTTTGGCTACAATATTGATGTCAAGGCTTGGAAAAGATTAAGAAATGTACGCGAAGACAACATAGCCCAGTTGCTGCTTTGTTCTCAACTCGTTGTAGCAGAATTCGTTCATATAATTATCAAACACTTCGCAGAGGAGATCGGTTTCGTCATTTGAAATAGTCGTTTGGAAATATGAAGCAATCGCGCAGTTGGGTTGCTCTTCTTCTTCTCCTTCATCGTCTTCTTCATCACAACAACTATGTTCACCTTCTTTATGCTCTTCATGTTCTGCATGCTCTTCCTTTTTCTCCTTATGAACCACTTCTTTTTCCTGATGATCTGATTCTGCTTCATTATGTTCGTCCTCCAGCTCGTCTTTATGGCCGCTAGCAGTTTTTGAAGGCAGGAACTCGTAAAAATCGTAGACGAAATGTGAGTTGTCGGGAATATCGATACATCTAAGACAAAAAACAATAATTAGCTCCAAAAAAGTTGACTATATAACTATACCTGACTTCCGTAAAAGCAGTTTTGGCGAGAGGTTGCACGTTGGTACCTCTTTTCTTGAAAATGCTTTCGGCATCTTCAACGATTTTGATCGCTCTCTCTTTTGTAATGTTTCCTACCATCAACCTGTTATTAAGATGATTTGCCATTATTCAATTATCAATCACAAGAGGATGAATTACCATTCAAGGTATATGGTAGAGAATACTTGTCTATGGAAAGCTTCAACATCCTCCAAAGTAATACCGTGGATAGCCTGGTATTTTTCTTTTGTTGTGAAACAGCTGCTTCCTGATTTCGTTACTGCACTGCGAATCCTAGAGACCTGGAGAGAGAGATAATGTAAATTTTGAAAGAATATGCTCTCGTACCTGTTTATATGGCGCAGATTTGAACTCGCCTTTCAGATCACTAATTTCAGTTTCCAGGATGGAAGCAAACTGGGATTCATAATCTCTTGGGTTAAATTCGAGGAATTTTTCTAAAATTGCATGGACAAAGTCTGCGAAAGTCGAGTCGAAACCTAATGATCATTCAAAACGTTAGAACTCGAAACAGCACGAATGAAAATTACCTCCGAAGTCTAGGAGAACGAAATTTTGCTCCAAGCAGACCTCAGCTTGAGAAGAAGCCATGGAAGCCTGATATCCGAGCTCTCGGATGTGCTCAGTGAGCAAGCTTATCCAGAGCTTTGCGATATTGTAAGCCTTTGGGGTCAATAGCAGGTAGTCACTGTGACAAAAGTCGTGAAATTATTAAGTAATCTTAAAAAAATAGAGGAATTACTCATAAATATTGCATCTTGCACGCACTTTCGGAACTTTAAATTGGTTGTCCTGTTTGAACCACAGCTCAGTGTAATCAGTGGAATGAACTTTTAAAGGAAATTTAGGGAGGCCAGATGGGTCTTCAGGACAAAGGATCGTAAGATCAGTTGGAAGGAAAATATTTTTTGGTGGGAGATCGAGCTTCAGCTTATTGTTTGTCGGCACAAATTTTGGATTCTTATATGCTTCGTACACCCACGTAGGCAGATCTTGGACTGAATATTTTATCTCATACCATTCCTCAGTGAGATCGCAATCTGAAGCGAGGTCTCTCGAAATCAACGACAATCTCAAGTTATCCAACGTAAGTGAATTTGTGATCTTCTTAATATGTTCCTCATCGTAATCTTCCATCAGGTAGTTCAACCTGAGTAAATCTTCATGAGGATAGCTCATCATTTTCGGAGAGAGTCCTTCGACGTAGGAAATAGGCTCCTCTTTCTCCTTGAATTGGAAATTGAGGTGCTTAATGGCCTTCAATTCCTCAAAAATCCATTTCTGGACGCCTTTTTCTTTCAGCATGTTTAGATAGACAAACACGCAATTCGCGACTCGTTCCCACTCACGGAGACCTTTCTTCGTGAGGCGAATTCTCACCTCCATAAAGGCGAATAAGTGCATTTCTTCAGCAGGCCCAGCTGTCAATGAAACAGCGAGTCCTTCGACCTTCAGCATTGAGAACAGAGAATTTGGTCCTTCGTGACCAAGCAAGTGAGTTAAGTATTTCAGCGGGTCGCTCTTGTAGTACTTCTCGGTGTCAGGAATCATCCATTGGAATAAGAGGAAGTCTTGGTCTTTGACGGGCACAAGGCGCACTAACTTGGCGAGGTTAGTATTGTCGAAAGGAATGACCTTGTGTCTGAATAACTCCTTTTCGTTATTTTGTATAGCCGTGAACTTCTCAAGGACCCATTTCTCGAGAGTCTCCAAACTGTCCTTGCTGATCAGAGCCAATCTCATGAGGTTCGCGGAATAATGCGCTTGGTAGAATTTCATCAAATTTTCTCGAAGGCCAGGCTTCTTCAAACTCTTTACGCTTCCCACTCCGAATTGCCAGTATGAAGTTGACTTGAGTCCCATTGACCTCTGTAAAGTGTATTCTCTGAACTGATCGTCCACTGAGCACATTTCATTTTCAGAATTCACAGCCTGTTTATTTCATTAGATCAAATTATAAGGTATGCAACAGAGAACGAAGAGTCAATACGTTGAGTTCTCTCTCGGAGCAGTCTTCTGTGAATAGAGGCTTGATGAAGAATTGTGCAAATCTGTCCAGGGCTCCTTCGAAGGCGTCGTTCGAGCATTCGAAGTAGTAATTGGTGTGAGTTTCAGCGGTGTAGGCGTTGTTATATCCTTAGGAAGTTAACAGAGTGGGCATGGGCTGAGCTAAGTAAAAATCACCTGCATTTTTGTTGAGGTAAGCATCGTAGTCCCCATCGCTTGGATACTTCTCAGTTCCAAGGAAGAGCATGTGCTCGAGGTAGTGGGCCATACCTTGGTACTTTTTTTTGGGATGTGTAAGAGATAATTATGGAGAAAGTGTGTACCTCTACTGGGTCGTCAAGCTGACCGACTTCGACGCTAAGACTGGCAGCGGCTTTATCCGCATCTGTTCATATTACGTTGTATGGAGTGTGGGAAAAGGAATGGCGTACCTGGGCTAGAGATGAGGAGCGCTTCAAGCTTGTTAGTGAGCTTAACAATCTTATAGCTGTTTTTGTCGTTTGGACTCTTAATTGGCTGCTTGCCTTCCATGAAAGATTTGCTTTAATTCAATTTTATATCAGAACTTTGGCACGTTTGGTAGGCTTATTTTAATAGTGAAAATTCTCAATTAGCCCAGGTAAAATCTTCCGAATCAACGACAGTTACGCTAACTTTTGGCTCTCAAGTCTTGTTGATTCGTTTGAATTAACTATCAGCCAATGCGCTGGCTGAGCGAACTGGCGGATAAATGCAAAAGAAGACTAACTTTCCACAATAATCTTAATAATTCAGGAAGTTGTAGAAAAAATAACTTTCTTTTGGTCTATTCAATAGCTCATTTGAGTCCCGAAAGGTGTAGGCGTTAGATACGAATAAGAGAACTAAGATTTCAATAAATGTGTTGATGATACCATCAGTCATTTTCTGATGGGCAGATAGTCAGGTTAGTTCGATTTTTGGCTCGGTCTTGACCCTAACTTCCCATTTTAGTCTTCTCCAGCTCTAGCTCAATGAATTTGCGATAACTCTTACTGATCTGGCTGAATGAAAAGCAGAATTCTGACGAAATTTTTACTATCATATCATTCTCTGTAATCAATTTAATTAGAGTGGCACTCGATCGTTCCGATGATCGCAAAATCGCAAGGAAGACGGAGCCTAGCACGATGAATCCAATGCAGAAATTAGACAAGAATCTTTTTGCTTGTGGTTTTGGGCTATGCCAAAGAAAGAACATTTTACCTATGAATCGGAGTCTGAATTACAAGTTGAACTTCTAGGCAGGAAAGCTATGAAATTTTCTGATCTGTTTATCGATTCATAGTAGTTGTAGTAGAGAGTCTAAATGATTATAATAGCATAACTCGATATCTAGTGTTCATTCCCAGATCAAAATGAAAATATCTAGGCGGTGAACGCCGAGTATATAAACGAATCAGATCTAAATTAATTCAACATTTTAATTTTATTCAAGAAAACACAACCGAGTAGCTCCAAAGATATGATACAATCAACATTGAAAACTACGCAGAAAAAAAGTAAGCTTAAGGATTTTTGGCTTCCTTTGTGCTAACCTAACTCTTCATAGAATGCGCAAGTTGCAAATCTGACATCCACACCTCATTAAAAGACTTTTCTCCTTGTTTAACTTGTTCAGTTCAAGTAATCGTCTCTGAGACTCACAAACTTAACATAAATAAACCTCATAGCTGTGTCAAAATTGCTTGAAAGGCATCAATCGAGAAAAACCAGCCTGTCCTCACTGCAGATCTCGAGTTGATCTAGATCGAATGAAGTAATCTCAAGCTTCAAAATACTATATTAACTTCTATCTTCAAAGAATATTCTTCGCTAGTAAATCACGTACGGATGATCTCATCAATCCACACATTATTGGAGAGACACCAGAGTCGATTCTCAAGAAATATTTCAATGGAGTGGAAGATCCCACAAAGCTCAGAGTGATGTCGAAAAAACTTGTTTGTATCGAAGGAATTGCTCCTACTATTGCCAAAGAACATGTACTTGAAATTATTTTCTGGCAGAATTAATTAAATCATGATATTGGCGCAGTTACTAGAAAGCATTCAATACCTCGGGCAATACGGAAAAATAACCAAGCTCGTCTTAACCAAGAACTCTAAAGAAACGTTCATGGGTCCCTGCCATTCGGCTTACGTTACTTATTCAACTGAAGAGGAAGCTTTAACGGCAATAATCGTAAAAAAATATTCATGTCTCAAAAGAGTTTTAACTTTAAATACAACCATAGGCAATTAATCATCTCTCCATTGAAGACAGAACTATATCAGCTTTCTTTGGAACCAAGAAGTAACCATTGTCCTTATCAATCTTGCTAATGGAATTTGCTAGATACTGCCCTAAATTCCTGGATGCTGTACCTTGCAAAAAAACTTGTAGTTTTGAGCATGAAGTTGGTCCACACCAAATAACCTTCACAGTAATTATAATTTTAATGCCGTTGTTGATTGAGAATGATTGATAGGACGATTCAGATTACCTTTCCATCAGAAACTCACGAGACTACATGCGATACGTGACTTTGTCTCAATTGGAAGCAATACAGCAAGCACTGGCAAAGAAATCGAAGAACACGGAAGTTAAAACGGTTTTCCCTCCGCTTTCTGGTGAAAAGATAAGTGAAGTCATAGTGGAATTTAAGGCACGAACAGAGTTTAAGGAGACCAGAAATATACAAAGTAAAATTACTTGAAAATGAAGCCTAACCGTTGTTAATTCAGAACCAGTCGAATCAGACAGCCAACCCACTCCGAAAACAAACTCTGGTGAAGCTGAGAGAGAACCGGAAGCGATGTCTCATAAAAATGTGAACACGCAGCTGGTGTTGGAGGCCGGAGCTTCCAATTCAACTGACAATGATACCCAACGTAGTCTTGAAAGTGTTAATTCTACTCCGTCCAGGAGCACAAACGAAGGTCTGATTAAAGAAGGCGGACTCGAACTTCAGAAGAGAACATTGTTTGGCACTCCTTTAAGTTCTGAAAATGAAGACCTCAAATCCAATTTTGTCGATATGCCAGTGTCAAACTCCTTAGGTAAGCACCACGAAAAGTCCTATTATTCATGATGTCTTTTAGCAGCTCCAAGAAACTATATAAAGTTCCCACATATCTGTTCCAACGATAATGATGAGGCAGAGTTCAACGGCATCTCTTATGCGATCAATAGATTTGTCACGAAGACACCTGAACTTTTGCAGCTACCGCCTGGCTTACAAGAGACGAGCCTGAATCAAGGCTCTTTAGGAAGAGAAGAAGCCCAAAAGGATAGATCGAGCCTGAGTTTCTCTGTTGTGGGAAGTACTGAAACTTTGTTAAGCGGATCAATAATCATTTTTATTTAAAGATTCGGCGGTCTTGGATCAAACAGAAAATGAAGATAATTCTCGAGAACAGCAGAGGACGGAAAATAGTTTTACTAAAACGAAGGAGAGATTGTCTGCTCCAAAGCAATTTAATCAAAACATGGGTCTTTACATTCCTAAAGAAGATAACGAAAAATGGAACTCCAAACCCGAACCAAGGAAGCCACTTTCGTTTGTAGAAAAATCGAATATAGCTCAAAAAAGGCTCGGAACTGGGCCATTCCTCCTCTCAAAGGATCAAGATGAGCAGCAATTTCCTGAAGAATATTATCAATACTATTCTAACTGCTACAATCATTGGAGCAAGCAGCAGGAAACGCCTTTCAGCATGAAGTGCTTAATGGACTGGTCAGTGGGAATGGCGTATTCATTTTACCACTCAAGTTCATTGGACACTAAGAAGTACACACTAAACGAACTACTAGATTGGTCATTCGCTTTAGCATATTCCCATTATACTTACTAGTAGACTCGTTGAGAGAGTTGAAGATTAAATCACATAATTTGTTGTCAATATTAGCACTATATATTATGTGTAAATCCTTCAGAATTTCTTAGCTCCAACTTTTTTAGTTAAATCCTGAATATATATTGCATAGCATTATCTCATCATAACTTGTTTATCGCTCATATTTCTTCATCAAACTCTTTATTTCTCGATAATTCTCTGAGGAAATAATATGTAGACTCTTGTTGTAAGAAAGACTTATTTTTTGTTAGGAGCAATGATTCCGTAAAATAAGCTCATGGCTATGTATATATGTATGCTTACTCTCTTTTATAGAGCCTAGCTAGGCTTGCAAAACGCCAAGCAATTCTATTTCAACAAAAAATCTCTAATTTGAATCCATTTGAGTATCTTGAGTGGTCATGATCTCGCTCATAAATGGATGCTCGTTAA
>ENA-UOTZ01001001-UOTZ01001001.1-compost-metagenome-genome-assembly--contig:-NODE-1001-length-21599-cov-4.206579_pt1 | contig 21599 bp, 15 predicted proteins | sample MGYA00238144_ERZ746983 | MGnify/ENA primary metagenome ERZ746983 (study PRJEB28759, sample SAMN06268863) | compost metagenome | isolation source: single cell | place: USA: California, Emeryville, Joint... | reverse complement strand
ATGAGGTTTAAGAAAAGCCTTCGAAAATACTGCCGAGTTGAGGCTTAACAGAAATAACTTTTAAATCATGAATGATAGAGTTTTGATTAGTTGGCTGATTTTTTATTGTTCTTTTAAGCAGATGTTCCTCTGTGTTAGTGCTTGGTCTTTGCGAGCTGGTCTGCCAGAGAGAATATTCAATAGCCAAAACACCAGAAAAGCCGCTTTTTCCCATTTCAATTGCTATACTTTACTTGATTTTCGCTTCAAAGAATGAAATAATCGTGAGGAAAACAAATTGAATTAGTTATTCCAGAGATATTGAAAGAGACAGAGAACTTTCATACAAAATTTAGACCGAGCATAAAGTTTTTGACAATCATCTATATAAGAGCAGGGTGTCGCTTGTTCTGCATAAACAAGGAAAAAATGAATGTAAAATGAGCCATTGAAGCATTAACTGCCCAACTTTTTACAAATAAATCGCTTCATCCATCCAAACCACAAAAATGGCCCCAAAAATCCCTTGTGAATTTAATTTCTTTTCTTTTCTTGACTTGGTGCTCATAGCATCGACAGCAGATCATTCTTCGTCAAGAACGTTTTATAATCGTCATAGTACGTTTGCTTGAACGTTCCTTTGACTTGCTCATAGGTCTTTATCCCTTGCAGCGTCATTTTGCGCTTTTTGTTGATTCTCTTGCTTCCGAACCTCTTCCTTAGAATCCCGTTCAAATTGAAAATATAGCTCAGGGTGAGGAATGCGAATATCCCACCCATAACAATTGTAGGAGTGTCCAAATTCCCTCCGTTCTTCATGTAAAGGTAGACCGCATAGAACACATTTCCAAAGCTTTGCGCCAGGATATCGAATTCAAATATCCTAAAACATAGCAACCCCAAGTCAAATCCTTTCACCTTGATTCTTGGCGCTCGCCTTAGGATCGTGTACCTATCGATGTAGTAAGAGGAACAAATGGCCATGATTCCAACTAGCGGAGCGATCGGAAAGAAGACATACGTGCTGAGGCAAGTAAAGAGGATCTGAGCGTAGTTATTGACCCTTCCGCTGAAATCATACTCTGAGTTCTCCATTAGCATATCCGCCTCGGCCTGGGAAAGCCGCTCTAACAGTTGTTTGTTATTGCGGTATTTTCTCCGTTTATACAGTTTGAAGAGATACCCAAAATCGAAAAACGCAAGAACTTGCGACGTGATGACCATTCCAATTAGCAGTGAGGTCAAATCGTACACGTATGGCAATTGGTCGTCTACATACGTGAACAGCTTGGTCACAAGCAGCAGATTGTAGTTGAAGAAACTGAGAACGACCAGCGCTGAGAGCTTGAATTTTTCTGTATCGCTCTTACGAACCATCTTTTGCCGTCTGGCAACTATCTGAAGAGTCACTTTGATGATCAGAAACAGCCCCATGCAAAGCAATGTAAAATACAACGGACTGGTATTTGTATCTGCTGATAAAATTCCACCGTCAGCAATTGTCACTCGGTAACCGAATTGATAGGCTATCTGAAAGGCTGGGAATAGCAGGATAAGGAACCCAACGATCAGGATCGCTGTGTATTTCCGGATATTCCTCGCAGTGTTCGAGATGGGAATGTTCTCGTAGTTCAGGTCGGCTGGCTCGCCGCAAGGACGCACTCGCATAGACGCGCCCCTTATAGCAGAGCCTTTCTTTTTCCTGCAACAACAAAATATCCAGCGCAAAAACCTCAAAATCCGCCTGTGAGCCCTCCCAGACCTTTTCCAGATTTTTATCATCTCTTGTTTCAGCAACGGATGATCGAACACGACGATGGCGCTTTGGTAAGCACTCTCGTTCTTCTCTTGGTTCAATCTTATCCGCAGGATCTGGGAATCGAGCTGCTTCATCTGTTCGAGTATGCCTATCCTTTTGGACCCTGTTGTGTCGAGGATATAAGCGCGTAAGAGCTTCTTCTTCTGTTCCTTGAGTTTCAACGCTTTCGTGAGGTCCAGCAGCATGATCACATGCTGGACCTTACCAAATCCGACCTTTGTGCATTTTTTATTGAAATACGCAGTGATCTGCTGTTTGGTCACTTCCCTCGGAATATACTTAACCATGACACTAAAATCGTTTTCTGTGTATGTTTGCGTGGAATCTGAGTAAGTGCCCTTACGATCGATGTCCTTAGCGATGACGAATATCCTGATGAGGATGACTGATACGAGATTCAAGGAAATTTTGACAGTGTTAGCCCAGGCGGGCGGGTTTTTTTGAATCATTGTAAGGCTGTCTAAAGCCTTTTTCAAATTTGTGAGATCCACGTTTTCGAGCGTCGGAGACCTGTTTGATGCATAGACCGCGAGTATTACGAGGTCATAGATGCAGCTCATGAAAAATATGATAAAGAGAATCGCAACGCTTTCTGCCATAAAGCGGAAAAATAGGAAATACGTCAACGAGTGTCTTTGCAAACTGCGATTAGGGACAAACAATGGGATTTTTGACTCCTCAAACGGCTGATTGGGGTAATGAGGTCGCTTGAGCCTCGCACGGTTTTCCGCGAGCTGTAAATCTGCAGGGAAATTGAAATAATCAGGGTCGGATTTGATAAGCGACTCGTACATAGCGAGACGATGGCTCTGTGCAAGTTTTTTCGCCTGAGATTTTCTGCCCGGGTAAAGAGAAGTGCGGTTTGGCATTATCGAAGGCTTTGGCATTGAAAAAGGTACTTTTTCCGGAGCGACGGATTCTCGCGTGGCTGCGGTAAGAGAGGGTGGGATAATAAACGTGATTTCCGTTGTGTAAGGATTGAGGATATCGGGGACTCCCTTTTGCCCTTTGGCGAATCCAACGGTTTTCCTACTTGTTGTCCTCCTATCGTCATCTTCTGTTTCGATAGGAAGAGTCATGAGCGTGTCTATCTGCTGCTCGCTAGTGTCCTGCAGGCTGTCTCTTGAGACGTTTACGCCCTTAGACTCGTACTCAGCTAGTTGGATTTGAGACTGGCCCGTAAAACGAGGTGTCCGCTGTGTGATTGGATATTGTGATTTCGAAAGTGCCGGAAATGAGACATAATTTGTGGAATCCCGCTGATAGCTGTCATCTCTTTCGTTTCTCCGATAATCTTGGGTGTGGGATGCTTTGGGATCAACAATTGTGACTCTCTTGCGGATTGTTGAATTTTCCATTAAGAAAATTATTCGCTGCAGATAAGTCAAATATTTGATTTTTAAAAGATAAGTTCAAGAGGCTGAATTTCATACGACTAGAAGCGCTTCATCACCGTGCATTGAAAATTTCTTGCAAATGTACTAGAAAAGAAGCCCTTCATAAGGCCTCATACTTTTCGTCTTCAAATTGCATTGAAAGCACATAAATTTCCTTTATTTTTATTTTTCTTGCATTAATTTGAGCTTTCATTATTCTCATGGCAACTTTGTAAAGCATTTTCAATTTTTTCAGAAATTCCTTAATCTCAGTGATAAAAAACTGCAGTGATCATCACATTCTCTTGTATATAAATTATTTCTGAGTACTAATATACTGAACAACTGAGCATTTTTTAGAGAACGCTCTTTAATTCAATTAATCAAAAATTTCTCTAACAAAAAAAAGGGCATATATATATTTTAGATCTGCATAATTAAGCAGGAATCATCATGGAGATTTAGTCGTGACTAAGCGGTTAATTTGAAGTTTCATTTGTGGCATATTCTTCCCTTTTCGAAAATCCTGAAGAGTTGTAGTGAAAGCACTCTCGCTGGAATTCCTCCTATGAAATAGTTTCTTGTGATTTATGCTCTTCTGTATCAAATTCGCATAGATACCGTTCTTGCACGTTTTACTTACAGTCGGTGGCTCAGTCCGTTGATGAATTGGACGAGGCGTTAGGATCCTGGAAGTCAATAGTATTATTGGCTCTTGCGGCCTCGGAGTCGTGACTTGAGTTAAACACCGTGCATTTCCTTTAGAAGCTGTGTCTGCGGTTGCTGAGTATCCATAGTCTGGGTTCGGAGAGACCTGGCCGCATAAATTTTGCGGAGTTGTTTGAAAGGAGGCTTTCCTTACGTGGGTCTTCGCCGTCGTGGCTCGCTGGCTTGTGAAGTCCGTTTTCGCCAAATTCGTTAACGTTAACTGCTGTCGAGGGCTAACACCAGAATTGTGAACATTCAATGACGTTTCAAAGTACAATTTCGCTTTTGAAATGAATTCTGGAGGTTGCTCGTGGCTTAATCTGCGTAGAAGGGTCGGAGCAGGTGAAGGCTGTTGATGTTGTAAGTAGTTGATTTTTGTATTAGAGGCAAAGACACCGAGATTCAGCTGCTTCTGTTTCAAAATTTCATAGGCTTTTTCGCCTTTATTCCTGGCAAACAAGAACTTAAAACTAGTGATTTGATTCACATCCACAGCTTTAGGCTCCTCCTTTGACTTGAGGAAGTTTAATTGTGCTAGCAGCTCAGGTGGATCCCTTACGATCTCTTCATCTTCTTTCTTTTCATTTGGTTGAGTATCCATCTTCTGGATTGTCAATTTATCGCTCAAGTGCTGGGTTATTTTGGTAGTCCCATTGCCTTTGGATGATATGTACTTCTTAACATGCCCAGACGTATAGAGCCGCCGAGAGACCGGTCTTGCAGGTACATTGTTTTTGGATGTTTCTTTCACTTCAACAATCTCGGATTCATTCGTTTGCTGCCTTTGATCCGGCTGAATATCAAGCATATTCTCATTAGATGTGTTCGACGTAAATGAATTTTTCAATCCTCCGAAATTGAAGCTCGCATTGTTCTTCACGCTAGTCGTTGGCCGATCCATAACACTCAACTGGCTTGGATGAGGCTCGTTCAGCGAAAGGTCCAACGCGAGTTGCTGTGTTGTTGGGGCTTTGCTTGTTACAAGCTGAAAAGCCGTGTTCTGACTAGGAGTTTTCGCTGGGACCAATGACGCCTTTTTCGGTAATACATTGAGTTCAAATTGCCCTTTCTCCCTCTTAGTCCTCACACTGAAAGAGTCCAATGCCGGCTTACTCAGCGCCGCTGCGAGAGTCGTGTGAGCTTTGAGGAAATTTTCTGGATTAGTGAGAGAAAACTTCTCTTTTGAGTTAAATTCTTCTAGGCGAATTCTGTAAATTTCGTCTCTCTGTGCCTTTTTGGTCTGGTAGAACTCTTGGATAGGGTCTTCTAGAAATGGATGGATGCCCAGGAACGACTTATCTGTTTTTAGAAACGTTGCCTTGTTAGAAACGACCTATTGCGGATGTTAGGCACATAATAACGGCGGCAATATCCTTACTGTGACTTTATATTCATAATGCTCTTGCCGATTCGGTTGAAGGAGGATTTCCTCACCAACGAGCGTCCCAGTGCCGATCATGCAAATTGGTACCCATTTGACTCGCTGGTGGAAGACCTCGTTCTTATTAAACGGGTTCTTGGTCTCGACAACCAAGCGTTTTTCCACCTTGCAAATGCCATGATCAAGAACGTAAAAGTACGGTTTCTTCTTAATAGGCCCCTCCATTGTAATAATATCACCTTTTGAAAATCCGCAACTCTTTTCAAGATCACCATATAAGCTCAGAGGCATCCTGAAAAATTCATTACTTGGAAGTTATTGACAAGGAGATTCCGGATGCTAATCGACCTGATCTGCGTCAAAAATGAGAAGGTCTTCATCAATATTTCGGTTTTTCTGTCAGTCATCCTCTGCAAATGAGCCTTGTATGTATTTTCATCGATTATCAGGAAATGGCAGTCCGTTTTGCATAATATACTCGCAGATCTTGCTTTTCCTGGGTTTATTAACGCTGAAAATTCAAAAAAATTAACATCCTTTTGCCTACATGTCATTACCTGATTCCCCAAAGCTCGTTCCCTTGCCCAGCACCCTGGCAAGATTGCCATAGCACCTTATCATTTCACGATACTCAGTGTATTTATCCTCAGGATCCTCCGATTGCGAGAGCTTTGTGGACTTACTAGATAGCTTCCCTGTGAGCTTCTTCAACGATACACTCGCTGCTGTAGAAACAGACGCCAGGGAAGTCACACTGGCCCCTGTGTTTTGCTTCAAACTCTGCTTTTTGTCGGGAATAGAGGTCAATGATGGCACTATCCCAGCAAGACTTGTGTTAGTGGGTATCACAATAGACGAATCAGAGTCCTCCTCTTCATCTAGGTGGCTTATCGATGGCAAATTAAGCGCAGTGCGGCGCTTCGCTTCGAGATGTTCCTTCTCTTTTTCGAATATATTCGTGACTTGCGTATAGACCACGACACCGACCTCTCCGGAAAGTATCACGTAGAATTTTCCGTTGGATGGGTCTCCTTCCCTGAAGACAAAATTCCCCATTTCTACGAATTCATGCTTCATATTCGCACACAGCTCGTAATAGATCTCCTCGCTTGCATCTGGAGTCTGGTACGCAAAAAACGTTTTAAAGAACGCGAGCTCTCGAATTGATTCCAAGATCCGCTATTGATGACATTAGTTTAATATTTTTCTGGCATTTGTTGGATTACTTCAACGTCTTTGGGTTCTTTCTTCTCTTTCTCAAGGGCGTGAATAAGGAGGGTTTGAGTAAGATCCTGCTGGTTATTGGTGGTTATGAGTTAAAGAGTGGAATGTTAGTACCTCTTCGACCTCTTCAAGGCGTTCGTCTAGGGAGGTAAGTGACATTTTTTCTAATTCAAATAACTAAGTTAAGCATTATTGCAACTGGAGCTCAAAGAAGAGAGATTCATTCGAGAATGATAACTGAACTAGAGTAGTAATCTTTCCAAAAGCGTTAAGAGCTTCCACCACTGTCTTAGATAAATTTTATTCGTAATTTACTGAACGCGAGTTCTATACGTTTATTTGTTATGCCAAAAGTTGCTTAGGGCTTAAAAACAACAGAAAGCTCGGTTTGAAACCCGATGGCAAAGCTGGTGTTTTCAAGGAATGTCCACATTTGTTTTCCCTTTTCTACAGGCGAATCGAAAATACTATTGATTTAATTGCAATAAACAAACTCTGAAAAGCCTCTTCGCAAGGATGCATTTAGATAGTTAAGACGGAGGTCCTCTTGGACGAGGTGGTCTAACGTGCAGGACTTCAGCTTTTTGACCGATGAATATTGTACTGGCATAATCCCTGTATTTTACCTCCCAAAACATTGCGAAGTTTTATACCGTTGCAATATTTAAAGACTGATCCAAAATCAAAAATAATATAGAATACTTATCCAACTTTGGTTTACTTCTCAAGATGAACGTCTACTTCATTTTGGTCGCATTAAGCAGCTTAAATTTGATCGGAAATAACTTGCCCGGTGCGCTTTACCTAACAGGTTATGCAGAGGGCTGCACTCCATCCGACCGGAGTTCGATTATCTTAGGATTCATATTTTCACTACTCCAGCTCTCTTACCTCGCCCGCATTCTCAAACTATCCGTTAAAGCAGCCAATGCTGACCAAATCGAAAGCGAAATGATTGAAATCTCACCAAAGCTCTTCCCAGCGTTTATTTATCAAATTTATTTTGTTGCCATGACAAGCATATCTCACTTAACCTCAGAGAGCGCTTGCACTCCTATCAGTCTTCAGCAGATTGGCTTCAAAATAACCGCTGGGATTTACGCGTACTTCTGGATTCGAGGAGGATTATTCAGCTATACTCCACAGATTAGAAGTCGTCTATTAGTTCTCGCAACTCAGGCATTTACGTTCCTAATGGCCTATTTCTTCGAGTCTTTACTCCGATTGAACTACCGAAGCTCCCTCAGCGACTGCAATCATCTGTCTCAGACTGGGCTCTTGCTTATTTCGACGATTTTTGCGTTTATTTCCATCAGTTTTCTGGCTTTTGGATCGGAATTGATTGGATTTATACTCTCTCTTCCGCTAAGCTACCTCTTTTGGAAATCATCCTACATGATGAGAGCGATTGGCAGCGTAGTCGAATATAGCGGAGGTGAGTTTTCCCCCGAGAAAGACAGCTCGTGCCCGCATTCCCAGCTGGACCTCATGCTATGGACGCTGCCATTCATCCTCTGGTTCTTTTTCAGTATCACTATGACTCTTGTTCGGTTTATATTACTAAGACGCGCTCAAGCTCAGAACTTTGAGCAAAGCCCTGAGCCCGTCGAACAAGGGTCTCCTTTACGAGCAAAAGTGTTCGGGAAGCATAAACTCCCTCCTAGGATATCAGAAGAAAAAACATGCTCGATTTGCTGGGAGGAATTTAACCACGAGGAAAACGTGAGCTTTGTGGAGGAATGCTTTCATATTTATCATTCATCTTGCATAAATAAATGGATTACTCATGGAAGTCAGTGTCCGCTCTGCAAGAGAAAGATCCAACAGCATGCGATTTAAATGTACTCCGATAGATATCCTATTTACTTCTTACATATTCCTACAGTGTTTACAGAACAGACTATCCATTTGAGCTCGCTATATATCTTATACTAATACAAACAAAGTTAACAAATTATATCCATCTAAACCTGTTTTTTTGTTTTTCTTGGGAGAGGTCTTTCCTTCAAAAAAATCGGGTTTAAAGAAAATTCTAAACGGTAATTGTTTGATAATTAACGAGTATTTAGATTATTCACAAGTGTATCGATAAAAACCGCAGTAATTTGCATTAAATCTGAGAAAAACAAGAAAAGAGATATCGGATGTTTGGAGCCTCGATTAACAGCAAACTCAAGTCATTTGATGTCTATAAGAAACTTCCACGTGAACTCACTGAGCCTACGTTAGCCGGGGCTATAGGTATGACTATTTGCTGAATTTTTTCATTATTTATCGTTAATCGTGCATACAAATAGTGAGTATCGTCAGCTCCTTGATAATGATCATCCTTTTCTTGGGTGAAACCAGTAATTATTTCACTTCTTACGAATCTGCAGAAATGTACATCGACGTCGACAGAGACGGAGAGAAGGTAAAACCAAAAACAATTCTTTTGATAAATGACACACACATCACAGTTAATTGTTAATCTCGATATCGTGATGTTTAACATGCCTTGTGATATTACGAGCTTGGATTATCAAGATACCTTGGGGACGCATGAGGTACGATATGTGTTTATCAGTTGTCCTTCAAAGGGTAAAATAGATAAATGTAGAAGGGAAACTTGACAAGATTCGAGTGAATGCAAAGGGCGAACCAATCGAAGTGATTCCGCATGTATCCTCCTGCTTTTTTGCTTGATTATATTGAACTTTTTGGAATTAACCAGGATCCCAACAAATACATAGGCGGTCATGACATCGACTTCGAAAGAGCGAAGAAAGCCTATCAAGATCATGAAGGCTGTCAATTAAAAGGCTATATTTACATCGAAAAAGTAAAGTTTTCCTTAGCATACTTCTCTGAAAACATTCATACAGGTACCTGGAAACTTTCATATATCTAGTCATGCATACGGCGATCAGTTGTTTGTTGCATGGCAACAGAGCAATATCCGCACACACGACCTGAGTCACAGGATAAATCACTTATCTTTCGGCAAAGAAGACGACTTTAAAGGCATTAGACAGTAATATAGCCCTCCCTTAAACTCCTCTGAAATAAATTATTAGGAAGTTTGGTAGTGGCATTCTCACTCCTCTAGATGGAGTACAAAAGATGGCTGCTGAAGGTATTCCTCTTGGAGACAACTATGTGTATCATCTCAGCGTAAGAATTAAATATAAGTCGGCTGAAATTTCATTGATTCAATCAAAATCAGGTGGTTCCAACGACATACGTTGACTTAAACAAAAATAGATACCACGTGCATCAATTTACATCGTTGGCGGACAGAGTGGAAACTAAAATGGTTCCGATCCTCTATTTCAGGTAATTATGAGATCAAAAAGGCTCAACCCATTCGAAATTTTCGGTAGATACGACCTATCTCCAGTAACTGTGAAATTCAAGCTGGAATCCGAGACTTTTGCGAGCTATTTGATTTCGATCTGTGGGATCGTCGGAGGTATCTTCACTGTCGCAGGAATTATTGACGCGATGATTCATAAATCGGTCATGACTATTCTTAAAAAAGCAGAGCAAGGAAAACTAAGCTAAAAACGATAATTTTATGTCAAATTCTTGTTGTTAAAAGAATACTAAACGATGTTTTTATTCTGAAGAGTAAGCTGACATCATAAACTAAATTATTCCATTAACTTATAACAACTACAGAAGCTTTTATTTTTTTTCTCTCTCTCTTCACAGCTTCCTACTTGTCTTCAACCACGTTGCTTACTCTTCTTCTGGGCAGATAGCGGCATGTTGATTTTGTAGAAATCAAGCCTAAAGAATAAAATTCTAAGACTTAATAATACACTATGCGCTTCTGACCAGAAAAATATCAAACATCTCTTTAGGATTCAGGTTGTATCTTAAGAAGAATACACCTACTTAAATTAGAACGACCTCTTATTAGATAAATTAAAAAAAAATCCTTTAAAATCCAATGGAGTTTGCTTCCACTCTCTTTTCTGAAAAATTTACACTGTTCCAAGCGATCTGCTATTTAGTGGGCACGTACTTTGCCGTCTGCTTGGGGCTGAAACTTCTGAAAATCCCCAAAGCAATTCTTAATCACATTCAGCATAAACGCCTCGTCGCGCGCGCTCAAGTACACCGTCGCCAAGCTCTAGAAAACATCCAGAAAGCCCGAGATCTCCTACCAAAGAACACGCTTTCAGCGGCACTTCAAGAAGAAATACTCAACGCAGATGTTACCAAACTCAAAACCATGCTTGAAAGCAACAAGGTGACTTCAGTGCAGCTCCTCACTTTCTACTACGACCGGTGCTTGAAATTCAATCCTGAATTCAATTTCTTGACCACGGAGAACATCCAAGAGGCGCTCAAACTCGCTCAACAATGCGATGAAGACCGAAAAAAGAATTCTCCTCGCACCAAAGGACTTCTATTCGGAATCCCAGTTTCTATCAAAGAGTCTTTTGGACAGAAAGGCCACCCTCGCACTGGCGGTTGCTGCGCGCTTATTGACGATATTCCAACACAAGACTCAGTGCTTGTATCGTTAGTGAAAGCAGAAGGCGCGATTCCATTCGTAAGAACTAATTTGCCTCAGGTCCTCTATACATGTGTCTCTACCAACAGAATCTACGGAGAAACTACCAATCCATGGGACAAAACCCGCTCAAGCGGTGGTAGCTCTGGTGGCGAAGGCTCTATCGTCGCGGCTCGTGCCTCACCTCTCGGATTTGGCAGTGATATTGGAGGTAGTATCAGAATTCCAAGCGCTTATTGCGGTGTTTATGGTTTCAAGCCCACCGGCGGAAGGACCTCGTTGGCTGGCCATGCCATGTTCGGTCCCACCGGACGCGGTCAAATTAACATCCTTGCGACATCAGGTCCAATCGGCCGATCCGTCAATGACTTGGAATTAGCGTCTCAATGTTTGATTACCGAAAAAATGCAGTCAGGAGATCCATTAATGTCTGATTTCACCCTCCCTTGCGCTCCATGGAAACATGATCAAACTTTTCATAAGGAAGGCGCTAAACTCACTTTTGGCTACTTCGAGACTATTGACTTCATCCGTGCCTCGAAGCCAGCAAGACGCGCTGTTAGAAAGACGGTTCAAAAGCTAAAAGCCGCGGGCCATAATGTGGTTCAACTGGATATGTCGTTTGCCACGGAGGCGATATTAAATCACATAAGACTTATTTCATCAGACGATTTTAAGCTTGCTTATGACATGACTAAGCCAGAAAAGCTGATTGATGAATACACTTCAATCGCTCTGATGGGTACTTTGCCAACTGGAGTGAAAAAGGTAATTGCCTCTATCCTGACATTGCTGGGACAATCCATTCTTGCGGGATCTGCAAAATCCCTTGGCAGGTGCCATGTCAAAGAGTATCTGACAGCTTCGAGTAACCAGCAAGATATTCAAAAGCTGTTTATCAAGCAATTCCAAGATCTTAAGCTTGATGCGGTGATAAGCCCTGGTTTCGCTATTCCAGCGATGAAAACAAAGAGCGCTGATATGATAGCAACAACAGCTTGCTACACCTTCCTTTATAATTTCTTAGGAGTACCAGCTGGCAGCCTTCCAGTGACAAGAGTGCAAGCTGGAGAGGATATCTACGACGAAAAGGTCGGGAATACGCAGCAAATTTATGAGAAGGAAATAGCTAAAGATATGAAAGGATCTGTGGGTATGCCGATGAACGTTCAGGTGGTCACTCTCCCTTGGCAGGACGAAAAATGCATTGCAGCGATGAGAGTTGTGGAGAAACTTATTCCTTTCTATAAAGAAAACAGCTTCCCAGTCTAGGCTGGAAGCCAAATAGATTTTAGTCAAATGCAAGGCAGGAGATAAGGAGCTCATGTGCCTTGCTGACTCTATAAATGAATATGAAATCGAGTTTGGAAATTCTATATGGCTATGAAGGGACTATATATAATGATTCTGAATAAATAGATAAAAAGAATTATTCCACCACGCAAGCTCCATCAGTCATAAAATAAATTAATATAACAGATTCAACTTATCATAATAAGAGAAGTAGGTGTTAATTGCTGGCTATGAATATTAACAGCTGTTTACTGCTTTCACTTTCCCTTATTTAATGCATGAAATCATATACACACAAAGGAAAACGTGTTAAGAGTAAAAATCAAACAGATTCGAAAAAATGAAATTTGTTGAAGTGTCCAAAAAAAACCCAAATAGATCCCGAAGGTAACCAAACCCCCAGCCATAAAGGCTAGAAGCTTTTTCATTTCCTCGCTTCTTTGTCAATTTGCGTTTAATTCTAAGGTTGGGACCATTATAGATACCTCCTCTTCATAACTTAAACTATAAATCATCTTTCGTGAGGTAGAAAATCAAATTATCTCCAACGCGAAGATGCAGCGAGTTCTCCAGATCCTGAAACAGCCCGTTTCTTTTTACTTCTACAGTAATCTGGTGGGTCTTCTCAAATACTTGGATTGGAACGCCCATAAAGAAGAACGATTTTGGTACCATTCCTATCGAAAAAATAAGGTCAAATTGCGATTTCTTTTCAATTATTACCTGGCATTTTTGCTTTATAATAGCTCTTCATCGTGATTATATCTACTCCTGAACATTTCGTTTGCTCGTACTCAAGCTGAGGTCTGCACAGGTCGAAGTTGATCGACGCCTTCTTGACAAAGTACTTAAACTGGAACCACTCCGTCTGGAACTCTTCAACCTCACAAATTCTGTTCCTGTCAACTCCCTCAAGGAAATTCGCATCAATTTCCTTCGGAATCTTTGGTATCGGGAAATAAATCGGCAGCTGCCACTTGATCGACTCGATATCGACGAGCCCATTCATATTGAAAAAATTCACGGCGAGTTTGATGTTATCTCCTTCACTGACAGGCATGATTGGCTGGATAAACGCCAATTTTACATCGTCGTAATTATACTAATTATCATTGACGCAAAGATAAGATACTTTCTTTGATTGAGAGATAGCAATTACCTTGCATTCTTCTTTATATATCCATATATCGCGCGCCGCTCCTTTCTTCACAACATCGAATTTAAATTCTGCAGTGTACCACTGATTCTTTCGGTTTGATAACTTGTACTGATAACTCAAAATCACCGATTTTCCTACCAACAAATTAGTTCGGGTCTCTCCAATTGCTCTTACCAACCAACGAATGAAGCGGCTCTGCCACAAAATTGCGATCCAGTCTAAATCCAGTCTTTTTCCCGAATTTGAAGGGATGGAAGCTCGAAAAACTTCGGTGAAAAGTGAGAATTTTCATGTGATTTTTGATGAATTGATTGTCCAGAACCATCAGATACTCATCCAAAGACTCATTTACTTTGAAATACCATAAGGGGGACACCAGTATCAATGACCGGTAGTCGTCAATGAGAAATGTTAGTACTGAAAACAGGGCGTTTTTCGGGAGCTCGAAGAGGGCTTTTTGGAAGTCGCAATTAAGAAGAAACTTTCTTTTTGGGACCTGTTTCGTCAAATCATCTCGTAGATTGGCACCTTCCTCTTCTTCTTGAATATTTGATGGCGATAATATATTGGTTATTGCGTTTTCTCTCTTCTTTCCCACAGGCTTTGATGTATTGCTCGGACGGTTGCTGTTCGGGAGATTCAGACTATTGCTAGTTCCAGGCAAACCGAGCTGATTGGCTCCAAAAGGCTTCTGAGACAGCCCTTTCGCGTATGAAAGAGTGTTGTTTTTCGTGGCTGAGAAGAATCGGGCAGGCTCTTGCTCATTGTAAAGGGGGGCGACTGGGAAACTAATTGAACTTTTGTTTTTCACTTTGCCTGAGAGTAAATATTTTAGATTTCGCATGCTCGGGGCAAAAAATATTAGAATACCTTTCTCTAATAGCGCCTGATGCAGATTTGTATGCGAATTGCTTCGTTCTTTTTCAGGGTGGTGGAGATCTTCAGATCTGAGTAGTGTAGTCGAAGATAGTGTTTCAGCGAGTCCGTTCTTTGCTTCTTCGAGATTGTAAATACGCTGGGTGGCGTCGAATTTATTTTTTGGGTCAGGGTTCGACTCTGAGCCGGGTAATACGTCGAGATAGATGACAGAGGGCTTGAAATTATCATTTTCGCCGAGATATTCGCCAGTGTCGAGTTTCTTCACCACCTTTGACATCATTTCGTTGATTATCTTAACACGAGGGTTTTTGTTCGCTGGGTTGAGGTCTTTGACATATTCGCTGTCGACAGGACCTTTTGATGGATTATTTCCCATAGTTTAAATATTCGATGAAGTTAATTTGAAAAAACTACCAATAAACGAGTTTTATTGAAAAACTTTTGCCCTTTGGGTTTTTTTTTCTAACCAGTCGCGGCTATCAAAGCATAATTTACCCTCTAAATGACCTAGTTGGGTCTCAAATTACCTTCCATGGAGTTCTTTGATTAACTTATCAAGACACTTCTCTTCTTCTTTTTGTCCTCAGTGGAGATGCTTTAATTAAAATTAAGTAAATTATGGGAAATGCCCTTACAATTTCATTTGAAGGAATCAAATAGAAGTAAGAAGTTTTGAATAATGTTAGTTATGCAAATAAATAATTATGAAGTTATGGACCTTTCAGAGACAAATAAATAGTTTTGCAGATAGAAATTAGCGAAAGCAATACTTGTGAACACACTTCTTGATAGTAAATAGTATTAGAATTTTGGAAATATTTACAGGTTTTTAGACCAAACACGCTGATAGTTTATATCACTTCTATTTTGCAGATAGGGCAAGTTTTTTGCTCCTTGAGCCAAGTTTTGATGCACTTCGAATGGAATTCGTGAGTGCATTTGAGTTTTCGAATTTTTGTTGCCTCTTCGTACTGTGAGTAGCAGATAGTACATCTAATCAGAGTTGTATTAGGATTTACAACAAAAAAAAAGGTAAAATTACAAGGCATCTTCATTAGTTTCATCGTTCTGAGCTTTGAATTCGTATTTTGGAATGCTTTTTAATTGCTCCTTGCTGAGTCCTTTGCTGACGTTTCCGATCCTTTCTCCGAGCTGCAGTAATTGCTAAGAAGTTCATTAATTACGATAGAAACGCTTTGTTGATGGTTATTATTATTACCTCATATGTCATATTGTCAGGGTTGATGTTAGTAAGATCCAATGGCAGGTTTGGATCATATAGCCCCTGATTGCGGTGGTATCGTCTCGGTTCCTGAGAGCTATGTCTTGCTCTGAACTCTTCAAGGCTTCGCTGGTTACGATGCATCATCCTGTTCTCAGATTCGAGCCGTATGGCTAACTGAATGGATTTCCATTCATCTTCACTCACTCCTTCCGGTCTCGATTCAGTTTCTATGAAGATTATTATTTTAACACCACAGAATAAACGTATATTAGCTACTTGACTCTTCTAAGGTCCCATCGAGCTGGCTGTGGTCCGAACCGAAATAAGTTCGACTAGAGCAAGCAAGCATTAGAAATGAAGCTTTTCAAAAAGAAATATACCTTCTCGTCCCATGAGCTCGGTACGAAGGATGGTAGCCCAAGTGATTCGTTTGTTGTGGCAAGTTCCGAGAGTATGAATGCATACTGACGTGACTATTCCCGCCTGATTGACTCGGCTTCTTGAGCCTCACTTGAGAAAGCTGGCTTTTCAGCAGTTTATTCTCTGCTTCCAGCTGAGCTAGTTTCTCATCCTTAAATTTAATTTCCTGGTAACAAATTTAACAATGAGCAAGCAATTCCGCCATACCTGCTCCAAGATCGCGGCCTTCTTCTTCAGCTCGGTGATCTCGCTTTGATTAATCGTGTGTTTGAACTTCGAGGCCGATAACTCGCCGAACTCGCTTACGTTTTCTCCTTTTTGAATAGTGTACTCCTCCGATATCTTCCGAGGGTTTTCCTTAGACATCGAACTTGGTCTCGAGTACGAACGAAACGTCGTCGTCGAATTTGGCATAAGAATGTTGTCTTCCTTCCCGATGCTGAGCTTAGAGCCTATTTACGGGTTAATCAACCAATGAATAGTGAGAATATTCAACCTATGCCGTAATTAGTTGGATTGAGATTTGAAAATTTCGTAGAAGGATTCCTTTCAGCCAAGTACGCGGCAACTTGGATACAGTCGCTCTTCGGCTGGCTCGATTCCTTCGAATAATAATTATGGGAGCTTAGTCGGTTGTTGAAATAGCAGTTTCGCGAGTTCATTCCTCAGGATTCAAACACAGATTCAAATTTTTTGCAAATTTAATTTTTGAAAATTGGATTTTAATAAACTGCTATATTGTCTCATTTAAAAACGCTTTGGAAAATCAATTATTTTATTTATTTTATTTTGGTAAAACTGATTGAACCAAGGCAAAGTCAAAAAACATGCCACAATTCAAGAAGCTGCGAAAGCTTAAAAAAAATGCAACGCACAGCAAGACTTTCTTAAAAATCAAATTTCGTAATAGAAAATGTACTCAAGAAAAAATTTCACAAAATAATTGATAAACCTGGGTTAGAAACTCAAAAAGTAAAGATTAAAATTAGTACAGAGACTCTATCTCAATAGGATACCTACATCCACGGATGTAAATCCCTCCAGAGTCTTTTTAAGTGATATCTCGTGAGGTCCGTGAATAATATCATTCACAAAGTGTAATTAGTTATGGTCTTTGGAAGGAACTAAATATTCACAAGTCGAGAATTTTTTTCGCTTTTGCAAGAGCGATGAGGCAGCTATTTTTCCCAAAAATGACCCTCCTTTGCTGTAAACTGGCTCCGATTTGATCTTATCCATGGTGAGAGATTCAAACTCTTGGTCCTTGGTATCCAAATCAGGGTCTTTGTATTGGAGACTTTCATCCAGAGTCTTCTCTGGTGTCTCATAAATCGATTGTGAATGAGTTTTGGTGAGGCCCAAGTAGCTTTTGAGCGCTTTTGTTGGGGTTGGAGAGACAATAAATACTCCTTCTTTATCAAGAAATGCCTCGATGTTGTCATAGAATTCTTCCGTGAACTCATTCGTGGCAATCGCTCTCGGAGACTCAAGAGAATTTTCCACAGTAAGGGTCGTTAGCGATTTAGAGTAGGCTCTGCGGGCTCTTTTTTTACAAGCAATGATTTGCTCGAGACTTATCTCGCCTTTGTACTCTATCCCTTCGATTCTAAAGGGGACAGATCTGTTGCGGGGAGACACACCGCTAGGAAGGGACGCTTGGCTTCCCGGTAGTCTCTTGACGGCAGAGCCTTTCGCTGAATCACTGAAATTCATTAAATTATTATTAGATCTTGAAGCTATTCTAACTTTAAAAGTTTTGTTTATTAATTAAATTGAGCCTCTTCTAAGGGTCGAGAGCAATATTGAGTGTATATCAGAAAACCAATAAGCGAAATGCAAAAGGGAATGAATTCTTTAAAAAGTCAATTAGTTAGTTCCGGTCAGAGGTCAAGAGCCATGCTAGCTGAGGCAAGAACGGTTTTGAGTTTCCTTTCATGATATTGATTCCTTTTATAGTAAACACAATGAGAAACTTGAAAATCCTTATAATAAAGAAACAGCAATTGATATCATTGAGATTTCAAAAATCAAGTTCTTCATAAAGACTTTCCAAGAAATTGTGCAGATTCTAACTCAAGAGGTGTCATTTAACAGCGAAGCTATCCTAAAACTGGCAGGATTAGTGCGGCCCTCTGAAATTTTCTCAGCGTTAAGGGCCACTAGATACTGGCGATCAGATGGCTGTCTGGCTTTTAATTATTTTAACCAATTTTTCTTTTATTGCTTCTAAAACGATTAATGTCACTTTGATAGCGCTTTTTGAATGCCTTTGAATTTAAATAAAAATTCGAGAGCTTTAAAACTATCTCAATTAACAAAACTAATTCAAAAAGAACAAAATCTACGAACTGCAGACGTAAAATTTGAAATTAGCTCACATATTCTTTGCCGCAGCATTAAATTAGCTTCGTTCTTTGTATCTTGGCAGGTATCTTTCAATCCAATCGGACAAAATAAAGCCGCAATATGCAATATAATCGAGAGAGAGAGCGATGGAGGAAAATAATAAATCGAAAGTGAGATACCGATGTACCACTAAGAAACAAAGAACTTCGTGTAAAGAAAGAATTAGTTGCAATAAGTTTTAGTTTTGAGTAGATACCATCAAACTCAACAGCAAACTCTTCATTAACATGCAATTTCAACGCTTGGAATAGGGAGATAGTGGACTCTTGGAGAGGTATGATGGTTAAAATTGAGATAAGGATTGAAAAAATTCAAAAGGGCATTTTTGTATCTTTGATGAGAATCTTGAAAATCCGTTTATTGCTTGTTCATGAATTAAACATGACAACAATTTGTTACTAATGGAAATCTCAAGTCACCACTCCTTCTTGGACGGAGAGAACTTTGTTGTCTTCTGCTACTCGCTGCTCTACTTGGCTCTCATCGGACTCGCTTTCTTGGTGTTTTTGGCACGCTGCTGGATCGGTCGAAAAGACAATTGGTTCCGAGCAGTCATTGCTAGCTCAGTAATCGGCGATAACGAACCCCCGTCTTCTCGCGCTTATGTTTTTTACTTCGTCTTCCTTTGCTGCAATTTCTTGTTTCCTAGTATTGGTCTGGCCTCTCGGATACTATGGGAACTCGATCATATGTCATTTCTTACTTTCGGAGTCTTTCAGACTCTCGCCGCTGGCTTTGTATTCTGTCCAATCTTCATATTTGCACTTTATTCAGTGCAGTGGGAGTACATGGGCTCCGGTGTCAAACCTAACCTGAGCCTTGAAGAAAAACAATCTTATCTCGCCTTCGCGCTCAAAAAGGCGTTAATTTTTACTGGATGCCTCGTGCTAATGAACGGTATAGAAGTCTGGTTTTGGAATCGTTCTCGCTCGTTTTATCACGTGACTCAGAACGCTCTACTCACCAATATAATTCTCAATATCGTACTATTTTTTCTCTGTATTCAGAGGTACCAGCTGACTAGACGAGGGCAGTATAGAGCAGAAAAGATGCATCTATATTTCAATGACAGCGCGAAATATCACTCGATTCTCAAGGCGCATCTCGATTATTATCAGCCTCCTGCGGAGTTTATCCAACAACTCACAGGCCTAGAGCAGACGGATGAAGAAATCGTCAATTTTGTTGCCGAGAGGATAGATCGCTCCTTAAATAGGATCCGATTAGCGTCGTCTCGAAATATTGAGCTGATAAATAAAACATCTAATGAAGGGGAACTCGTGCCTTTAGGGCCTCGAAAAAATCTATTGAATAAATGTTTCATCATCGTTTTAGCAGGCATCACGTGCGTTACCGCTTTAGTGTCATTTGTCGCGGTGATACTATTTACAAACCTCGCCGATGACCACTGGAAGACGGTTTGGCTAACTTTAACGTGCCTTATTTTGGATTCGAATCATGTGATATATACATTGGTAGTGTGTCCAATGATGTACTTTATTATCAGAGATAAGGACATTTGGGGGAATCACATGTCCTTCGACTGTAGCATTGATTCACCCGGAATGTCTCCTAACACCGTGGGCTCGAGAAATAAAGCTGTAACAGAAAATGCACAGATAAATAATAATCCGTCAATCACTTTGCAGGTATTGCAAAGATCAAAGGATAATGATAGCAACGACGAAGCTTGATGAGGAAATAAGCAAGCTCTCTTTTAATAGAGTTATTTATTGTTGTTGTTATGATGAGCATTGCGCTTGAGAGTGTGAAAAGATTTTTGTTGAAGTTTGTGAGTTTTTAATGTGGCAACTAGGATATTTAAATCGTTAGGCTTGAAAAGAATTTTGATTCGCATTTAAACCATAGTAATAGTGTCATCTGAGAATATTTCATCACTTCTTTATGAGAATTGGACTTCAGTACTTATTATTGAGCAGTTAATCGAAATATAGGCATGGAAGTACATTTACAGTGATTAAAAAAATCAATTTTCCTGTAACTAACAAAAGAAGCCATTTTTTCTCCCTAAATGTTGGCAAAATATTACATTTTTTTTGAATGCAGCATTAGCATCGCGTGTTTGAAGTATGATGACTCATCTTTGATCAAAGCTACATTGAATTGGTTGGAGTGTTCAATCAATTTGAAGTTAGATACAGAAGATCACACTTTTTACAGTGCGAAAAAATTTTATTAGTCAACAAATTAAGATTCTTGAGATTCTTTTTTTTTTTCGCTTGTCTTAAACAAATCCAAAAAGCGTTTGTTGATTCCTCATTCCCGAAAAGGCCGTACATAAGTCCTTTCTGAAGAAAAGCCAGTTTGACAGAGATAATTTAAGAGTGGGAATGTTTTGCGCGTGTTACACCTGTTGTAACAGTTCAATAACTTCATTATCAAAAACAGAATTCGATGTTGATTTTTATTCATTGAAAAAGCAAACAATTCAGTTTTGTAAAGAGTTGTTATAACCTAAAACAATTGAAAAACCTGGATTATTACAGAACACGAAAAAATTTTCGTGACTCGAAAATGCTTCTTCTAATTCTAGCAATTGAAATGGATATTTCTCTTATAAATTTGATTATCTGCATCAGTTTTCGTCATGTGGTAATAATGATACATAGGAATTTACCGTTCTCGCTGAGAAAACTAAAAGAATTCGTTTTACAATTCAATAACTAAAATTATAAGAGCCTTAACAATGAATTACTAGCTTCTCTATCGAAAGAACGTTTATTTTCATTGTCAGGACTAATATCTAAGCTTGGCTTCCACTCATTTTGAGCCTGAAACTAAATTGAGATCCGAATTATTCGCAGTTTAGATGAGAGTTCTTAGATTTTATTTAAGGTGAGATCTTAAAACCTCAAAATAACATCCGTCTGCTTGAGATACACTATATATACACGTAAATTCGCATTTTATAAATCTTTAATAACTAAAATCAATATCTCTATCCTCGACTTAGAAAATGTCATACACTGCTAAGCTCGGTCCTGTGACTGGAAGCATCTCAACCAGCCCAAACAAATACGGCGGCATCTCTGCTAACATCAGCATCGGAGGAAGCGGCCACGGCAAACCACAAGAAGAACAAGCTGTCGTGGAAACTGAAACCATGACTTTCAGCAGCGGCAAGCCAGTCGAAACCAGCACCGTCGGTCTCGGCAAACCAACCACCACTTCTACATTCACCAGCCCTTCCAGACAACAAACAATT
>ENA-UOTZ01000999-UOTZ01000999.1-compost-metagenome-genome-assembly--contig:-NODE-999-length-21628-cov-6.836527_pt1 | contig 21628 bp, 17 predicted proteins | sample MGYA00238144_ERZ746983 | MGnify/ENA primary metagenome ERZ746983 (study PRJEB28759, sample SAMN06268863) | compost metagenome | isolation source: single cell | place: USA: California, Emeryville, Joint... | reverse complement strand
TATCACAACTCCAAGTTGAAAATACAGGACATCACATCTAGTTCGCCTCTGCTTGCGCGGAATATCAATTCAGAGCCAACGACAGCTTGGAAAGTATGGTCCTCAAGACGGTTTAAAGCAGACCTTTATGCTTGCTTGGGCAGCAGAGCATCCAGGTACGAGCTGAAAATAGTTAATATTAAAAATTTGTGAATTAGTTCATTTTTAAGGGGATTAATGAAAAGTATTGTTCTCTGTGCTTGGGTGCTTGCCACGAGCAGTTTATACTTTTCCCAATAGCATAAATACTGAACGCTGTCTTTGCCAATATCGAATTTTCTTAGCTTAGGTGATGTCGTATTGGTACTCGCGTTTTTTAAATCGATGAACTTGATACCATCAAAAAGGCCTCCAACTGCTAGTTCCATCGACTCTGGGATTAACTCTGCTGTGAGGCAAGTCATGTTAAGCTCGAAAGAGAGATAACACTGAAAGGCTTTCTCTGAATCCCAGAGGGTGAGTCGGTATTGAGAGCTGCAAGTGACGAGATATCGATTTTGAATGAATTTGATTGATCTAACTTCTCGTTTATGAGGAACGAACTGCTTAAGCCGTTTGAAGGTGAGAGAATGCAAAATGACAATGCTCGTTTGATAGTAACTTCGATTGAGAGCCAGGATTATCATTTTTTTCTGTGGGACATAAATTGGCTTTGGGCAGTTTCGTTCGTCAGTAATCGCGAAGTCATTTAAACTAATGGTCTGAACTCTAAGGTTCATTTTATCCATATTATGAACTTTTTTATGATTTGATTGGAAATAAATACTCGCTCTCCAATAGCATTGCATAAAAGATTGTGTTCTGATTAGTATCAGAAGAGATCCATCAGAACTAATTTCAAAGAATAATAAGAGTCTAAGGTGAATTTCCAAAACAAGGTTTTCGAAAGCCTCGAGTGTGATGGAAAGAGACAAAAGTGATGAAGCTGGGAGTTTGCCTATTCTTTTGCCTGTTCTTGATTTAAACTCGTCGAAAAATTTTGTTAAATATTAGTATGATCGAAAGTTGTATGTTATAAAAAGGCAATGAAAGATACGTCATTCAGCTTACTAGCTCATAAGGTTCTTGGCCAGAACCCAGAAAAGGAATATTTGGGTATTGTCTCTGTAAAAATTTCAATAGGCTGCATCTTTTGAAGTTTGCTAAACTACTACTAATGCTTTGTAATTTCATGAATCATCAGCAAATTATTGACATAAAAAAAGATAGTGACGGTAACTGTTCCAAGTTTAGTAAATAATTTTCATGATTTTTCTAATCTGTGTGGAGTCAAAATCAGTATGATCCAGTTTAAAATGTGTGTTTTATTAGGTACAAAGCTATCTTGCTCGCTATAATAAAAGTCTGTGTTATAACTTGTGAAAGAGCAGTAATAATGTAGACACAAAGCCTTGTGTTAACATAGGATATACCTAGTTTTGCATTTAATACTTCTTGTCAAATGAAATAAATTCAAGACTGTTGAAACTGATAAAGATAACGTCTTTTAATTGAAAATTACATAATTACTCACATGTTACGACATATTTTGTTGGTGTTTCAAAGATACCAATTACTAACAAGCAATTCTCTTTGTTTGGTTTTTTTTTGAAATTAGAATAAAATATCAATTAGTAGCACTTTAGAAAAATATTACAAATTATAGTTCTTTATCTCTTTATTCCTTTGAAGAGAAAATGCTGTTTCTCAGGAAGAGAAAGCCTCTTCTTCATTTGAGAGCTGGTGATCTAATAAGACTATAACTCCTGCTTCTCGGAAAGGAAAGTAAATCAATCACATTCATTACTCACATTTATTACGAATAAGAGTGATAGAAGTGTTTTAAGATCAAACTAATCAATACATTTACACCTTCAAAGCGGATTCAAGAAAAAGAAAATTTGCTGAATTAACACTGCTTTTCTATTTGAATTGAATATTCTTGATTATTTAAAAGATATTCTGTTTATTTTATAATTAATTTTGATAATTTACGTTTTTAATATTTTGCTTTCTTCGCTCTTTTGAATACACATTCATGATATTGATGTTGATTTGAAAGGTATTGGTTTATGGATTGAACGATTGGAAAGTAAAGGAAATAAGTAATTTTCAAAAAAACATAAAAAAAGGAAAGTAAGTATTGGTAAATGAAATCAATTGAGTCCAAATTGTGTAAGTTCCTCAAGCAGTTCAAGCATCTGCAGGAATAAAATAATGGGTATTGTCGGACTAACGCATAGCATAGTGAAACTTTCTTTGCAAATAATATTCCAGTTAAAGCAAGACGATATTTCATTGAAATTGAAAATCAAATAAATATAATCTTGCTTAATAACTTGAAGTAGAATTCGCATCCTTATGAGAAGCAATTTGGAGGTTTACCTAGAATAAATGTTTGCTTTTCTCCTGCTAGAACAGTACGAGAAAGTAAAATTTTGACAGTCTAAGAATTAGTAAAGCTCTGTATACTGAGCTTAGTTAAGTACCAATCACATGAAATTTCACTACTGTGAATTAGGAGGTTAATACTAAATAGAAGTTCTTCAAGCACTTGACCATCCAAAACAAAAAATTACCATTTCCCTCGCTGTTCGCTGAGGACTTGTAGGACGCTAATTTGTGACAGCACAAGTTTTATTTGCTACTTGAAATCGTTTATGAACTTATGTATATACTTTGCAAATAAGAATGGAAGACCTTCACTGGGCTAGAGAAAATAAAATTCACTTGACTAGCATGGTCTCACTTCTTATACTCTTAATTAGCATCAAATTACTATAGATTTTCATAAGGTTTTGGTCTCGTTACACAAATCCCACAAAAAAATCTTGCTGCGACAATCTTCTTTGTCTCCTTCTTCAGTTGGTTCTACTTTCGGTTTGATTTTCGTCCTATTTATTTTTTCTGTGACCTTGATATAGCGAGTTTTCAGAATCGCGGTCTGAGGATGCCTCGTCGAGACGCTCATAAAATTATCCTCTATATTCGCAATCTTGCTCCAGCCTGAATTTTTTTGCTCTCTAGAAAGATGATTTCCAAAAGCCTTTCGTCATTTAACCACCAAATGATCTCAAGCAACAGGATAAAGTGCTACCGAATATATTAAGTGAGTATGGAGGCAACAACTATGATTTGAATGTTTATTAAGGAGATCACTTTTGAATTTAGAATTGAGTAATCGTGTACACATTCATCCCTCCATCTTTGCTATGACCGTTATCAATGTTCCCTCTACCAACGCTTCCCTCTTCTCCTGCTTGACTTTGGTAAGCTTGAGGGCTTTTTTCAAAGTTAGAGGTTTCCAATTCTGAGATGTTAGAGTTGCTAAATTTAATAGAGAGAAAGCCATCCATCAGAACAATTTTCCTCGGAAAAAATTTATGAGAAGGAGGATATTTTTAAAATAAATATTTTCTTTCAATGCAAAACGATAAAATGCACAACTGATACAGTCCTATTTGAAAAATCATAAGGACTAAATTAAGATATAGATGTCAAGTATTTCATCTGCGATGATTTCACATTCCTCAAATTTCAAGCACCTAATAACCGAAATGCAGCATAAGAGAATATCTAATCATGCAAGTCGAAGGAGGAACTGCTGAAGGTGTTACTTGCTGACATTTTGTTTATTTTTTAGTGACTTCTTAGAGTGGACTAAATAACAGTTTATGATATCATTGCCAGCTAATGTAATTACAGTTTCATTGGGAGTTGTAACTTCTAATTCTCTTTTGAATAAAGTTCTTTTTTATAAACTTTGAGAATTTTTAAAATTTTGAAATAATGTTCACAGGTATGCTCGGTCAATCCAGCGGCGGAGGCCAGCCTCTGCAAAATCAATACGATTTCCAGAACGTAACTCTAACCAGCTTCTAAATATATATCCCTCATCAATTATTACTTGAATCAGGTCAACAACAAGCCTCTTCAGACTGGCAACAGACCATTGCAGTCTCGAGCAGGGCTTCAAACCGGAATGAAAGGTGAAAGCAGACCTCTCACCTCAAACCGTGCAGCCAAATTCCAAAATAAACTTGGTGCCCAGGACTCCGCAGCTCAAAACCTCACTACTAAAGTCGATTTCAATAAGAAGGAGCAAACTCCTGAAGAAAATTTCAGAAAACTTGAAAGAGAAGTCAACCAGCTCGTCGAAGACAGTGCCGCTCTGAGCGTAAAGGGGAATCACCCTGAAGCCCTAGAGAAGGCTAAGGAGGCTGTGAATAAAGAGAAGCAGCTTCGAAGACTTAGAGAAAATAGTGGAACAGCTGACCAAATCAACCCCGATCTCACGTTTTGCGTGTTATTTAACCTCGCAAATCAGTACCAGAACAATGGAATGATCCAGGAAGCCCTTAATAACTATACACAAATAGTCAAGAACAAGCAGTACCCACAAGGAGGTAGACTGAGAGTCAACATGGGAAACATCTATTTCCAACAGAAGAAGTATTCAGTCGCGATCAAGATGTACCGTATGGCTCTTGATCTGATTCCAAAGTCTTCCAATGAAATGAGATTCAAAATCTTGAAGAATATCGGACACGCTTTTGTCAAGCTGGGAAAATTCCAAGACGCTATTGCCTCGTATGAGTCGATTCTTGAAGGGAATCCAGATTTCCAGACCGCGTTTAATCTGATTCTCTGTGTGTACGCGCTCGGAGACAAGAAGAAGTTAAAGAAGTACTTCACTGTGATGCTGGGCATTGAAGTCCTTACAGACGTCGACGAAATCACTGGCGAGGCGACTCAAAACGATAAACTTAAAGAAGAGTTGAAGGCGAGAAAGCGCGAAGCGCACAAATATATCGTTGATGCAGCTAAGCTTATAGCGCCTGTGATTGAGGACGATCTCATTTCAGCCTACGATTGGATTTTGGAGGCATTGAAAGCTTCTCCTTACGCTGATGTTGAGAGCGAAATTGAGATTACGAAAGCGCTGTCTTACTTGAAGAAGAAGGAGCTTGAGAAAGCAATTGATTCGTTGAAGCAGTTCGAGAAGAAGGACAAGATGATGATGGCGCGAGCGGCCACGAACATCTCATTCTTATATTTTATGGAAAACGACATTAAGAACGCCGAAAAATACGCTGACATTGCTATTGACTATGATAGATACAACGCAAAGGCGTTGGTGAACAGAGGAAATTGTCTGTTCATGCGAAATGAGTTCTTGCGATCAAAAGAGCAGTACCTCGAGGCTATTGGAGTCGAAGCCGATTGCGTGGAAGCTTTGTACAATCTTGCCTTTGTTAACAAGAAACTCAATATGTTTGCTGAAGCTTTACAGGTAATTCGACACTTGCCAAAGGACTTATAACTAACCCCAATTCTCGCTCCTTAGGCACTCGATAAACTTCAAACGATCGTCTCTTCAAGTCCAGAGGTCATTTATCAGATCGCTAGTATCCACGAGTTCACGGGTAACTCGAAAACGGCGATCAAATGGTATCAGATCTTGTTGACCAAGGTGCCATCAGACCCAGGAATTCTTGCTCGTATGGGAGCGATTTACTCAAGGGTATGAATACCTTGCTTTGAGCTTTAGAGATTTCTTATCACATTTATCACTACTAGGAGGATGATGATCACCAAGCACTCCACTACTATTCCGAATCGTATAAGTATCTCTCCACAAACATCGAGACAATTTCTTGGCTCGGAATCTATTATGTCAAAGCTGAGCTCTATGAAAAAGCCGTCGTATACTTTGAAAAAGCAGCTCAGATTCAACCAAGAGAAGTTAAATGGAAGTTGATGGTGGCTTCATGCTATAGAAGAATCGGTTCTTATCAACGAGCTCTTAAGCTCTACGAAGAAATCTATGCTGAATATCCTGATAACATTGAATGTATTTATCCATTCAAAAGATTCTTTGAATTAACGACTCGGTAGGTCTGAGATTCCTGGTTCAAATTTGTAAGGATATGGGAATGAAGTACGATCATTATGCTGCGCATTTAAGACAGCTTGAAAGACAATTGGAAGCCGAACAAGCTCGCTATACTGATTTCAACAATGAGGTGAGTACTTTGAGAAGGACTTAATAAGATTCTTTTTTTGTAGGAGTACGAAGGTGGATTTAATCAAGGCCTACAACAACAAGAAGACTTTGACGGTCCACCAGGAGGATTTGGGCGTCCACCAGGATATGGCGGTGATTCATCAAAGTAAGGTTATTTCGAGAAAAAAATTGCTGAGTGGCAAATATTTATAGAAATCAAAGAAAGTTGCAACAAAAAGCCCAAGATGACGATGAATGGGCTAACCAAGGGCTTGGAGATGAGATGTTACCTTCTTAATTCATTAGAAGTTAGCCGAATCTATTGAACTGGTATATGTACGTAACAAGAAAATTATTTTAAAGAGATAAATCGGATTGCATTTATTCTAAAAAAAAAATTGCTTCAAACAAATCGTCTAATGTAAAGGAGAGAGGAAGGAAATTAGTTAAGCTAGAAAGCTATTTTGTTGTATTAAATGAAACTGGAGGTTAGAAGCGCTGTTGCTTCAATGATAACAGCAGATCATAACTAGCTAACTAGCTGATATTTTTTGGAAGGTAATGTGTCGGTAAATGGATGTGGAAGATTAATAGTTTAATCCGAATTTGTAGCCTTTCACCAAAGAGAATGAAAAATATGAAGATTGCTCAGCGAAAGTGATAATATGCAGGAATAATAGCAAAGATAGAACCGGTGTTTGCAACCCCAGCTTTAACATTTGTAATTATGCTTATGTAATACTTATCTGAAATTTTCGGGATGAATTCCCTAAAAATAAGTCCTCATATTGTGTTGTCATTTGCTTTTCAGAATTTTAGGCATTTATGAGGCAAAACCCGGAAAATTTTTTTTCGCTTTTCGAATTCGCGTATTATGGTCATAGCAACAATCTTTCTCATGAATTGGACATGAGAATTGGTTGAAATTCGAAATTTGCGGAAATTCATTTACATTTGCTAGACATCGTAAGTGAGTGAGTTTCGACTTGAATTATCTCTTTCTCTAGTGTTTTCTCATGCTGCCGCTAGTTAAGTTGCAAACATTTAGTTCAAGGCATTCTTACACCCATATGAGAGTTTTGAAGCACAACATCTTGAAAACAACGGCTTTTCATTTATCTTACTTCTTAGTCATTGCTACTTGCTAAAAGTCTTCCTTTATTATCGTCTTTTTTCATATAATGGAGGCATTAACAAAAAAACTGTCTTTTTCCCTCTTTTCTGTTGATATTATGCATCCATCTTTCTCATCACGATCAAATATGTGATTTATAGTGCCTCTCCATTGATATTTTAAGATGAGAGTCTTCAATATCTTTCCTCTGTGCTGGATTGCAAATGATCCCTTACAGAACTTTCGATTTCAACGTTCAATGTCCGTCAACAAATCAGAACATGCCTTCATATCGTTCGTGGATGCAGTAAAATTTTAATGCAATGAGAACCGAACTTCTTTAGTTTCTCGTTAGGAATAGTGATACATTTAAATAAAAGAATCGTGAGTTTCAAAGCTTTGGAATTAATCAAGTTCTGATCAACTCAAATTTGGACTCACGATCCTGAATTTATTTCTTCAAAATTCCGTTTAAAAGCAGATTCTAATTTTCACTTATAATCGAATTATTAAAAGCTATTAAAATCAGCAAAAAAATGGGAGATTACGAAACCGGATATCAATATCAAGATGCCTACGGAGGCTCAGCCCTCCTCAAGGACTCTGACATGAATCCTAGACTCGGATTCGTCAGAAAAGTCTACGCCATTATTTTCTGCCAACTTTTGGTCACCTTCGGCCTCACCGCCTATGCTATGGCTACTGTTGAGAAGGGAGGACTCGGATGGTACATGAACTCTCCTCAAGGAAAACCTATCCTCTGGGTCATGATGGCTGTCTATATTATCACAATGATCATGGTCTTCTGCTGCCAGAGTGTCGCTAGAACCGTCCCAACGAACTATATCACTCTGTTTATCTTTACTCTTTCTCTCTCTTGGCTCGTTGCCTCCGTCTGTGCCATGTTTTCTCAAGCTCAATTACAAGGACTTGTGTACGAAGCAGCAGCGATGACGGCCGCAATGACCTTCGGTTTGACCCTCTACGCTTGCACAACAAAGAACGACATTACCTACACTGGAGCCGCTCTTTTCATCTTCTCTGTTGGTTTCTTACTCATGGCAATTTTCGGAATCTTCTTCGTCAGAGTTAAATGGTTCTATACTTTGATGGTTGTTGGTATCATCATTCTCTACGGATTCTACCTTGTCTATGACACCCAGCTCATCATTGGAGGCGGCAGCTACCAACTTAGCATTGATGACTACATTCTTGGCGCTATGCTCATCTACATCGACATCATTATCCTCTTCTTGAGAATCTTGCAACTTTTGGCCATTATTGCTGGCAAAAAATAGTTGAGAAATATTACACTTAAGAAAAGTTAAGAAAGCTTGTCGTTACTATGATTACATGCATATTAATTGTCGCGTTCATGAAATCAAGCTAACAACTCATTTTAAAAACAACAAGAGCCTTCGGTATCTGTTTGTCCTTCGTTAAGCTTTGCGGTTTTTTTGACGATTCTTGCTGCAAAAGGAGTATTTGTGTATCTATCCGACATTTAAAGGAATTTGCCAGAAAAATGTTGTTATTTGTGTACTAAACACTCAAATATTGCGTTGATCTCTTAGAGGTTTTTAGCCAGCAATAGAAAAATATTGAAAATTGTGAAAAGGAGGTCGTTCTATGTGCGAAGTCCCTAAAAGAGAGATTAATGAACTTTTGGAGTCAGATTTGGCTTGCTTCATTACTATATGCCTTATGTGACAGTTCTAAAAGACAATAACTCTAGCTAGTAAGGTGATTACTGTTTAGCTGTTGAGGGCTTCGCTCAATCTTCCTGTTCGTCCCAAAAGAGAGTTTTTGCAATAAGATCTAATTTGACTCCGGAGCACTTGGGCTTTTATCTATCAGATTTAATTAACTTGAGAATCCAAAAAGAATCTTCTTCAAGTGCACTTGAGGGCTTATCGTCTCTTTTTCCTTGCTCATTATCGGCTATGATGCTGCAAATAATGCATTTAAGACTCTCTGTGTATCTGATTCTCATAGAACTTTACTCCATTTTGAGACTGCTAATTGCCACCGTAATGGCATGGTACTAAATTTCTGAATCAACCAGGCTTTTAATTGGTTTTTTCATCCGTGCCTGACTTGCTTGACAAAAGACAGTAAATAATGAATGATCTGAAATAGATCTTCAATAACTTCCCAAAAAAACAAAAAAATGAGAAATAGTTATCGCCTTTTAAGAGAGAAAGAGAGCGAGAATTCGGAAGCTATTGATAATGTGGTTCTATTTGCTTCAAAAATCGTTATCGTTTTGGAACACAGAAATCTAATTTCGTCTTAATGAGAAAATTCAGCGAACAGGGGCTACCACAGAAGGTCTGTTGTCGCGCTTCAACATTACTTTTAAGCATTAATTCAAATAAAGGGGTGTTTCTCCAGAAGCTAAAAAGGCATCTGGAGGTATGAAAACGGAATCATTTTTTAAATCAGCGCCGTTAGTCAAGTTAAACTTGAGAAGCAAACTATAGCATCTGAGATTTTTTTTTTTTCTAACGCTGACTCTGCTCTTTCGGAGGAGACTTATCTTCAAGGTTGCCAGCGCTCTTTTGATCTTGAAAGAGTGATGCCTTAATGATATTTGAGAAATACACTAAGAATTTAGCTGAAAATCAAATTTATCAAATATTATAACAAAGCAGCTCTCTTAAGCAAATGAATAAGAACTTTCCCACATCATATTTTGTAATTTGGCTTCATTTACACGTTTTTCGCTTCCTGCTAGCATCCGGAAAAACCAGGAAATTGTTGGAGAACGGAATCACAATGACTGAGGGACATTTATAAGAAAATGCTGTTTGATTGAGTAATTCGTACAACTATGAGAACGAAAAACTCTCTTTTCTACAAGTTAAAATTTAGTTTAAAATACTTAACATATTTCATATTTTTCTGCAATGCTACACGAAAAATTGCAAATTAGTTTCAATTACTAAGAGAGGTTATAGCGCCTTTCCGTCTCAGGCTCCTTGATGAAACTCTATTCAATTTGTTATAGCGATATTTTTCGATAAAGCTGTATACTCTTGCTGTGAATTGGCTGCGGGAGGTATCAAGAGTTTCCTCGTATTTTCGCTTCAGATTATCCACTTCATGGATTTTTTCAATAAGCTCTTTGTTCTTCAGAGAAATCTCTGTGTTGTTTTTCTCCCACTGAATCTTATATAAATCTCTTGACTTCAGCCTGAAATGCGAGGAAAATATTAAACTTCAGTGTTTTTAAAAGTAATCCAATTACGTATCCTCTGCCTCTCTTTGAAGCTGCAAATATTTCTGATTCAATGCGCTATGCTCAAATTCAAGGGATTTCAGGTCCTTTTTACATTTTGCGTTCTCCGTTTGTAATTTATTTATCTATTATCATCAGCAGCAAGATAAGCAATGCCAAACACAAGTCATGAAACGAGATACCTCTTGTTCTAACTCTTTATTATCATTGTCTCTGACATTAAGGAAATCACATAATCTTTGATTCTCTGCTTTATTTTGCTCGATGATCGAACGAAGCTGGTTCAGCTGTGCTTCATATTGGAATTTATCAATGCCGTTTTTCGTACGAGCCTCCTCAGATTCCTATATCCAGGCATCATAATTCCCAGTTACAAGAAAAATTTGCTTACTCGATACAGGCGCTTAAAATGCTCCAGATTTTTCCTCAATTCTTCTATCTCAAGCTGCTTAGAATTAACCAATGAATTCTCTTTTGATCGTTGCAGTTCAAACTCTCTAACCTTTTCTTCGATGCGATGACGTAAATCGTTATTTTCATTTGTTAGACTTTGCTTGCCCTGCTGGAGTTCCTCTAGCCTCTGCTGCAGCTGCATTATTTGAGTTTCAAAAGCCGACCTTTCCGCAGAGAATCGGATCTCTTGGTCTCTTATGTCAATATTCTTCCAATGCTCAAACTGTGCTTTGACATCTTCCACCTCTCTTATTTTACTCTTCTCCACCGCAAGCAGCTCCTCTCTCAAATCCGCTATTACTTGGTTCTTTTGCGTGATTCTTTCTCGAGTCTGTCGATTTCCTTTAGCAAAGCGAGCACTCGATTTTCTAAGTCCATGTTGCGTGCCCGTTGCTCATCAAGCCCTCTTTCTAAATTCGCAATGTCGTTGTCATAAATGGCCTTTTGATCATCAATCGCAGATTGGAATTTTTTATTCGTATATTCCCGAAGTTCTTCCATTTCGTCTCGATGAGACTTCTGCATTCTTACCTTTGCCTCTTCCAAATCCTTTAATTCTTCTTCTTTATTCGTCACTTCTAACACCAGTCGCTCCACTCGGTACTCTTGCTCTTTCAGACGCTGATAAAAATCTTCTCGTTCCGCAGCAAACACCTTTTCCTTCTCCTCGGTAACCCTTTGCTTTAAATATAGTTGGTTATGCTTAAAGAGTAATTTAATGAATAAAATACTATATCCTGGTCCTTTTCGCTCTGCAACGATTGCTTCAACAATTCAAGCTGTTTTGCATATTCCAACTCTGACTCCCGAATTCTATCCTGAAGCTCTTGGTTAGTATCGTACTGCTCGTTATAAGCTGAGGTCAGTCGTTCGACCTCTTCTTTGAGTAGCCCAACTTTCATCAGTAGATCTCTCTGATTATCTTCATTTTGTTGTAATTCAGCGAGTGTACTATTGAGCCTTCCCTCATAATCTTTATGAAGGTTTTCGAGCCTGTCAGAGAGAACGCCGATTTGAGCTTTCTTCTGACGATCCTCGTCTTGAAGCCGATTTAACTGGTCTTTGAGAGTCTCGATCTGAGCTTGTTTTCTCTGTTCGCTTTCCTTTAAAACCGACACTTGTTCATTCAGAGCTGCAAGCTCTGATTCTCTTAAGCCCTCTCCTTCAACAGCTTTCTTCAATCTATCTTGCAGCGAATTAATCTGAAGACCTTTGCGATATTCGTCCTCCTGCAGCTTCTTCAATCGGCTGTTAAGAGCTTCGATTTGATCCTCCTTTTCACCATCCAACTCCTGCAGTCTTGCTAACCGGTCATCGAGCGCAGTGATTTTCAGATCTTTTTGGTTATTCTCATCTAGAGCTTTCTTTAAACGGCTAGTCAATGAATCCAGCTGGTTGTCCTTGCGCCCTTCTTCTTCTTGGAGCTTTCTGAGCCGCTCGCTGAGCACATCGATTTGGTGATCCTTTTGCAATTCATCTTCTTGTAGTTTTTTGATTCTCTCTTTCAGGCTCTCAAGTTGGTCCTCTCTTCTATTACTCTCTTCCTGGATTCGTTTCAGTCGTTCATTCAGCGACTCGATTTGCGCGTCTTTTCGACTGTCGTCTTTCTTCATTTGGTCTTTCAAAGACTCTATCTGCTCGTCTTTGCGCTCATTTTCTTCTTGTAGTATCTTTAACCGAGAAGCCATTGATCCAGATTGCCGTTCTCCTTCGTCCTGGAGATTTTTCAACTTTTCCCTCAGCAGGTCATTTTGGTTTTCTTTTCTGCTGATTTCCTCTTGAAGTTTCTTTAATTTATCATTTAGAGAGTCGATTTGACGCTTGCTATCATCTTGCAGCTGCGTTAGGCGATCCTTCAGCGAGTCAATCTGGATGTCTTTGCTGTTGCTATCATCTTGAAGTTTTTTTATTCGATCTTTCAGCAAGGCATTTTGGCTCTCTTTTCGATCACTTTCTCCACGATAATCATCCCTTTCTTGGTTTGCTCTCTTCAACAGTCCTTCAAGTTCAGAATTACGATCATTCATCTCCGCGGCGTATTTCTCGAGTTCTTTAATTCGTTGGTTGCTCCTTCCGTTTAGGTCTTTCATTTGATTTTCCTAACATATCCACAAACATTAGATGGTATGCTCTCGATATGAACTTATTGTTACAAACTCCCTTTGATATTTTCTGTTTAACTCGTCAATCTTTCTAGAAGACTCTCTCTCTAAATTCGCATATTTCTGCTGAGCTTCCTTCAATTCGTCTTTCAATTGTCTTAAATTACTGTTTAATTCATCATTTTTTCTTCCAGCAGCTGCGATTTGATCCTCGAGCTCCTTATTTCTCCTCTTGGCAGTTTCAAGTTGGCCCGCCAGACTGTTTTTTTCTCGTTGACTTTGATAGTCAGAATCTTTCAGTAAATTTTCCTACAGCAATTCCACATTAAGCAGGGACTTTCACATTCGCATTTACATGATGGTTCATAAGCTCGTCAATCTTCTTGCGAGACTCTTGCTCAAGCTGTTTGTACTTTGCCTGCCAATCCTCAAGAGATTCCTGTAAAGCTTGATGTGTTTTCTGTAATTCTTCGTTATGTTTCTTTAGCTGGTCTCCATGAGTCTGTAGTCCATCTTTATGATCTTCTAATTCTTGGAGTCTTTCGTTAGCTTCGTTTAATTGCTCATAGAATTCAGTTCTTTCTGCCTCAAATTCCTTTTGAACCCTCTCCATTTCTTCCTAAGATAGGTATTAAAAGATGAAGCAATCATAACTAACCGCTTGCTCTCGGACTGTGGCCTCGAAGAATTCTTTAATATCAGTGAGTTCTTCAGCATGATGTTTTTCCATATCGATAGCTTTCTGTCGATAGTCTTCAATTGTTTGTTCCAGACCCTCATTCTCTTCGATAAGTCTTTCCAGTTCAATTGCGAAAAGCATGAGCTGAACGAGATGTTCAGCTGGCTTGCGGGTTGTGTCCTGTAGTTCCTGGCTTCTCCTCATTTATTCGAATGAATTGGCTCAGGTGATTTCGTAGGACTCAAATAAAAATCTTATAGACCGTTAAATCGTTCACACTTCTTTGAAATTTAGCAATCTAGAAAATGATAACTCACGAAAAGCATGCTTAACCCAGTATGACTAAGAAATTCGACCAATATTGTGTATTTTCTGGAAATTGCCCAACTGGGTTATTGAAATATATTGAATTCTGAGAGATTGATCTCGTTAAACTCAAACTTTCATAAACAAATTTTTTCGTCGCCTCGTAATTCCTCCATTACTCGCTCTATAGTTTTTGAATGGAGAGATTAAGTAAATGATTTCAGGACATGGTGAGGTTCGCTGCTCAAATCGTGTGTATAATAAGCTATTATTTCGGTTCATAAATGAGAACGAAGCTCCGCAAGCACAAAAGAATACAACATGACTAAATTGTCTCCAGCAAGATTCATCAATGAACTGCTGGTCTGGATATCATTAGTAACTGGCTGTACTTTGTTCCGGCGCAAAGAGTGTAAGGATATGTCAGAGTTCAGAAATTTAATTTATTTGTGCTCATCAGTCCAAAAAACCTCAACCTTAGCTATTCTTTTAATTCACTAGTTCTACAACTTATGGACTTTCAGGATCGATTTCGGGGAAGAACTGGCCTTGTCACTAAGGAAGGACTCTTTGACACGCTAGATCGAGGCTCGGCACCCATCAGTAAGCCATTCGAGCCTCCCAAACAGAACAACCAAAAGTTTTTTCTCGCCAATCCAAGTAACAATTCACTTTTCACTTAACACCGATGACTTATCCTTCTTCTGAAGACCACAACAGAGTCTCCAGAAAGGTAAATATGTCAGGAGCAGCACCGAACAGTTACGGTGGTCATTCTCTAAAAAAAACGCTTTCGACACCCACGATCAAACAAGTTGACACTCTCCCGAGCATCAATAAGAAACAGTTAATTCAACCGATGAGAAAACCACAATTCATAACACATGAACCTCAATATGACCTTCAGCCAAAAATCGCTTATGGCAGGAACAATACTGACCCTGCTAATAAGAGCACAGAGAAAAGTTTCTCGGGAAGCAGCTTATTCAGTGAGAGAATCTCTCATTTCAAAGGCAGCAATACGCCGAATCCATCCAGTCAGCACTTGCTCAATACCCTGAGACGAAATGAGCAGTCGTCGCGATTAACACAGGATTATACAAAAGTAGTTGTGCCGCGGGTGCTCGTTGAAGAAAGTTTAAATGCGATACTGCCTTCAGGAGGAAAAAGGCTTTTTAGATCAGTGACGCCTTCGAAACCTTACGTTGACAACCTTTTGCAAATCAAATATGATATCGTGAGAGATATCAAAGGGTCTCAAAAGATGCCCGATGTCAGAGAGTTCTTAGACAATGAGATATATGAGACAAGCAAATATCTTAATCAGATCGGACGGAAACAGCGTGAGGTTATTTTGAAATATTCACTACCGAAGAAAAATGCTATTGAGCAGCGGAAAGTTGAAAAGATGAAACAGAGTAAACACTATGCGAAAGCTCTGCGGTATATCGAAGAATATCCTCAGCAGGATGAATGGGGAGAATGGATTGCTTCAATCAAGAAAGCTAATGATAGGCCAGAAGACGATTTAAATGAATTTAAACAACAAATTTAATCTTTGATTTGATATCAAGATAGTTGTCGTTATGAATCCATTCGACGGCTTGAGCGTTTTCTTTTTTGGTTCTACTACCTCTTAATGAGGAGAGCCAAACCCATTTCATTTTCTTAAGAATTTAAATATTGTTGCTGAAACATGTAAAGACCTGCTGTCTTTGATGTTTTAGCATATGAGACATAATTTTGCTGCATTTTGTTAAAATTTGTCGTAGGCCTCACCGTTGACTTGAGGAAATTGCAAATCGTGTGTTTGATATGAGAAAGCTAGTTCGAGGCCTCTTCCGAAGTCAATTTGACATGAGTATAATACTTCAATCAAAAATTATTAACAAAACCTAACAAAGAATGATAGAATTTGACAACAATTCAACGTATTCAAACAAAATCTCTAGTTTTACATTATGTAAATGAATAATTAATAACATTGTATGTATTGATAGATAAGCACTGAAATATATCTTCCAATTGGTAAACTGTAGCCACAATAAATTCCTGAAAGAAACAAAATTAAAATTCTAATGATCAGTCCGAACGACGTGAGTACTTCAATCAAATATTGGAACTGAATGCATCATTTGGCTTTAGATCAAGACACTGAAACTATTTGCTTCCTCCAGTTCAATCTCATCAAATTTAAATTTTTTGGCATTTTCAAGGAGTGACGGTGCCGCCTCCTCAGGCTGCTGTTTTTTGCGATCCTTGCTCTGTAACCAAGAGGAACTTTTCTCTAATACCTCAGGAGAATCAGCCTGATTTTCCAAAGTCGGAAACTCTTCTAAAATTGGGAATTTTTTTGCATTCAGAGAGGAAGCTTGGTTTTTATGCTTGTTGATCCGATTGAATTGCTTTTCCCATTCGCAGCATGGTCTCACATCCCCGACCTGAATCAATCCCTCATGTTAGTTTTAACAACGGATCTAGTGAATTACCATTCGAAAAGACTCGAGTAACTCAAGAAGTCTGTCTAATTCCTTATCTTTCTTGTCTCCTCTGAAAGATTTGATTGAAAGGCAATTTTCTTGTTGAATGACAGGACTATTTATTGCGCTCTGAGGAGCGAATGGGCAAGAGTATAAGATAATGAAACAGATATAGAGATATCACTTTTAATAAAATCACTTCTTTGAGCTCTCGACCCAATTTGCTTAGGTCTTTCAGATTTTCTCCATTTATTTTAACACAGTCTCCTCGGTAAAAGTAGTAGGAAATCAAATTTTTGCGATCAAGCGCTTTGATTAATGGCTCCATTACCTAAAGAATCAGATATTGTTTCTAATTCAAAGAAGCTTCTACCTGACGAGGACCAGATGTATAAACAATCAATTCATAATCAGCAACGATTTTCTCCAAAAATTCATCGACTCCCGGACGCTTAAGTATGTATATTGTTTGTTTTGGAAAATCGTCTATCCGAAACTAAATGCAATGAGGTTATCTGCTGCGGTGAATATGAAACTTACCGATAGGACCATGTCAGGAGAGTCTATCTTCTTAGGAGTACTAAATATCAAGACCTGATCAACCTCGAAGACGAGCGTTTTTTTCCCCTGCTTAATTTACTTTTCAATAAGAAAATCAAAATGTGTTTGATTACTTTGTCTTGAGGAAGCTGAGGGACAGTTAGAGCCACGAATGTTTTATCATTGGCAAGGTTGGCAAGGCTTTTGGTTCTAATATATGATTAGCTTTACCTGTCAAAATGACAAATTTACTCTTCTTGTTCTTCTCCATATGCGCAATCAAACACACAGCTGCAGAGTTTCTGCCATATTCTTTTAGAAATTATTATTGATCAACATTGAAAGAGTTCATACCTCTGTTTCCGTCCAATTTTCTTTCTACTGATACTTGATGACGATTTATCCTCGTTTTTAGGTTCCTCAGGTGAGCGACTGGAATTTGAGAGTTTAGGGTAAATATGGCTTTTAGGTGAATTCATATGAATATGTCAGCTGAGAGATGAATTTGTTAATGAATCTTATTATTTAAAATTTTAAGTAAATTACTTTCGGATAATTTTGTACAATTAGACTCGTGGGGCTTTAATTAGTGTATACGTTTTTTTCTGAAGCTCTATTCTTAGGTGTCAAATCCTAAGAATAAAATATTTTAGAAGCTACAAAATACCTGGACTCTGTGACACTGAGGCACTGAGACGCTCTTCTACTCCATCTCGAGGTCACAAAACAGCCCCATTGCATTAAACCCTCATTTTACCTGGCTTTTTCACTCTCTCTCTCAAATGAAATCCGAATCGTGACAGATAATACGTTTTTCTTCAGGAACCCAAAATAAAGGTGAGCATTGGATTCTATTACTCATGAAGAATGAGAATAAGAAGAAATTATGAGAATGATATCTGATTAATACTGCAATCTCTAGACATAGACTGAACTTAGGTGTGAATTCGGCAGTTCGGAAACCATAATTGAGTAAATAACGAGAGAAATAGCCAAGCCACAGACCAAAACTCCAAATTCTCTACTTTCTGCGATCAACGGACAATTGATGATGAAAATTGTTAAACAGGTAGAAAAAATTAAAATATTTTTGGATCAATCACGAGTCTAAAGCCTTCGATCTCTTCTAAAAGGTGCTCTGCTGTCCTAGGTCATCCCTTTCGGTTATCTATTTGAACAGCGAATGCAATTTTAACGAAGTCAGGCAGCATTTTTTAGTTTTGTAGCAGAGATGATTTATAGAAATATAGTTGATGATTGGTCACACCTCTTAAATAAAGTGTGAATGAAAAATTCACTGAAAGCAAAACAAATGAATATATATCGAAATAATACGATACATGAATGCATCCCACCGATCCAGCATCCCGGAGTTACATAATAAGTTATTGATAGCACAAAAAGTTCCTGTATTCATCAAATGAATACCTCTTAAAAGATCAACCAAGTTATTCAAGAATGACATCGATATTTTTTTCGTAAGCTTTCTTGCTCTTAGGTCTGACTCTACCAAATAAGAGTGTTAACTTGATTTTGAATATTAAGGGGGGGCTACTTTTGATGATTTGCAATTTCCCAAAGCTTATTTCGAATTACAGTTTTCTTTTTTGATTGAGTTTTATTCAAATCCAGATACAATGCTGGATTTCTGAATGCCTCTTTGATAAACTGATCCCACTCTTCGTATTTTAGCTCTCTCGTCAATGCCTCCTGAATTCAATTGGAAACAATTTAAAAAGGAAAATCTTACTTTGAATAGGATGGATATAGGGATATTCTGGGCCGGATTTTCACTTTCTAACTTCAGTTTATTCGTCAAACACTTCGAATAGAAAGCTCTATTTTGACCACGTTAGACCGCTATCAAGCCTGGAAAGACGGAATACCTTTGCGTTTCTTTGAAGCGCTCTGCATCCTGTTGATTCACGCAAAACAAATCGTCAAGCTCACTCCAATCGCGAGGCATCTGCTGCTTTGCAGCTGTTTTTTGTGAGGTAGTTTCATCCGATTTTGAACTGAAACACGTGATTGTTAAACCATTTTCACAAAAATATGTGTTTGATTACATCGAGTGAGCTGTTCCTCTCCGAATATTATTGCTTCTTTCATCAACTGCATTGTAGTCTAATTGAAGACTTAGTGTGGAGTGATTAGAATGTCATATTATACGAAGAATTGGGCTTCTAACTCGAGTGCTACCCACGAAAGGGTCTTTCAGGTTTGCGCTTCCGTCGAGTGTGCTTGTTGAGCCTGTAGCTGATACAATTTGCGGTTTAATAAAATCGTCTGAAATCTTTGGTGAGGAATTTCGAGTTTTGGCACGTCTTTTGTCAGATATCCTCCGACTAATGGTCCCAAGGCTTTTCCTCTGAAGCGCATCAGTGTCATTTCGATATATTTTGACCAATTTTTTAATTTCATCCAACTCTTGCTGATGGAGAAGCAGCCGTTCTTCTAGTTTATGCTTATAGGATTGTAAAATTTCCAAATTTCCCAAATTAGGATCTTCATGTTTCATTTCTTTCTTCGTGCAATTGGTATTTTCAAAATGTCCCTCGAAATCCTCGTCCTGCATCTCATACGCTCTCTTAATATCGAGACGACTTGGGAAGACGAGAGCCTTTTTTACAAGTATCCGCTGCTCGCTCTCGTTTTCATTATCTTTGCAATCATTTATAGTGGTGAGAACTAGTGAAATGATATAAATCAATTCTTTAGCTCAAAATGTCAGCGAAAAATACTATTTTCTAGCGACTCATATTTAACAGAGGTTGAGTAGCCTATTTTGGAGTTTGAGAAATGGCTCGTGACAGCTTTCAAGTCGCTTTGGGATGAAAGATTTTCTTCAGTTGACTCCAAGCAGAAATATTGCTTATGAGGACTCTCTTTCTGGAGTTGATAAATATTCGGCAGGGCTATTGAGAAATTTTCATAATCACTGTCTTTTGAAGGAATGCGAGTTGATTGTTGCTCAGTATCCTCGGTATGCAAGCCGACACTTTTCGATCTTGAGGACTGATTGATATTTCTGCTGGACTTTACTGATTCTTGGATTTCATGTGAGTTTTTTATTTGGATCAGAGGCAGTGCGGGCGAGATCACGCGTTCATTATATACATTGTTGGAAAGATCAATCCCTTCATCATAGGCTCGCTGAGTCTCACTGTAGGCGATAAATTCAATTTGCGACCCCGCATCAGAGAGCTAAGACATTTAAATCGTCAATATTCAATTCAATGCAATTTGCAACCTGTTGAAAATCAGCTTTTTGTAATTCTTCATATTTCATTCTGCTGAAATACTTGATTCTTTCGAGATAGATCAGGAGATATGGCACCGTCTGAGCGGTTTGTATGAGTCCCTATGATGAAACCTAAGTAATGAGCAAACACCAACGAATTCTACATTAAGCTCATCGATCACTCCGCGTATGTTAGTCAGCTCGGACTGATTATTCAAATCTACGAAAATACAATCAATCACATATTTGTTACACTAGTCTCTTACCAAGCACGTGATTCGCTAATGCAATAGCTTTTTCACAGAGTTGGATCCGCTTAGCTTTCTCTGCAGCAAGATCTTCGACTAGAGTTCTTTCTTGAATAGATCTTTCCAGAAATGCCTCGAATGTTTGAATAAGCCGTGAGAGGCTGCTTTCGATTTGACCCAGAGTCATCGTAGAGCCAATTTTGGATTTTTTGTCGATGAACTGCGAGCAGCGTTTTGAATGGTCATCTATATTAAACAATGATATTTCGCTGTAATAATTGATTCGAGCTACTGATTTCATTGCTTGGGATGAGTTCTTGACAATTAATACAGGGAATGCTTGTCATTGTAAGTGCATTTCGTGGATTTTGGAATTTTGCTTTCTAAGGAGAACATAAGTTTGGCCTTACATTTTTCAATGTTACTTCGGAATTAGACTCGTAATAGGTCCGTTTATCCGTGGCAGATAGTTTCATAGGATTGAGTTCTACCGGAATTAGACTAATGGATTCGTTGAAATTTGCTTTTTGTCTCTTTAAAAATTTATTTTTCTTAAAATAAAACTCAGCAACCTCCAAACAAACTACCACTATCTGTTTCCATAGTTAACGCTAAGCTGTTTAATTTGAGTCTTCCAAGGCTCTAGCTCAAGGACGCAATTTTCCCTCCTTCCAGTGAAGGCTGATACCAAGATTTTGTTGGAATTCGAAAGGATAAAGACATCAGAATTGACTACAAAAAGAGAAATTAATAACGTATCAGTACTTTATTTTCAACATCCCTCAGAGCGTTCGAAACTCTTTCAAAAAGATTGTAATCCAAAAAATTTCTATATACTTCTCTTCCCATCGAGAGACATCAATTGAATTGACTAAACCTCAATTGCAGCAGAAAACAGTTGTTAAGGAGTTACTCAAGTTGAAAAAATCATAACATTGTGAAAAAAACAATGGTCTTAACAGAAGAATAAGATTCAAAGACTCTCTTGCTAAAATTTGGATTATGTTGTTGTAGAGGCCAAGTGCCTACCAAAACCCTCAGTTGAACTATTTCACGCATGAGTTTGCAATTTGGAATAAGTTTATTAAAATAATATAGAATTAACTGGATTTGGATTGTCGTTGGAGAAGTTAGAAAAAGTAGAAATGAGAATCCTAGGCGCCGAATTTCTAAACAACCAAATTAAGTTATTACTTCAT